>Ga0116230_10002497_pt1 | contig 17714 bp, 12 predicted proteins | sample S1TSphfallax_3_FD_88678 | JGI IMG/M metagenome (GOLD analysis project Ga0116230, IMG submission 88678) | Host-associated microbial communities from peat moss isolated from Minnesota, USA - S1T2_Fd - Sphagnum fallax MG | ecosystem: Host-associated > Plants > Peat moss > Unclassified | place...
CATCATCCTTGTACATGCAAAAGATGCAAAACAATGTTTAGAACATATATAGAAAAGAATATTCACAACAACAAAAAAATTAATGCTTAAACACATAGGAAAAAAACATAACAATGAAATTTTTAAAAAATTATCACATTGGTCTTATGGTCTTTAACCAATTTTGTCACATTGATCCTTGATTTGTAAATAGATATAGATGGCTGAAGCCATGTGGCATGTTGTTTTAGAAAATAATGCATATTGAAAGATAGAAAAGGAGTTTGTTACATTTAAAGGTTAGAACCATGCATTTGTTTGAAAGGATAAAAAATAAGGTCAAATCGATGTTGGTTACACATATGATGAAAAAAATAAGCATTTACATCTTTTGTTCTTAGATATGATAAAAACAAAAAGGACTACAAACATTAAGGATAAAGAAAAACACCAATGTTTATAAGATGTTCAAAGAAACTTGGAATTTTTTAATCAAATATCGACAATCCCAATAATACACATGCAATAATCTATGTGCTTTCTAACCTCAAAAATTTCATTAAAATGTTGCATTTCCACATGGTTTTTTAAACTTGTTGTCATAAACATTATTAAAACAAATTCCTCTTAAAAATATGTCGAAACCTTTCTTTTTCTTCTTTTTTTCCTATTGTTCCAAAAATTTGGGAGACTCAATCGTGCATCACACAAATTTAAACTTTAATGAATCAATTCATTCAAATTTAAAAACCTAGTTTGCAAATCTTCACAATTTTATTTTTTACAACAAATAAAACCCACTCAAAAATACCAAACAATGTGAGTGATAAAATCATAGTTCAAAAAAATAACAACCAAAGCTCAACTATCACAATGCACATGTATGCACAAAACAAATGTGATACACAAAAGACATGAAGTTCCATACCCCGCAATAACAACACCCAACAAGTGAAAAACCAATGAGAATCTCATGTTTGAACATACCATTTAAGATCTTAAATAAGGACATGTGACATGCTCTCATGAGCGTCTAGTATTTCTAAACAACATTCAAGGCTTTCTCTTCAAATAATTTGTCATTCCCACTAGAAGGAAATGCATGTAATGTTCTTAAAAAATAGCAACTAGAAGAATTCAAATATCTCCAACCCTACTCGTGAAATTATATGTTCCCTTACCATATTAATGAATCATGCATTTAATTTTCATTAATATAACAATCACAAGTGGTATGACAAATTATTAAACACAAGTTTACAAAATGTTCTCACCTAAGCATGAATTTTTAATCAAGTTTTCAAATTTTCAACATGTAAACCTCTAAATTTATTTTAAATTCACTAATCTCCATACATCATGACCCATTTCTTAATTCCATAGACAATCCCATACACTATTTAAATATTAAATAATAGCAAAAGCATCATATCAAAACATCTTCTCATATTAATCCTATGATGATTCATCATGTGACATATCAAATGTGGACCCAACCTTAAATTGCTAATGAAGATTTTGTAAATCATCAAATGCGAATTTTAATTTTAAATTATCAACCATAATTCAAAAACAATCATAATGATTCAACCAACTCTAATAAATCAACACAAACATTAAATATGTTCAACTTTTAAAATTTGAATCATCTTTTAAACTTTTTATTCCTAACTTTGAATACATGAATCACTTTATAAACTAAATGTCATACTTCCAAAATTCACTCAAGTTTACTTAGTTAAAATTTTCACTATCAAGGCCTAAGTTATTTAATTTATCATCATATGTTACATGCCCCCTTGCTTCACTTTTTGTACCATAAAATAGCACTCAACAATTTGTGCATGGTTGTCTTATTGCAATTTTTTAATTAACAAAACAAAGGTTATTGAATTCAGAATGACTATTGGCCTCCAAAATTTAATTTGAAATTTAAATATTGGTTTTTTCATAAGACCTCTAAAGTTGAGCCCACTCCTAATAGAATAGTATTGGGATGGGTGACCTTATAGGGGTCATTTCAAAAGGCACATTTTATAAGGTCCCTATGAAATGAGCCACATTTGAAATGGCACATGATCAAACATCTCTGGAAGTAAATCAACATGAGATTGTTGTGGTGATTGATCAATAGTCAAAGAAGCTAAGGTTCAAAGGAGTGTGGGAGCTCCTTTGTAGGCTGCTATAGCTTTGGAGGGAAGTGGGTACCAACTGACTGTGATGATTGATTCCTGGTGGGTGCAGTATTCTAACTTCCATCTGTGACAGATTAGCTTATATAGGTTTTTTGTTGAATAACCTCTTAGTTTCGAACATTCTTCCAAGTTCAGGAAGAGAAGGACCAGATTATGCTTGACACAAAACAGCTTGAACAGTGACCATCATGAATATCTTTCATAAGAATAGAGAAATCACCATTCTCATGATGAAGAAGAAATAGCAAGGTTAACACTTCCTCAGGAAGCCACAGAAAGAACTAAACTAGGGAAGGCAGAAAACAAATGAAAAACGAAAAACACACACCTGTATGAACAAGGTGCCAGTCTCACACCTGTTCAGGGACCATCAACAGTAGTATGTATGATAGTGACTTTAACTATCACAACTTCCCCACTGACTTCATCAGCTCCCTACAGTGGGTAAAGGCCGGTAACAAGCACCAACCTACAAACTGAGTTTCTGCTGCAATTCTGGAAGCAACGGGAAGACTCAGCCATACTACTGGCTAGCAACAGACCCCACAACAAAGACCAGACAAAGAAAACAAAGAAAGACAGAAAGGGAAAAGAACAGGGAAAGACTAAGAACAAGTGGGCTTACAGGAAGCTCCCCACTTACAAGACCCGAAGCAAAATCATTCTGAAAATGCCAAAAGCAGAAATTCCTAACAGGAATTTTACTTTAAGAACCAACCCTCTAGTTCTCTTTAGAAGAACTTTTAAAGGGTGACTATCATGAAGTAGGAAAATAAACAGAGAGATATACATACTTCAATAAAGAGAAGGCACACATTGATAGGTATATGCAGTGATGATCCATATATCCTCACTGGGAAATCTAGAGAAAAACAAATCCCGTTTTTAGTGTCTTTTACATCCAATTTGAGATCCAAATCTCTGAATATCAACCCATCCTGTGGGTGACAAGTTACAATTGATACAAGCAGCACTGATGGATAAATGATGGAAATCAATAGGGAAGTGGTAAATGCAGCAATACCTGGCATAAAAATATGAGAGCTAAGGGATGGCGGACTGATAGAAGCTGTTGGGAGGAAATGCCCTTCCATTCCAGAAAGACACCATCTGGCCATGTCACTAGAATGCTCACAGTGCCTTGCAATCATACCAAGCCAAAATGTGCCACCAGCTGCCCCAACAAAACCCAAGATGGAAAATCATCAGAAATTATATAAGAGAAGTGATGCAATGAGCACTTGCAGGAGTATCTCAGACTGTAAATTTGTAAAAGGGCTACTTATCAATTACTTGATATTCTTACAAGGACTCTGCTGGTGGCCTGGATTTCCCACTTTCACCACAGAAAATGCATAGGATTGCTAGCAATGAATTCCGTATGCTCATAGAATATGCTAATACACATCATGAATTGTGTGCCATCTCTCATTTTTTAACCTTATGGTCATTACACTTCAAATCAGCTTAGTTATGTGCAGTCAAAACCAAGAACTGCACCAGGTAGCTTACCTCCATACAACATAGATAACCACTGTCAAGTCCATGCCAGTTTCCCAATCAACAAGGCCACACAATTTCACCCCAAAAGTCCAAATCAGTCTACTACTAAATGATCTTTCTCAAAAACAACTACATTCATAATTCATGGCATCCAGTTTCTATCCATTTCCATCTCTTTTGCAAAAGTTTGAAAAGGACCATCAAAATGCTCTTTAATTCATTGACAAAAGTGGTGCATATTTCTCTGAAGGCTCCTGAAATAGGCACATCAAGATTCAACAACCCAAAGCTGGAGCCTTCACAAACTATTCAAAGTGAACATTTATCAAGAGGCCCATACCTTCCTGCATCAATTACACACTTTTGGACATGGCCATTCTCATCAAAAAGCTTCAGAGATGCACCTCTTGCAGGTGCACCCTGATAACAAAAAATTCCCAAACAGAATAAGTCTCACCCTGATATCATGACATAAAAATTCCGTGCTACCTTTCCAGACATCCATTTGAGAGTTAGAGAGCACCTACTAGGTGAGTTGCTTGACATGAATCCAGGCATTGCTAATTTCCAGGGGATGATAAAATGAAAGAGGCTGTGCCACAAAGCTCTACGTGGGATCTGAAGGAACCTTCCAGCCACTGAGGACATGCATCACATGCCAATAATGCAAATATATTACAAACTTGATTAAATCCTTCTCTGTTAGACAAGATTCAAACAAATCTTTGATGCACACTATCATTAGCATCATAACAGTGGTGAGGCAAGTAACATAATAGTTAAGTGGATCCAAAAATGTTCTATTACTGACCTCAGAAGTTGCTTTGTGCTGTACATGCGACAAGTCAATAGAGATCTAGTCATTCCAGAAATATGTCAATAGCTAAAGAAAAGTAATGATTGTTGACCTACTTGAGGAGCTCAAGACAGCCATCTCCATCAATATCAGTGACTGCAGCACCCATTCTAAGACCTTTGGGTTCTTTGACATCCCCAATTTCATATTCCACCCAATTACCAGGTCCATCCTGCATCCAAATCATCGAATTGTCTATGCCCATCAGCCTTTACATCTTCATGATTGTAGCAACAGCCTCACATCACATCCAGGCTTGCACCTAATCTTCAGGTTTTCAGTGGGGAGTGTCTAAAGCAGATCTCCAATAGGAAGTTGCATCTCCAATATTAACAGAAAAACTAAGAAGCGAGGAATCCAGCCATTGAATAATTATATTTTCAGCAATCAGAAATCATGGATTGTGTGCCTGCAATACCTGCATGATCTGTTCCCTCACTTTCATAACTAGGTCTTAACATTCCTTTATATCATGAGAGACAGGCACCTGTCAGAATAAGCGGTTGTTATCACCAATATTGTTGAAGAAAAGTTCTTCATAAATACCATTGTTGAAGTCAACTGCAATCACTGTACAGATTGCAGATGGGTGTGCCCTGTCATGTGGTGCAACATCCTCAAACCCTCCACTATCAGCATCTGAAAAACCTAGTGCTTTTGCACCCCCTAATAGACCAGGTCCAAAAGGGGCATAAAGCCTGTAAGGACACTGCCACATGTCCAAGATCAAAGTTTGACTAGGTGGCTGATGCCTCGGGATTTGCTAATTGGAGCCATGGAAGCACATCAGATGCACATGAAATTGTCCCCAACCAGAAACAGAGCCTGTCAAAGAGCATCAGACTAGAGAGAATTTTAAAGAGGTCCTCACCTGCCAATTTCCACAAGCTAGACCCAATTCACCATTTCCCCTTACATCCACCACTGCAACTCCTCGGCAATTCTGAAACTGATCCATCAATCTGCATGAAATTGGACATGAGTGTCTTAGTTTTTTCAGATTTGCAAGTCAATTGAACCAAAGTGGCAAAACAAAATGGCATCCTTTTGCCATTGAGTGAAGTCCTCATAAGGACTTGTTATTTTATGGACTCAAAAATTTGCATCACCAGTGATAGCAAACTCCTGGAATGAATGTTCAATGCAGAAAAGGTCCTCACCTATATGTAGAAGCACACTCCACATAGCATTCACTCTCGTCACCTTTGTTGATGAAGAGAAAGTTTGGTCCTCCCTACCACAGGGCATCAGACAAAATCAGGTCCAGGATGATGGCAGACTCCAGAAACAGATGCAAAGGGCTGAACACCTGCAGCCGAGCCCTTGTGCCAAGACTTGCAGCTGACCACTCAACTCTGCATATCAATGTCTGGGACACTTGAGTCCTCAAGAAAGGCATGAACAGAACTGCTCACCTTCTCCATTATTGGCTTCCTCCCTGAAATGCCATCCTCCTCCTACCACTACTACTGCTGCTCCTCCTCCTACTGATCCTGCAGCCCTTGGTACAACTTGCCCTTCACATCCACTAGTGTTACCCATCTTGCAACCCTCAAAACCTCTTCATTTCCAAGCTTGTGCTATGCAAAGGGGATTGCTGCAGTCATGGGTGAAGCCCTAAACAACCATCAAGATTCTCAAATAACTTCTCCCTTGCCAACTTACCTTCCTCATTGCTCTTGATTTTTCATAGGTATAGATTGAACACCTCCTTCTGCACATCAATGATGTGGAGAATAGCTATGTGATAAAAAACCCTGAGTATTAAATGATCATGGTAGATTCCTGCAGCTTCTACATTCTACCATGATCCACCATCATTGGCAACATGAATCCCATACAACTCAAGGCAAAATATTCCCTACTACAATGTGACCATTGGAACTTCATTTGTTCAGCTCCTGAATGATCTCATCATGGCAAAACTAAACACTTATGATGTCTTCAATACATTGGACATTATGCACAATGAATTCTTCCTCAAAGATTTAACTACAGCCTCTATGCTCCAATTAAACTTCTAAAATTAGGACTTGTTCTTATGTTGTCGGCCCCGCCTTTCGATTTTCCCTAGGTGCAACTATTGGATCTGTGGCCTTTATTATTCCATGCCCAACAACAATAATCACATCATTGTCTTTTTCACCATTGAGCTATTGAAGCAAAACCATAAAATCAAATACATGAAGTTGCAAACAAACAAATGTAGCACAACAACAATTGCAAAACTTCACATAGACATCCAATCTGACACTTTGACAATAATAATTTTATGAGGGTGCTTGTTATTTTGAAAAACAAGAAAGCTCGAGACCTTGCCATGAGGTTATCATCTTGTTGCAACAGGCAATTGGTGTCCTTTTCAATACCTTGTATAATAGCCCTCCTTGTGTTTATAACATGGGCTTCAATCTCTTGTCTTGTAGTGGAATCCTCTCCACTAACTCCCCAAACTTTTAATTCCCTCCCAATGTGTTGAAGCTTTTCCACCATTAACGAGGTCTCCAACATAAATTGCCAACCATGGATGACACCTGCGATTCCTTAAACATAAAATCTACCAACATAGAGTGCAATTGATCACAAACCTACTTAGCATAACAAGGCCAGTGCCAACAATAACATAATGTGTGTGCAAAAGATCTACCCTTTGTTGCAAATGCCTCGTGACTCCAAGTAGCCAATTCATCATCAAACATTAGAAGCTCCATCATTGGTATTTGCCTTGCATGCACATGAACCTACCCATTCATGTCAATTTTTAATTTTGATATTGTTGTACCTTGACAACGGAATTAAAAAACTAGGCATTGAAAACTAACAATCATGTGCATCAAAATGCATGCTATGTAGTTCACATAATCTTTGTTCCATAGGAAAAACTAATCTACAATGGGGATGTGTTGCAAACTACAAAATTTTAATTGCATGCACAGACACCATATTATGGAAAGATTCTATCTAAGGAAGTTTAGAACCAAAATATGGGAGCCTTCCTTATTGTTAAACTTGAGGATGAAAAAAAGGTTGAACAACCCTTTCAAGATCATCCCACTAGTGGCAAACCTTTGAATAGATGTAACATAGTTGGGGCAGAGAGATCTTTTGAAATGAGTATTATGATGTCTTATATTGTTGGTGCAAAACCATGCAAATTTTGAATAGTTCAAACAAAGCCTTGCATTCTAAACAAGACATCAAAACATTTCATAAACCATTTAGCTATAGAAATGTTTTGATGTCTTGTTTATAGCAATTTACAAGTAGAGAGAAATGGTTTGTGAGACTTGACTTAGTGTGGTGGACAAAGACATTACATGGAACACACATTACATGGGAACATGCAAATTCTTGAGCACCAATGAGCTTGGCCTTGCTGAACGATGTTCCTTTAACAAAAAATGCTACCCATAGGACTCATGGAAATTTCTTCCATTTATTGAAATCAGATTTGGAATAAACAAACACACCTTCAATGTAGAACAAGGTGTTCTTTTTTCCAGAAGCAACTTAAGGTTTTACTTCACAAAATTTCTTTTCTAGTTGATTGACGATAATTATTGTTGGAACCAATGGATTTTTTTGTTGGTTTAGTATAAGAAGGGGAGATCACTCTAATTCATAGAACAAATTCTTATCATGCATTTTGGGGATAATAGGGAAAAAAAAAGTAAAATTCATGTGATAGTTTCAAAGTCCGTTGTGTCTACAAGCAATTAGTATTGAAATGAGGTTGCCTAAATATATCATGGTCTAGCATTAATGAGAATGTCATCTACAAAAACCACATGTAAACATGTTTCCAAAAGTGTTTTAAAATGAAGAACATTACATGAGTTAGAATATACTGAATTTTTTTGGTGTATGCTCATCTTTAACCCAATTCCAAGCCAAGGAAACATATACAAAGAACCATATGGACCACTCAATGATGGGTAAATATTATGTAAATTGTTTCATGACAACTTGTGTTTCTCTTGAAAATTGAAAATTAAAAATTCAGTTCACATAATATTGTGGTTCATCAATGCTTGCATGCTTGCAACTAACTTTTGATGATAGACATAACTTTGGAAGAAAATAAATGAATGATAATACAATTTGGTGAAATGATTAACAATTTTTGTTTTGATACAAAAGACCAAAAAACTCAAGCTCATCTTTTGATTATTGAATAGACTTTGTGCCACTTTTTATTTAGGATGATGATGATGTCAATGTTGAAAGAGATTTGATTTTGGTTGTGACAGGCTCCAAAGGGACCAGAAAAATTGGATTTTCTCTAAAGTGTTTAGGTTGGATGCATGCCTTACTTACAAGGCACAACTTTCTCATCAATTTTGTAGGCCTAGTCTATGCCCTAAATATTCCAAATAATTACCAACCTAAACACATAAACATGAATAATGAATGTTGATTCGTCAAAACAACTTTAAAGAAAAATCGTGTAATTTTTTTACAAGTAGAATCTTTATTGCCACACCTATTTATTCTTCAACACCCATAGACAAATAATCACATTTGATAGCAAGCCCTATAATAGCCTCAACAACAACAATTTTTACGTTTTAAGGTTTTTCCAACCCACCTTCTTCCATGACTTTCCAATCCAAAATTGTTTATGCAAAACAACTAGATAAAAAGGATACATGCTTTCAACATCTTTTGCTAAAAAAAAACCTCCAAACATTAGGTTTTTAAGGGAGGTGCACCCATTAAACTAAACACAAACACTAAAAACCAAATCCAAAGAAAGAAATGCACATTCCAAGAAACCAACTGCTTGAGTTGATTGACAATGTCCTTCAAATACAAATCCGCTGCATTACTATTGTGAGAAGTTCCAAAAGTTGAATTTTTGAATGCACATTATTACCAATAATAAGTGTTTGGGTGCTTTCACCCCAAATGTTTCAATTAAACATTACTATAATATGTTTTCTTGCTCCTCCTCACCATTGTAGAGCTTTTGCTTTGTCAACACTTCTATCTACATACAAAATTGCTTGAGCATTTTTGATCATAAAACACAAACTTGTTTCATAACCTTTGTTGTAAAACATATTGCCAAGCAAAGGCTAATAGAATTCTAACTAAATTAGGTGTGATCTTCAAAACCTTTGCACATTTTTTTTCCATTTCTTCCTCCTCGTCTTGTCTTTCACCAATTCCACATATGCCTATCCTTCGGTCTAGACCATGAGCAATTGCATTGGGAAAAATTTCATCATGAATGTTGACAATTGATTCGAGTCTCATAATGTGCCATCTACTTGTAAATTTTGGAGTCATTGACGAACAATTACTTGAAATCCTTACATTAAAATTGTGTAGTACATGCACATTTAACTTTATGTCTTCTTCTTATCTTTAGAGGATTTTCAATGGGACTAACTGAACGGGGAAAACAACAAACCCTTGATTCTATGGTAGTAGCATGGTCTTTCTTTGGTTGGTGATTACATGGCTTCATTTTGGAGCTAATTGTCCAAAATACTCAGCATAAGAATGACAAAGCAAAAATGGCAAAACAAAATTGACAAAGTGAGAGATTTTAGAAGAAAAGACTACTCACGACATTCTTGATGTGTTTGAATTCAAGTTGTTTGCACTTAATGGCTGGACTATGATGCTATTACAATATTTAAGTGCCAATTTATTGAAATTAATTCGTTAAAAATGCAACTTTCAAATTCTAAAATTTGATCACATATGTTTTTTTGGTCATCCCTTGAAAAGTCCTATTTTGTATAGACTTGTTAATTTGTGTGTATTTTTTACACTACTCATGTAACCTTTGTTTGTATACAGACAAGGTTTAAAATGTTGATATTTTTTCACATATTTATCATACTTACATATCAAGTTAAGTTGAAATCAAATCAAAGGCAATGAAAGTGATATAATCATCCTTGGATATCAAGATCCTATAACATTACTTTTTGCAAGTTATTTTTATTCTAAACATGTGTGCTTCATGCATTTAACTTTTGAAATTATAAAATACTTTAGTTAAATCTAATTAAAATATTTCATTGCACATGATTAGAATTTTTTTTCAACTTTTACCTCAAAAATATTTTAAAAATCCAAAAAGAAAAAATTAGTTGAATTTACACTATTTTGTTTTCTAAAACTTCCTCACTTCTTTTGTCAAGAGAATAACAAAGATCTTTGTTTTGAAAAGATATTGCATGTAATGTTCACCCAAATTATTGTGAAAGTAACATTTGCATGGCATGATGACCTTGTGCATGTGACAATAATGAAAGTAACATTTGCATGTGATGTTTATTTCTTATTGAAAAATAGGCCAAACCTCAAAGGTTGATCATAGAGTTTGTAATAACTTGTGCGATCTTATTTTGTTATAATTTGTGTTACCTTTAAGGTTGGGCGAAACTTCATAATAAATCTATGTTTTTTTATTACATTTTCATTGTTTTACTTCCAACAATCATTGCTTGTCTTTCATGTTGAATTCTCAAAAATATGCTTGAAAATTAATTTTTTTGGAAGTATAGTTATTTCAAAGCAGGAACCAATGTGCCTGAAGGATGAACCCTAAAACGTTATATTTCTACAAGAATTAATGTCATGTGAACACAACTCTTCAAACTTAAACAAAATAGAAGGAGAACAGAAAGCTGATCCTCTGCAAACTCTCAAAACATTCATGACAAAGCTTAAGTATATGTGCACCCTAAAAACATTGAGTCCCATGCAAGGGTTTTTTCCAATATTATGGTTTGAAGAGTTTGGCAAATTTTTGTAAAGTTTTTGCAATTTTTTTGAAATTTACACTACAAAATAATTCTCCAATTTGTTTTGTCATGGCAATACAAAAATTCACCCAAAAAAAAAAACACAAAAAACATTGGGACTCCCATGTCTTGAGTAGCATAACTCAAGAAAAAAGTAATAAAACTAATTGCTTAATTTCACTAAAATTCTAAATACATTCATTTATATAATAAAACTTGTCATTATTTAGTAAATATTAGGTAGCCAAGTGCCTAACTTGGCAAGCAAGTACAATAATAATAATAAAAAAACACCTTTTAATGATGTGGATGAAGATTTTTTCTGCCTCTTCTTTTGCTTCTAGAGCTTTTGCCGGACACAAATTTTTGGGTTGTTTTCCGAGTGTTAAAAAGTCAAAAATGTCTCTTTTTCCATGAAATGGGTTTGTGCACAATTACACCTCAAATTGGAGGGTGTTTTAAGAGAAAAAAATTACAATAATTTTACACTAAAAAATCGGGAGTGTTTTTGAAGCAAAATCATGATCGTTCCACTAAAATTGTAATTTGATATTAATGTAACATGTGGTACAAACTAGTATGTGCCATAAATTTCATGTCAAATTGTAATATTGATGTAATATATAGGTCACAATTAACACGACGCATTATACATGTTCATGAATGAAATCATGAAGTTTATTTGACACGTGTGATGAACCCCTTCTATTGTAAGGATGCAAATGACAATTTCATAGACCTTTCATGAGCAAAAAGAATTGTCATATGTTGTTACATTAATTTTCTTTGTATAGCTCTCTACTTGTAAAGATGTCCAGGCATGTAATTGTAGCCACTTGAGTGCCCTCAATCATCATACAAGGCCACTTGCCACCAAGGCCACTTGCAAGCATCCTTAACATAAACCAATGATACCTTAACACTTTTGGTGGATTTTAAGATCCTTTGATAGACAAAATGGGATTTTAGCCCTTAAACCTAACCACATTTCCAATATCATTTGGAGCATTAAGCTCATTCATTTCAGTAGCTACCATTGTCCTAGTGATCCATTTATGGAGTTGGCCTCTTGGAGCTTCAATCATAGATTCTAGGTGTTGGGGGTAGGAATATTATTACATTATTATTTTTTACTTGCATTTGAGAATTAGGACAAATTATAACAAAAAATAGGCCAAAATCTGAATCCAACCACATACATAATAATCTAAAACAAGATCGCAAAATATGTACGAAAAATAATCAAATAAACATTTATTCAAAACATGGAATGATTTGGGGAGTAAAAGAAAACTATGTTAAAACAAAAGATCATACAAAAAATTAATGTTCAACATATTGAAAATAATGGGGAATCAACTCAATTTATACTCATTTGGAGATTTAATTCAAGCCTCTCATATGGTCCACACTATCCAAAGGACTTCTTAAAACTTTCCTAACTACACATTATGGATGAAAAATCAACAATTGTGGATAAATTTCATCCATTTTAAATGAAAGATGGACAATGGTTTAGATTAATCATGTGAATGAACTTCATCCATTACATGGAAAAAATATTCATGGATGAATTTTAAAATCCATAAGCAGATTTCATTCATGAGCGATCGATTACATAAATAATTTACTACCAAAATCCTAATAGATGTTTAATGATATACATTGGTGTAGGTCATGGGATGTTAATTGTGACATGAGGTTTCTGATTGACCAGCATCTATTTCTCTTAGAAGCATTACTTCATGTCAATGTTGATAATGTCCCATTTCAACAACTTTGAAACGGGCTTGCAATCCTTTGCTGCCTTCCACATGTGGGTTTTCCACCATTTGAGCAACACATTGATCAATAAGTGATTCAATTTCAAGATTCCCTCTTAAACACATATGAGCCCTTCTCATTAATGGAGTTACCAAGAACTTGACGTATGCATCTACATGAAGCTATGTGTTACATTGTTATCAAACATGTGTGACAATTCCTTTACACAAGTCATAGTTGGACTTACCCTATGTCGGAGCCTTTGTAACCTTCGCTTGCGATTTATGAAGGTTTTAAAAAGCACCATATACTAGAACCACGGTGCTATGAAAATTTTAAAAGGTACCCAATACCAGGACCAGCTAGTATGTTCAAAAGTCCATACCATACAAACACTGGTTTGTACTTAGCCAACCATCGTGGTTAGCAATGGTTAACTATGGGATAGGAGTATGATGAAAAAATGTTTTCTATCCACATACTATCCATCCTGTATGGTGTGGTGATGAATGCTAGTTCACTGTGGCAAAGTTGTATATTAAAGTTATCTGTAAAGTCAGGTGATTAGGGGGATGAGAACGGCCAGTTTTGGCATAATAAGGCATCAAATGCTTAACTGGGAATGAAATTTTACGAAACAAAACAAGTGGGACCTCAACTAGTTTTTTCCACCAATTTTGGTGGTAAGTAAATTGAGTTTCATCCCCTCTCTCCTTTTTCCTGAGCGCCTCCACTGCTGCTACATATATTTTCACTGCTCCTATCTGTACAATTACTATAATTACTCTCAAACGTTGTGCATTAAATCCTGAGTTTCAGCATTTCATACTGAGATTTAATAAAATTTCCTTACTTTGCGGATACCACTGAAAGAGGGGATATGGGGTCAAAGCAGAGGGGATAGGGGGTGAAAGAGAGGGTGACTTTATGGGTAACTTCATTGTATCTCATCCAGTATGAATCCATGTCATGACTCATGAAGCAAACGTGCTCATCAGATCATCATCAATCGTCATCAACACTCAAACACAATTGTCAGGTCTCCTCAGCCAAATGCTCCATGACTGGAAAGTGTGCAGGCTGTGCAGATCAAATCAGATCTCCTCATACTCATCTCCCCCTGTAGGCTAGTTGCTGCTTCTTTACTCTCCAAGCTGGGCACAATGTTGTCATCACCAGTGTCCCAGGAGGAAGGGAAGGTGGCCAGGCAAGAAACACTCTTTCATTGGGTTCCCATTGCCTAGCTAACCATGATAGTTATTAGCTCAGATTGTGGTTTCAGTACCTACCAATTAACAACCTTCAACTAGTCCTTAGTCCTTTACCTATGCACTAACATGCATGTGCCTATCTATATGCATCTACTTACTTAGTAGCCACCTACCTAGCATACCCACCTACTTACTTAGTTTATCAAATTTTAAATACTAAATAGTCGATGGACAAAATTACAAGACCTCTATACAAGATAAAAGTTTCATAAGTTTAATTAAGTTTGTTTTCAAAACAAATTGAATTCTTTTATAGAAAGGTGAGAATTGGCACATCTACCTTAGTTCTCAAGAGTTGTTTGAGGTAATGCTATTATTGTTACATGCTTTGAAGAAGAATATGATTGTGATTGCAAGTGTAAGATCTTTATGTTTGTTATAGTATGAGAGTATCTCCACCCATTGCACAAAATGGCCCATATATTATATTTCAAATCAAATATTACAATCAAATATTGCGAAACTCACTTTGAGCTTGTAAATATATCTAGGATATAGTGCCCTTCAAGAGGGCCAATAAAAGAAATGATTGTTTTAGTAGTCACCCTTGATGATTGGCCCAAGTTGTGACGTTTAAATAGTCTCTCACTTTATATTGTCCACTTGTTCATGTTTGTGGGTGGGAATGGAGGAATAACTAATACTATGTGTTGGATGTGGTAAGCATGTATAGAGGCTCAAATAAGGGGTATGGGTGAAGATGTTTTTAGTATTTTGAACACACAACAAAATGACATTTACATCAAATTTTGGATGAAGTCAACATCACAAAGGTGTGAAAATGAGCTTAATTTTTATAAATTTATGTTGGATTTTGTGGGTTTCAAAAAGCATTATAAAAAGAATGATTGGTTTTGGGTTGGTTGTCATGAATAATCACACATTGACTACTACTATTGATTGGCCTGCTTGTAGCATTTTAAATGTTCCCTCAATGTATGTTTTTCAATATTTATTTTTTATTAATAAGGGAGGGAAAACATTTAATATTAAATTTGGATGTGGTGAATAATGATATTGTTCAAAATATAATGCATTTTGTCCAGCATCTACTCTTTATTAGTAGGAGAGACAAATATATGACAAAATTTGTATGTGATAAATAGTGATATTGCCAAAATACAATGCATTGTTAAAATTACTTTTAAAGTGCATGTATTTCTATCCCGTGTGTGGATGTAGATGATTAAGTAATTAGGTGAATCCTATTACATTTTTAGTACACACATAATAAACATTGGTGTGGCATGTGCCATTGAACTGAATAGGATTATTTGATTATTAAAAATAATTGACAGTTTTCAGTTCTTTAAAAATTTTCAGAATCAAAGAACTACGGGTTGTGATTTTTTGAGAAAATAATCAAAATTGAAGAATCACTGGTGATGGGTATTTCAGAAATGCCAAAGAATCCACACTTTTCATAAAACAACTGACAAAGAATCAATGGTTAGAAAGGTGGGTTCTTGCTTACAAATCGCTTGCAATATTGAAGTCTGTTGAGAATAGGATCTGAAAAAGCACACAACAACAATGTAGGCAAGTTGATTGCGTGGAAATTGAACAAAGTCAGTGTTTTCTAAAAGTATTCTTTACAAGTAAACTTGATGGCTAGGGTTTAGGGCTTCAGCTGGCAGCTGCAAAACAAATGTCTTAAAAATCTACCCACAAACTTTGCAGCTGTACCAGAGTTACACATGGAAAGCAGTGTTACAGCACTCATTGCATTGAGTTTCCAACACAAAAAAAACTATTAAGATATCATCCTTTATGTAAAGGATGCTTGCAAGTGGCCTTATATGATGCTCGAGGTTGTTCAAGTGGCTGCACTCACATGCCTGAACATTTTTACAGGTAGAGCTTTACACAGAAAAGTTATGTATCAACAAATGACAATTTTTTTTCTTCTCATGAAGGGTTAATGAAATTGTCATTTGCATCATTACAATAAAAGGGGCTTATGACACATGTGAAGTAGACATTGTGATTTCATTCATTAATATGTAAGATATGTTGTGTTAATTGTGGCATATATTACATCAATATTACAATTCGACATTAAATTTGTGGCACATATTAGTTTGATATTAGTTTGTAACACATGTTACATCAATATCAAATTGTAATATTAGTGTAATGATCATCATGATTTTGCTTAAAAAACACTCCCAATTTTTAAGTGTAAAAATTATTGTAATTTTTGCTTTAGAAACACCCTAAAATTTGAGGTGAAATGGTGGGCAGACCCATTTCATAGAACAAGAAATATTTTCAACATTTCAACATTAAAAAAACAACCCAAAACATTGGATGCAGCAAAAGATCAAGAAGCAGAAGAAGAAAAAGAATTAGAGAATGAAGAGGCAAAAGAAATCTTCATCGATATTTTGGCTTGTGTTGAAACTTGAGAGTAGTGACAGAGTTATAATAGAGTTATCTGTAAAGTAACCCTGTCTTTACCCTATCTATCTTTGGGCCTCCTTTCACCCCCTATCCCCTCTTTCAGTGGTATCTGCAAAGTAAAGGCATTTTAATGCGCAAGGTTCGAGAGTAATTATACTAGTTGTACAATTAGGAGCACTGAAGCAGCAATGGAGGCGGTCAGGAAAAAGGAAAGACAGGAATGAAACTCCCAGTTTACCACCAAAATTGATGGTTTTCTGAGTTTCATACCCAGTTAAATGCTAATGTACTTTTTTGCAGGTTTTTCTTGAATCTCACCCTGTGTATGACCAAACTCAAGGTTCTGGTGGTGTGTTTTTCTTACTTTGCGGATAACTCTAATATCTTGAAGGATTTCGGTTTCTTTTAGAGGATTTTTTGAAGATTATATTTTTGCATGGTGAAATATCTGAGTTTCCATAATTCCTTTTTTTGCCCTAAGGTACTTTCAAATGTAAATGGGGGCCACAGTGTGACACACCCCCTTGTTTGCTGTTGTGTTTTGTTTGGGCTTTTGCTTAGTCAGCAAAGCAGAGAAGGAAGAATCCCAAGCCAACTGTTGTGTTGCATGACACATTTGACTTACTAACTTCCCAGCTTCTCTTCTCTCTTATATAAATTCATTCTTGAGAAGGTACACAAAATCTTTATATTTCCCTGCATTGCAGATCTCGTACAGCAAGCCAGAGGAAGACCAACAAGAAGCTGCAGCATTGTCTTTTTAAAAAATTAAAATTTATTTTTTGTTGCACTTTGCAACTTGATATTTTACCTAAACTTTCTTTTTCAAGTGTTGTCTGGTTGTTGGATTTTTGTTTTCTTGTCAGTTTTGTTTGCTTTGGTGTTCCTGCTCTTGGGATATGTCCAGCATTTGAATAGTAGTGAGAATCAATTGTGACACACAAAGATAACAAAGCTTGGTTTGAGAATTTTCCAAAAC
>Ga0116230_10002501_pt1 | contig 17693 bp, 10 predicted proteins | sample S1TSphfallax_3_FD_88678 | JGI IMG/M metagenome (GOLD analysis project Ga0116230, IMG submission 88678) | Host-associated microbial communities from peat moss isolated from Minnesota, USA - S1T2_Fd - Sphagnum fallax MG | ecosystem: Host-associated > Plants > Peat moss > Unclassified | place...
CTGCATTTGCTTTCCTCTCCAAACTTCTCAGCATCCTTCTTGACTGTCTTCTTCATTTCATCAAGTAATTCCCACCCCTGCTCAAACTTTTCCTTCTGCATCTGGAGCTCCTTTGCTTCCTCATCCACAAAGCACTTGTGGGCCTGAATCTCATCAAGTTCTTGCTTAAGCTGCAACTGAACATTGGCTAGCTCTTGTTGTTCCAACTCCTGTACTTTCAAGTCTTCCTGGTGCTGGGCAATCTGCTGTCTTTCTTCTGCAATTTCCATCCAGGCTTTGTCCCTCTCTTGCACTGCCTTTTCTCTATCAACTTCATTTTCATCTTGTAGCTTTCTTCTCTCCAGATAAACTTCTTTTTTCAGCCTCTCCCTCTCAGCAGAAGTCTCATTTTCCAATTCTCGAATCTTCTGTTGGAACTCCTTGTGCAGCATCTCCTTGTGCAGCTCAAGCTGTTGCCACTTCCCACTAATCTCATCTTCAACTTTTTTCCTCTCCTCCTCCATCTTTCCCTTCTCCAATTCCCAGTCTTTTCGCACCTTTGCCCATGCATCCTCAATCTGCTGTCGGTCCAGTTCCTTTTCCTTCCTAAGATGTTCATACTCAGCTTTGACCTGTTGGTTCTCAATGTGGAGCTCCTTTTGGACTATCTCCAAATCTGACCTGTCCCTGCTAATCTCCTCATTCAGTGGCACAATCTTTTGGTGTTCAGCCTTGTACTTGTTCCCCTCAACCCACACTGCCTTTTCCAGATTCTCCACTTTCTGGAGCCTCAAATCTAGTGAGAGTTCCCTCTCCTCCACCTCCACAACTTTAACCTGCAAATCATGTTCCTTGTCTATGATTGCTGATTCCAGCTGACATATGTCAGCTTCTCGCTTTTCAGTTGCCACTTTTGCATTGTCAACCTCCTTTCTCTCGAAAGCGAGCAATTCTTGCACCTTCTCAAGCTCCAAAGTTGCTCGTTCTAGCTCACTTTTCTTCATATCAACCTCCTGGGTCTGAGATTCTAGGACTTGCTGAAGTAAAACCTATGCAGCACAAAAAAAGAAACGAGTGAATATGAGAATTGGGTACTATCTATCTAGTTCGAAACAAAACATTCGAAGGATATACATGTGAGGAGGTCAAGTAGAGGGCCATTATGACACAATACCAGCTCCTGTTTGTGCTCTGCTACAGCTTCTTCCCGCATTTTCACACCCATATCAAAAGCATCCAGCCATTCTCTTTCTCTTGCCACATACGCCTCAGTATCCTTAACATGCTCTTCATGCTGGTTAAAAACCTGTCAAAAGGGTCCCAATCAAAAAGTTCCAATCTATTTTAGTGTCAGGTCCCTGAATTGGATGTCAAAAGTTCATTACACTGCATTGGACAACAAGATCAAAACCTCCTAATATGAAAAGACAGATGAGATGGATATGTACCCGCTGCCTCCCAGCCAACCTCTCTTCAACCACCAATAACTCTTGCTCTCGAATTTTGATGGCAACATCCTTCTCCTTCAGCACCTGAGGATAAAACCCAGCAAAATATTAAGTGAAATGCCAATACCTTGAAGAGAACCGATAGGAATCCAGAAGGAATAGGGGGTTAAGAAGAGAACCTCCTCTCTGTCAGTGACAACCACAGTCCGAGAAATGAGTTCTGCTTCTGATTGTTCCAGCACTGCCTGATCTCTTTCCAGCATTGCACATGTCACTTCCAGACCCTTTTCAGATTGCTTCAGTGTTTCAAATCTGTTATTAATGAGCTCCTCACGCTCATTCAACTTTTGTTCCTCTTCATGCAGCTGTTCCTGCTTTCCAATCAGCTCCCTTTCCCACTCACGCAGGGTACTCTCCTCTTGCACCATCTGTGCTTTCTGAGCTTCAATCCTGACATCCCATGTGCATAAACCATCAGCTATACCTCCCAGATTTAAAATTCATAGTGTGATCTCCTCTTAGCAATTGCATAGAGGGTTATCAATAACATGAAGGACACATCCATGAACATACTCAGACATGAGCCTGTGGTGCTCACGACGGAGAGCATCTTCACGCATTTCCACCTCCCGTAGCTGAAGCTGAGACTCAGCTAGCTTACGGTTGGTCTGGGTGCGCTCTCCTTGAACCTTGGCTAGTTGAGTGTCTGCCTGTGCTGATTTCTCCTCTACACTGGCCAACATTTCCTTTGCCTGAGATAACTGCCTATCTGCTGCCTCCTTCACCTCAAAGCCCTCTGCCTGCATTTCCTTCAGAACCTTCTCTAGCTGATCCCAACACACACACCAAAGCATGAGTACAGGTCCTTTGTCCATTTCAAGGGAACCCATCAGGGCAGGCAAAAAACTTTGCAATTACATCACTGGATTAATGGACTAAAAAATAAAATTTTGCTGGAACAAGCCCAAGTCACAGAGTCACTTACATCTGCCACACACTGTTGTTCTGTATTGAGGGCTCTCTTTGCTGCCTCCTCATGTTTCTGAGCTTCTGTAAGCTCAAGCGAGTGTGCAGCTTTCTCCTGCTGCAGCATATCTTGTGCTTTGGTGACTGCAGACTTCTGCTCATCCATCTGCTTCCCCCAATCCTTGCGTTGGAGCAATAGTAATCCCATGTTGAACTGGTAGTCATATAACTGCAAACCTCACTCCAAAAACCATGGGGGCCTCATATTAGTAAAAGACTCACCATTTCCACATGACCTAGATCTTCATAATACTTCTTCTCACAAATACATGGCCTTTTCAACAATGGGAATTACCAGGTGGTGATTTGTGAAGATAGAAGCAAGTTAACACTTTTTGAAAGCAAAGAACAGACTAAACACACTTACCTCAGATTCCAGACCTGATATCCGAGCTTGCAATGCAGCCCAATCTTTTTGCTCCAGGGAGGGCACATCCAATGAACCTTCAAATTGGATATGCCTCGAAATATCACCATCTGGTGGCATGCCTTCCCCACCACCGCCACTGATAACTTCCAATGCCTTCGCATGGATGGCTTCCTCTGGTGTCATTGGTGGAGGCTCCACCTTATCTTCTTCTGCTTGTGTTGGCAGGGGAGGATAAGTCACCACCTTCCCCTTCTCACGGGCCAATGCCCGCAGTGACTGTGGTCCCCTTCTTTGTGGTGTGTACATTTTGTTTGCATCTCCGTCAATTTTGCTCACCATGACCCAGAAACACAATTGCAAAAGCTCAATAAGATCTCAATCTCTTGGACCCAAAACCAGTCTTGATCAACTGGAAGTACAACTAAGGTCCAAAAGACCCAGATCATTGATGCACCACCACCCCACTCAGACTTTAAATCCCAACTTGAACCCACAATTGAGCCCTAAGACCTACAACAACAGCAACAACAGCACATCTCAGATTACCCGCTGTTAGTCATTGTGAAAAACACAAGGTTATCATGTACAAGTAAAAATCCAGGACAACCAATAAATGAGAAAGGCTTTTGAAGCTTCTTTCAGTTCCTAAATGACCAAAAATCCACGAGAAGTTTACTTATCTTGCTAAAACTTCTTGCAACACTTTCACAATGAAAACCTGAGCTATGATACAAAATAGCGATGAAAACTCCTGTATCTCTTCACTTCCAAAGAGCCATAAAGAAAGCACACAAATTCACACCATGTATCTGACCATATTCAACAATCCAAAAACTCTTGATTAATAGTGTCCATTTAAAAAGTCTCAGCTTCAGAAACCCAAGAAATTTCCAAATAAAGAAAACAAACTTGCCTTCTTCAATTTGCTCAAATCCAGACTCTGCTCCTGCTTCTGCTGCTGATATCTCCCAACCAATTGCAAAAAAAGCCCTGAGAAGAGGTACCAAGGAAAGATGTCAAGAAGCTCCCAAAAACTCAAAATAATACTCACAAACAAAATTAAAAACTTGTCCAAAACTAAGTTTTCATCTTCACTACAAAAGTTTTTCAAACCAAACAAACACACAAAACAAACAAACAAACAAACCACTTGAGCAAGCTCTTTTAACCTAACCAATAATCAATTGCAACTTCAAGCCAACAATAAAAGCAAAACAACCCAGCAAACAACCACTTGCACCCCCACAGACCAAGTTGGTTGCTTGTGGTTTCACCACTCAGACTGAGATGCAACGATTTGGGAGTTAGAAAATTTGGGGTTGGTTTCTACTAGTTTTTGGTTGATTACGAACTAGGCTCCAAAATGCTTGAGGTTGATACATAGTGAAGAAGGACAAGAAGAAGAAGAGAACGAAGAAGGTGAGAATACTAAAGACGCTTGTTCTGGTTTATTGCAAGCGTAAGGACGTGTGCTAGTTGGCTACTGGATACCCACCGGGCCTCAAGTAAGGGCCACTTTAGATAAGGGTCCAGGGACCAAAAACCTAGGGACCAATTTGAAGCAAATTGAACCTTGAATTGGACCCTTCTTCACATTTTAAACAACACTTTTTTTTAATGTACAATGAGTGTGTCTAAAGGTGTGGGGTCCAATTTGAGAGTCCAATATAAAAAATGTGTGATTGACATGTGAGAGGATTAGGTTAACCTTTGATTTTTAATTTATTTTTCATTATTACTACACACAATTGATGAGCATAGGCATGAAATAGTGGTGGCTCTTGTTTTTATTATGGCCATGCATCAAGTGATTGCACAAGTGGTTGTATTGCCACAAATAACTATTTAATAACATTGGAGTATGATGAGTGCAATGTTATTTTTCATGGAATTTGTTGACATGGCATCAAAAGTTCACAACATGTGAAGGTATGAAAGGGTGGTGAGATACGTGAAGAATTAACTTTTGGGGAGCTTTTCTGAAAAAATGTTTCAACAATGAACAAGGTTAAGTTATAACACATTTCATTCATTGATTAAGGTTGTGAGTCCAAGTCCTGAGCAAAAAATACACACAAGAAAAAACATTCATGTTGAAATTGAAATAGCAATAGCTCTTGCACAACTAAGTAGTGGAGATTATTTGCAAATATGTGGATAGGTCTATGGCATTTCAAAAAATACAAGATCAATTATAGTGAGAGAATTATGTTCAACATTTTAAAAGCATTTGAAACCATTAGTGATTCTTAAATTGACTAAACACAAAATCAAACCATTAGTGATTCTTAAATTGACTAAACACAAAATCAAAAAATCATTGTTGGTTTTGATATAGCCTACATGGAATTCCATACATTCTAAGTGTCATAGATGGTAATCACATTCCAATTGTTGCACATAAGGTAGACCCAAAATCATATTATTGTCAAATAGGGTTTTAATCTAAATGGATTCAAGAAATTATAAATGAAATGTGTAGTTTTTAGGATTATGATTATGGGTGAATAGGAAATATCAATGATTAAGTTTTTTTCCAAAAAAAGATGTAGGAAGTTTGTGATGAAGGACAAATTTTTATTTTGTAAATTGATAAAAAAATGTTGTTTATCCAACGCGGCCATGGTTTTATTCTCCCTTCAAATGTGAGAAAGATGGATTGTTAAGATACAAAACAAATTGGAATTTTATACAACGTAATACAAGGATGTTAGTGGAAAGAACTTTTGAAATATTAAAAAACAGATTTGGAATTCTACTATAATAATAAAAAACATTCCATTACACCACATGCCAAACTTGATCATGATTTGCATATGTTTACACAACATGTGCATTGTTAACTTGGATGGCTTTGACATGGATTGGGCTTTGGAGCTTCAAAAAGATTCACAAATTGAAGCAAATATAACATTTGGGAACTTGAAAGGAGTTGATTTTTTTGGGTGGTTGAAAAAGCAATCAAACAAATGAAGAGGTTAAAAATCCAAGGATGGTAGATGGAGATGATAGAAATGACATGGAGGACATGGAAGACATGGAACATCAAGATGAAGATAAAAATCATATGTTGACAACTATGGAAAACAACAACAACGCTATTTCATGAGCATGTGAACATGAACATGAATGGGTGAACATGAGTAGATGAACAAGAAAGAATCTTTTAAAAAATATTTTGATGATGTGGACAACATATTTTTGGATTATTCTGTCACATATGATCGAATATAAGTTTGCTTGGTACAATATTTTGCCATGTGGACATGGATGAAAGTAATGGAGGGTTTGTCATTAAAATTTTTTTTGAAAAAACTATCAAGATGAATTTATTTTTTATAAATGTTTAGCCCTAAACCTACAACTTTTTCATTCTTTAAATATTTTTAAATAAAATATTAGTTTGTTTATGGATTGGATGTATAAAATATGTCATGTAGAAAATTATATTTGGAAAGGACATTTAAAACTTTCAAGTGATATTTTATGATCGAATTATAAACATGCACGTTTACATTGTTTAACAAGACACAAAAGGTAGGACACATGACAAAAATAAACATGATCATTTTTTTCTACATGAAACATCAAAGCATTCAATATTATTTACAATAATTTGCACTAAAAAAAACCAATGCCCAATGGGCTATCCATTTGCATAAATAAGAACAAATCTAAATTTATTCTCTACGTTTTGAAAAAAACCAAAAAAACTTGCATTTCATATCTATTAATTGCTTCAAAATGTATTTAGTGAAAATCCCGTTATTGTAACAACATTCCCAATTATTCACGACCTATCACCCTAGCACAACTCGTTAGGTGATGCACTTCATTCCAACTCCATGTTAGGAAATGGATGAAATTTTTTGTTTGACCATCATAAGTCACATTTTGCAAGTTGAAAATATAGGTCTTTACAATGCACCCAATGCACCTACTTCCCATGACCACCCAACGAACTTCCCATCATTGATATGAAGTTAACACAAGTGCAAGTAGGGAAATTTCCAATCGTCACTTCATATTGTTTTGTGCTAGGAGGTGGATTGGATTCATGATGTAAAATTGTCATACCCTAATGTAAATTTTTTTGTAGGTGGCAAAACAACAAACTCCAAAGTTCATCTAGCCTCCCACTTGTTTGTTAATTGTGTTGAAAGCTTGAGTGTTGTTGCTAACCAAATTACCTTATTATTGTGAGTTTTTGGCCAAGTGTCTAAATTATAGGTCGGTTAGGAGGTGTTATATTTTCAGTCACAAAAAGGGTTCGAAGAGCACATTTGCACATTTCACATATAATAAATCATGCCTCCTCCAATGTTGTGACCTCAAATTGAATCAAGTCAGTCCCTACTTGCATTGGCCATGTTGACAAGACAAGTGGTATTGACACAATACTTCTTTCCAATTCCTTCAACACAACGAATCAAATCATTTGCTCAAAACCAAAACTTATGATGGATTTGGTGCAAACCTTTTCTATTTAAACCGAAAACTATTATAACATGGATTAGGTAGGTCATGAACTATTTTTTCTAGCAATGATTTGGGTGACACAATGTTTCATTGACTTTTTTTGAATTGCAAAACAATGAGTATTTGATGATGGTGAGCACCTCTCAATTCTTCACACACCATTCTTGAACCTTCAATCCTTGAAAGGTCAAAACAAACGTTTCATCCCTCACAATCCCAATATTGGACTTGCCAACATTAACATTTGAACTAGTAAAGCCACTTGACGTTGCATTAACTTTCAATAAAAAAAAATCACATGATCATACTTGTGTGAATTGCCTTCTAACCCTATGGCTATGTCAACCTTTTGTTTCATGGATCCAAAAACCTTTTGACCTTCCAAATGAGGTGTCTTAGTGATGAAGGAGGACCCACTTGTGTATTTTGCAATGATGTTGGCCATTTGCAATGGGTCCCCAATTTGGCTTGTTCACCACAATCGTAATTCATCCTTGTTAGGACCCTTTTTGCATCTTCCACCATTCAAGTATACATTGTACGATGCACTTTGTTTCAATGCACAAACATAATCATCAAAAATCATAGTCAAAAGTCATCCACCCTTTTTCCCATATTGTTGTAGCCAAATAATATGGATTGTTTCAAACAGGTTACAAGTTAGCATGTCAACAAGCTCTTTTAAGCTAAACTTCTTCAAGCATTTTCAAAAAAAGACAAATCAAATATCGGCATCGTAAAAAAGAATAAACAAATAATAAAGGAATGTTAAATTGCCTCACATGTAGCATGAACCTTTCCATTGTTTCACATGGAAGTGTTAGAAAACCCAACCAATTATTCAAGAATGCTAGTCCACAAGCCTATGAACATGAGCATGAGCAAGTGAGCATCAGTGCATCATGAGTAAGACCGAATTAAAAAAAATATATTTTGTCCATATCGACATAATTTTAATAGAATATTTTTCACACCTAGGATAGAGTCTTTGTTGATGTGAAGGAATATTATGCCATTCGTCCATGGACGAATGATTTTAATGGATGAAAAATGGATGAAATCTATTCAAAACATTGGCAACAAATATTATTTTTGCGAAAAATTAAACAAAAGAAACAAGGTTGAAACAATTTATGTTGGTTTTTTTCAAAATAATTCAATAAATTAAATGTTCAAGTCACACTTCAGAATCATATTTCATATTTTTTTAATATGAAATATATTCAAGCTCTGTAACATTTAAACCATAGCATGTTAAATTAAATCCCATAGACCCACCAAGAGGTATGTGCCAATCCGAACATTAATTGTTCACCACCAAGAAATAGGTGCTCATTAAGAACAAAACCCATGACAATTCACATTGCTTACACCAATTCAAGTTATTTTTTAGTTTCATTCATTCTTTCAACCTCTTGCATCTAATTAAGATTGAACAGATGATAGTATCAAAAGATAATTAAGTAAATCTAATGAGTTAGTAGGTTATGAAAATATTCACAAACCATGATTACACAATTTCATAATCATTGGATTATGGGTCAAATAAGTTTGTCACATCAAAACAAAATTTTATCAATCTAATGACTTGGCATAGGACAGAAGGGGTTTGTAATGTAGACAACACTAGGTCATCATATTTATAATTGTCATCAAAACAACCTAGTGCCATGTCCACATAGTTCCTAAGTCAACATGCATTAATTATAGCCCATGTTGTTATTAGTATGAACTTGAACAAGAGACAATAGGTGTCAAAAAGCCAAAAAAGGACAAATCATTAAATGCTAACTATAAAGCGAAAAGTGAAACATCATTTCATGAAACAAGATGATTGTGTTTCAGAAGGTGGCAAACAACAAAACACCTCTTCATTTTTGTTTTCTACAAACAAATTTCTATCATTTTTTGTCTCCAAAATGAATGCAAAAGAAAGTTTTGTTGAAAAATTGTAACAACAATGTAAAGAAAAATACAAAATTCAAAAGAAGAAAAGCAAATGAGACAAAATGAACAATAGAATTTTCCAAATATTTTGCTTTTGTAATCTAGGTCTCCAAAAAGAGGTCCACCATTTCCTTCTTTTATTTATTCTCCTTCTTCCTTTTAGAGATTTTCTTCAATATGTAAGTTTGAGAAAGCTTATGAAGCAATTAGAAAAAATGGGAGAGATTGCAAGGAAACTTTGAGGAGATATAGTTTTAGGAAGCCCAAAAAAAAGGCAGGTCCTTGTGAGTAAGTTGGCCCAATTTCCATTTATAACTCTGAAGAAGAGAAGCAGAAAGATGATTTGCAACAAGATAAAAAGACACCATTACATCAAAAGGAGCCTACCCATGAATAGATTGTAGAGAAAATCCACACTCTCAACAAGAAACGCACAAAAAGAACAAATTGGCCAACAATGGTTACAAATTTGTGTGAAAAGAAGGCACAAACTCACTAGGATGATGAGGTTAGGTATTTTTTATTTCTAGAAAGCACATTTATAATAGTAATCTAAATTTTTTTTTGCTTTGGACAAGCTTTAAAGAGGAAAAAAAACATGGGCGAACAAAGCTATATTAATAGGTTTGTTTGAGGTTGAATGGAAGACTCCCTGTCACAACATTTTGGTTGAATTTCTAAACAACTGGAAGTTGAATTTTGAACATAACATAATCAAAGTCATGTTGGGCAAGAGTAGAGAATTATAAATAAACATTTGTTGGCAAAGGTTTTAAAAAATTTCCATATAGAAAGACATGCAAACCAAGTAGAGATGTCAGATGCTAGAATAACATTAGCAAACATAATTGATAGAGTCCTAGATACTTACAACACCAATGAAGGGTGGGTTGTAAAGAAGATGAGGTTAAAGTATGCATTATGTGTTCAATATTTATTTATGGAACATGAATCATTTATTCTTTCAACTAATTTCCTTTAAGGTTTGAGATTTTTGTGTACATGTTAGTTTAGGATTATAGTTAGTTTAAGTTTTATTAGTTGTTTACATGTACCTGTTGATGTTTTAGGAACATGTTGTTGGAGAATTCAAAAGTGACTAACCATAATGGGAATAAAAAAACTCGTTAACAAAGACTTTGTATACTAATGGTCACTAGTCATGTGAAAGACATAATAGGTGATTATTGATAAAGATCCATTCACCTTCCCTTGTAAACTCCAAAGTTGCACCCACAATATCAAACTACTATTTGTAATTTATTTTGAGTTTGTGTGCTCTTAAATGCAAAATCTAAATTTTGTTTGGTTTTGAGTGTGTTGCAATATCTTGTCTGCAACTGATTTCCAAGACTCTAGTCTTCAAGCACATTTTCAAATTGCAAGCATTCTTTCAGCAACTATTTGATCTTCTTAGTCATTTCATTTGTAGCATTTGAATTCTAAAGCTTGTAAATTCCAAAATCCTCAATCCATGGAGCCTAAATTGTTCTTGGCAAAGATGATTCAAGCCATGTTTTATCTTATGAACATTTTAAGATCGTCTTGGGGCTTTATGGTATGGGCTTTGATCTAAAAAAATCTAGTATTAACGCTTGTGCCACAAAAGTAGAATGTGTCAAACTATGGGGTTTTCGCAAGGGGTCACAATGGTTTTAAGTGGAAGGTAGATGGTGATCCTATAGAAATTGAAGCAAGAATCAAAGAACTCAACAATGTTATTTATCAAAGAGGCTAAACAAACTTCAAAATTTGCTTAGCTTTTGCAAAAAGGATTGTTGTAGAAAGGAAAGATATCAAAATGAATTGGGCAAGATTTGCAAAACAAATTAACAAGGATTAGGTGAGATGCATTGATAACAAAGGGGTCTTGCCCCCTTATGCTTCTAGATCATCAATTTTGTTACATTTGCAAACATCCATTAAAGATTGCCAAAATCAAAGTGGATCTCTGATCCTTGTAATGAAAGATGCGTTAATGGAAAATGTGTTGATGAAGGATGTGTTAACATTTCTTTTAGAAGATGTTTTGAAGCAGCTTCACACGTTCCTTCATTTGTAAAATTCTAAAAGCTTCACACTTCCACTGGACATGCAAACCCTATCTAAGGGAAATGAACACCTTTCTACAATGATTCAAAGTTGTAAGAAAGAGTTTGACTTTTCTTTGGGGATTATAATTTGAGAAAAGTTAAATGTCTCTAATTTGAAAAAAATTAGTGGAGCAAATGAGGTTGGTCGTTATCAAAAGGAAACAAGAGCTTTGCAACTTGTTTTTTGTGATCAAGTCCATAATCATAGAAGTTTTTTATATGGGCAATGACATTGTGAAGGTTAGTTCACCTTTCATGAACTTTTTTAATCACATCAAATTTTTAGTGTAAGTTTGTTATTTTGGTCTTCATAAGCTTTCCTACACATTCATGTGCTCTGTCAAGGAGTTGTAATGGACATTTGCATATAAATGAATTAATTTAATAAAAATAGGGTTTTAAGCAATTGTGCTTGAAAATATTTATTTAGTCTGACATTCACACTTTGGCTTTTTGTTATGTAGAGGTTCAATTTTTTTGAAAACAATTTGGAAAGTTTGTGAATGATGGTATTGAAAGAAGTTTGTGGCAATGAAGGTTTGAGTAATGCAAAGATGTTGTTGATGTCAAAGAGGAGCTCAAACCCACTTAAGATCTATTGGCAAACTTTTTGGTGGATTTGGAAAAATAATAGTCCATTACAATAGCCATAAATGTCACAACCCTAACCTTGGGCTTACGACCAAGGCAAAGGCTTGCAAAGGTGCAAGCCAAGAGCAAAGCCCGAAAGCCACATTTCATGCTCCCGGGAGTGTAGGAAAATGTGAGGGAATGAACCCCCACACTCCCAATTAAGCTCCCACTTTGGGAGTTAGAGTTTCGATGGACTTCCAAATATTCAATGGGCAATTGCAAGACTCAAAACTCATTGAATTAAAGAGTTTTTTGGCCATAACTTATCTTTCAAGTGCCCAAATGGGTCATGTGAACCCATTTTAAACATCTAGATTCTGAGAGCAATTTGACTCCCAACCACTAAAAGTCATGAAATTGCCTTGATTCCCTTGCATGCAAGTGGCGTGCCACATACCATTGGAAAGATCTTGACAAGGGCTATAACTTTGCTATAGATTTCACCTCAATTAGAGGTTTGCACACAAAGTTATTGGCCTCCAAAGTCATGGGAGTCCCAATTTAGGGAATTTTGAGACTCCAACTTGGGAGTCCCAATACAAAATGACATTTGGGTGTTGGCCCTATGGCCAAGCATAGAAAATACTATAAGGGGAAAGGTGGTGGCTTCCCCCTAGTGTGGGCCGTGGTGAATCCGTGTTTGCCCGTGGTGAGTCCGTGCACTAAAAGTGCTCCAACTATGCATTAACCAACTTGTTGTTTGGTTTGTGTAGGTCCATGTGAGTAATTAACTTGCTTGTCATTCTTCTTAGTCCCCATCTTGGAGCTTCAGCACGCCCTTTTACCCCCAAAGTGCTGCAAGCCACGAAACATGTTCAACTCCTTATCCTTTTGTTGTTTTCACCATGTGATGCGTTCCCAAGCTCCTTGATAGACTCAAATGTGAGCCTAAAGTGAAAATAATGGAAAAGTAAGGAGTTAGGGCATGTTCCCTGGCTTGCAGCACAACACTTTGGGGTAAAGGGGCGTGTTGGAGCTCCAAAATGGGACTAGGAAGAATGACAAGTAATCAGTCACTCACACGAACTTGCACAAAACTAAACAACAAGTTGGTTAATGCATAACTGGAGCATTTTTGGTGCTAGGACGAGCCACGTGTAAACTTGGACTCACAAGATTCACCACGACCTGAACTTGGGGGAAGCCACCACCTTCCCCCTTATAGTATATTCTGTGCTTGGCCATGAAACTAGCACCCAAATGTCATTTTGTCCTAGGACTCCCAAGTGGGAGTCTTGAAATTCCCACGACTCAGGCTTCCACAACTTTGGGGGTCGATAACATTGCGTGAAGACCTCTGATTGAGATGAGCTTTTAAGCAAAGTTGTAGCCTTTGTTAAGAGCTTTTCAATAGTATGTCACATGCCACATTCACAGGAGGAAATCGGGGTGATTCTTGACTTTTAATGTTCAAGAGTCAAATTGCCAATTTGACTCCCAACTTTTCTTTTGTCCATAACTTGTGTTTAGAGTGTCCAAATGGGTCATGTAAGCCCATTTTAGACATATAAGTTCAAAGAGATTTTCAATGATATAAGTAATTCCTCAATCCATTGAAATTTGACCCTTGCAATTTCTCTCTAAAGATTTGGGAGTCCAGTGGGACTCCAATTCCCAACGTGGGAGCTCCCTTTAGGAGTGTGAAGGTTCATTCCCTCACACTTTCCTACACTCCCGGGAGCATGAGGCATGACTCTAGGCTTTTCTCTTGGCCCGCAACTTTGTAAGCCCTTGCCTTGGTCATGAGCCCAAGGCTAGGGTTGCGACACACATACCTTAACGATTAGCCAACCTACCTACCTACCTACACACCTTAATAACCTATTACATACCTACCCACATATACCTATTTATTTACTGTATTTACCCATAGACGAAAATGGGTGAGTCTATATATAATGAACCACAACCAACTCTTTATGTGTTTTACTTTTGTCCTAATAAGGCAACATGGATTGATGTGGCAGATGATTAAAGGTTGGACGATTATCAAACTTGTTTAGGGTTTAATAAGGCAAACCCATCCTTGGGTGGTACCACTAAGAACCACCCATCTAAAAAGTTTAGGAAAGTTCGCCTCATTTTTTTTCAAAGAAGATAGGTTTTTAAATTTAATCCATGTTTTCCTATTAGCTAATACCTCATCACCTTTCTTTCATGAAGTTTAACATAGTAACTATGTTTTTTCCTACTACACTCACTACTATAAATCATGACCTTTTAGAAGGTCCAACTTGACCAAAGTGTTTGTTTTGATTAGAAGTGATGTCCATCTTGATTAGTGGGTTGGGGCATGAAATACATGTGTTACTTTTGACTAGGTGTCAATTGGTCATTTAGTCAAAAGGGATAAATAAAAGAAAAAGGCAATCAAAATGACCATGCCTTAATTAAATTGAACATACCAATTTGACATTGGTTAGGTAGGCTTAAGTCAAAGCTATTTACATACTTAACATACATAATTAATTAACCTATTATAACTAACCTACTAGCTTATTAATTAGGCATAGGTTACATACCTAACTTAATTTACAATATATTAAAAAAACTTAGGTATTTACCAATTACCTAACTTATTAATTCAAGTTACTAAGTAGCCAAGCTAAGCTTAACGAGGTACATAATTACCTAAAGGTCTAGTTCTAGGCTACTTAAATAAGTCAAATATACCTACCCATTCATCCACTATAAGAAAAAATTATCATTTTCAACTAGTCGTTTATAATTTAAATTGTCATTTGTAATTATAATAGGTGCAAACGATAGTCATTTGCAACTATAATATGTCTTTTGCAACTACTATAGTCGTAAACAACTGGTTACAAATGATAATTTGTTTTTTAGTGACCCTACATGACACACTCCCAAGCTCCTTAATGGACTCAAATGTGAGTCTAAATTAAAAACAACAGAAGAACAAAGAGTCAGGGCATGCTCCTTGGCTCGCAGCACTTTGGGGGTAGAGGGGCATGTTGGAGCTCTGGGATGGGACTAGGAAGAGTGATAAGCATCAACTACTCACACAGACCTACACAAAACTAAACATAAGGTGGTTAGTGCATAGTTGGAAACGAACCACGGGCAAACTTGGGCTCACAAGACTCATCATGGCCTGGACTTGTGGGGAAGCCACCACCTTCCCCTTTATATTATATTTTGTGCCTCTCCATGAAGCCCACATCCAAATGGCATTTTGTCCTAGGACTCCCAAATGGGAGTCTCGAAATTCCCAAAGTTGGGGCTTCCGTGACTTTGGGGCCCCATAACTTTGTGTGTAGACCTTCGATTGGGATGAGGTCCAAAACAAAGTTGTAGCCCTTATCGAGAGCTTTCCAATGGTAGGTCACACGCCACCTGCACGTAAGAAAATCAGGTCCATTCTTGACTTTTAGTGGTCGGGAATCAAATTGCCAATTTGACTCCCGACCCTTCTTTTGGCCATAACTTGTGCTTCAGATTCCAAATGGGTCATGTGAGTCCATTTTAGACATCTATTTTTCAATAGATTTCCAATGGTATAAAGAACTCTTCAATCCATTGGGTTTTGACTTCTGCAATCGCTTTCTAAAGATTCAGGGGTCCATCGGGATTCCAAACTCCCAAAGTGGAAGTTTCCTTGGGAGTGTGAAGGTTCATTCCCTTACACTTTCCTACACTCCGAGGAGTATGGTGTGATTCTTGGCTTCCTTTTTTGCCCTTGCTTTGGTCGTAAACCCAAAATTAGGGTTGCGACACTACTCTATTTACTCAAAACATACATCATATTTACTTGATTTACATACCTACATTGACGCACCCCTAAGCTCCTTGATGGATTCAATTGTGAGTCCAAAAGTGAAAATAGTGAAAGGAAAAAGAATTAGGGCGCACTCCTTGACTCGTAACACTTTGGGGGTAAAGGGGCGTGCTGGAGTTCCGAGATGGGACTAGGAAGCTTGATAAGCACTTCACTTATTCACATAGACTTACACAAACTAAACAACAAGGTTAATGTGTAGTTACAACACTTTGGTGTACAAATGAGCCACGAGTAAACACAAATTCACAAGACTCATTGTGAGTCATGGATTATAATACCACAAATTGTTAAGCTTTAGTTTCATAGTTTTCCTTAGTGTTAATGATTTGAATCCTGATAAACCTCCAAGTAATAATTATTAAGAGTTGAATTAGCCTTTGGATATTTTAGCGTAGAAGATTTTTTTATTTAAATTGATGTAAGGCTTAGTTAATTTTAGGACCTAGTTAACCTTTTTAAGTACATTATACTTCTATGTTGTAGAGAGGTGAAAGGGCATGTAGGATTAAATGGGATTTTACTGATATATTGGGAATACAAGCCCATAATTAACAATAACATTTCGCCATGACAATATTAAGTTAGTCTATAGAATAATCTTTAGGCACGAATGATGTATTTGAAGGATTTTTAGGATGAAGTCCTAATACATCTTTATTTAGTCTTCACTTCTATCAGACTTTTAAATACAATCAAAATCAATCTTAAGTATTAACATTTCCACCTGAGTGACCTTTGGTGAATTACAACTTTGTAAACAACTTTAAGGGGATAGATCATAATTGTAAAAACTCCAGAATGTGACGAATGGTGCGAGCTAGGTATTCGGCTCAATGTTCCATGGAAAGGGGGTTGATTGGGCCTCGCAGCCAACGATAATGGTCATCACTGGGAACCCAAGTTCGATAATGAAGACGAACATCGTCATTTTCACATTGACACTCTTCAAACCTTTCTGGTGCGACTCCACGAGCAGGAACAAATTCTAAATAGATTGTTAAGGCATGCGGGTTAGGAGACAATCGACGATCCTATGCCGAATGATCGACTCGAGTGCGCACCACTCTTTTGAACAGTTTTTCTTCGCGCGATTATTGAGAGACATTCATGTCAAACGGTGCTTCTTCAAGCTCTTCCTTTTCTACTAGTGGAACTGAAGGATTCGAGGGCATAATGACATCATCCGCCATGACTAAATTCTCACCTGCATCAATAAAAATTAAGAGGGTAGCAAAAACAATGTGGTACTTGCGTTCAGAAGGGGTTAATGCTTTTTAATTTAATAAATTAGGGTAGACATAAGGTGTGGGAGTGACGGCGGAACCTCATGAAAACTCGAACATCCTAGATCTAATGGATTCATCGAACTCTAATTTCGACGGTGGATTTAGAACTATGTGGGGGTTTTTGTGATGCAAATTTTAATTCCAATTTATTGTGTATTACACAATTAATTAGTGCATGGAAGAAAAAAAAAAAGTAGGGGATATCAAAAGAGTAAATGGTACGCGGGGATGTTACTTCAACCATTGAATTGATTTAGTCAAGTAAGGACTCAAGGACGTTTATTTGTTACTACTGATAAATTGTCCTAGTAGTTAGTTACTTGAAATAATTAGGATCAAGAAGTAGGATGTGAGGGTCGATGAACGGAAAGGATAAGGATCAAGCTCAAGAACTTCATCAAGATATCCAAGATAAGGGAAAGGATGAGTCCTCTAATCCCATTAGTCATGAGGATTGTCATCCTATTTGATTGGAGGATGGAATATTTTTTTGTGTCTCATTGGGCCCGAGAATTCTCATCCTAAAATCAACTGGAGGGAAAATCATTCTCAATTTTCGTTGGCTCTTGAAGGATGAGGAGGCCATTGATTGGAGGGGAGGATTTTGAGGCTTCCATTGGGCAAGGGGAA
>Ga0116230_10002503_pt1 | contig 17693 bp, 10 predicted proteins | sample S1TSphfallax_3_FD_88678 | JGI IMG/M metagenome (GOLD analysis project Ga0116230, IMG submission 88678) | Host-associated microbial communities from peat moss isolated from Minnesota, USA - S1T2_Fd - Sphagnum fallax MG | ecosystem: Host-associated > Plants > Peat moss > Unclassified | place...
ATTTTTAAAGGACACACAGTTTTGATCTGCTAGTAACCGACTGCCAGCAAAAGGGCAAAAGAAATCAGTCCATGAATTTCATTACAAAATGAGTGAAATGTTTAGTGAATTGGGCCCATATCTTGTTGTAGCATAGACTGAGTGAGGTTCTCCTCTCTCTCTTTCTCACTCTCCAAGTCTGAGAGAGAATTTGAGTGTGAAATTGGCTGATGAAAGTTGGCTGCGGAGTTAGTTGAGCTGATTTCCAATTTTTGAAGTGATCTTTTAGTTCCTTCATGATGAATTTTCATGAATTTCATTACAAAATGAGTGAAATGTTAATGAAAACGAGTGAAATGTTCAATGGATTGGATCCATATTTCCTTGTGAGAGTGTGAGTTTTTCTCCTCTCTCTTTCAGGTACAAGATCAGTAGTGAAAGTTAGTCACACAATAAATTGAGCTGAATTCTTCTTTGATCCATCAATCTTTTACTTGTTTCATGCTGAAATTTTCTTCAATTTCATTAGAAAATGAGTGAATTGCTGAGTGAATTGGGCCCATATTTCTTTAGTACTTACGAAGAGTTTTTTTCTTTTCTCCAAGTGAGTTGGTTCAGATACAAAATTGCTAATGAAAGTCAGCTACTAAGTTTATTGAACTGAATTCTCTCATGTTGAGTGTGATCTTTTAGTTCCTTCTAATGTGTAGTAGTAGATTCCCTGTTTTTTTTCTTTTTTGAAGTCTTGGATCAAAGAACTCCCACAAATTGCAATACAAAGGGCATCAGATTCTAGCCAATTTATGAGGACTAGATCTGGAGACAATACTTGGGAACTATGTAGTTTTGATTTGGTCCCACACTTTGAAGAATGTTCGCCTTGGAATGTTATTGTGAGTTCACTTTTGAGAACTTCATGAAACATTTCTTATTTCATTTTTTTTGAAACTTCATTGAACTCTTGATGGTTTGAACTTGTCAAAATGGGGATAGAGTTGTTATGGAATAAGATGAGTCGCTTGTTAATACATGGGTTGAATTGTTTTGTTTGATTTGAGTGTTCCACTTAGGTTAGTCTATCGTCTTTTGGGGTGGTGCGAGTGTGAGTGATTTTTTTGTTGGCAATATAAATCTCTTGCTAATAGCAATCATGAGCTTTACATAGCAAGAAACTGCAATGGCTACGAGAAATGATCATGAGGGAAAATGATCCTAATAGGCCAACTCTTTGACATTAGACATTTGCTTCTTTTTGTCAACAAGTTAACATTGGCTTGAAATATTGATCCTCCATTGCATTGTGATGCACCTCTTTGTTTGATTGGCCTATAGAACAAAATAGGTGGGATTAAAAAAATATTTAAACATATTGAAAGGAAAATTGTGTATGATGTATTATTTAAACATTAATTTGGGCTTCCACCTTGGGTTTGGAACCTTCAATATCATATTGTATGAACATATGATACCATAACCAAGTCATGGTAAAGCCATAGTGCAAATGTTACACCTTATCCAAGTCATGTTGCCATAATGCACATGTTTCAACTTTGTTCTTTCTTTTTACAAAGTGTGATACTTTTTCCCCTTTTGTTTTTTGTTGGAAAAATGAATTGGAAAGGAGATTTCAAAGAAGTTCTCAAAGGAGAGCCATCATGGTGAGATTTTTAAAAGGAGGGGAGTGGGGGAGGATAATGTAGAATCTTGCAAGGTATTTTGTATTTTCAAGTGATGAATCCAAGAAGAATTTGAAGAAGGTGTGGATTTTTGGCATTTTTTGGATAAAAATAAATGATGCAAAAAATAATAAGAAGAAAGGAAAAGGGGTCAAAATTAGTGTTTTTCTTTTTTTTCCCCCAAATTCCTCAGTAGGTCCACTAGTGAGTGTCCTAACATTAATTAGGATTAAATGGCACCTATCCTAGGTGGGTTGTAACATTATTACAGAAGTGATATTACAAGTGGCGACCTAAGAAATGCCTAGGTCTAAATGTGGCTAATTTAATTATTTTTATTTCAGAAAATGGTAAAAAAATACTTAATAATCACAATTTAAAAAAATAAATTGAAATAAATTGTAATTTAAAAAAAAAAACACTGGAATTCAAAAGGACAATGAAATGACTTAAATCTTGTGATTTTATCTATTGCAAGTCATTTTCATGTATTATCATATCACTGCCTACAACCATCAATGTACATAATGACATGCAAAACAACATACACCTGCCTACAAGGTGTATCACATCAAACTTATGTCACATTATGACTTTGGCATCTACAACCATTGTTGTCCATAATAACACACAAAACAACACAAAAACCTATACAAGCTGCATCACATCAAACAAAATTTGATTTAGACACCCCACTTAGGGATTTAAATTCTTGTCCAAAAGTTCGAATGTTTGATATTGCGTTCACATTGGAATTGATTCCATGCTAATTTACCCTAGTTGATATAATGTAATTAGGACACAACCATTTGAACAAAATAAACTCTTAATGTCATAAATAAAATGGCAACTTGGAGAGATAGACCTTAGGTCAATTACAACTTGTTGGCTTGTTTATGGAAATAATTAAATATTTCCATAACTAAGTGTAAAAATTTGTGCTTTGAATGTTTAATTGTGTCAATCCTTTTCTTCACTTGAGTTGTTTCAAACATTGTCATTTTATGAAAGCAATTGAAGAGGAAAATCAAATAGGTTTTAATAGGATCAACAACACAAAAAATATTTGTCAAGGACTACCCTCTAGCTTTGGATGAAAAAATAGAATTATCTTTCAATTGATCTTCAATATGTTTTTGCCCAAATGTTGGGTATTTGTATAGGGAACAAAATTTTCAAAAAATGAAAATCAAGCATTGAAACAACAATATTCATGCACATGATTTAGATAAAATTATTCTAAGTTATAGCAATGTAATGAATGTTGTAATGAAGGTGCCTTCGACAAATTGAAAAGTAAATATAAAACTATTGTTACCACAATAATTGTGATAAATGTAGTTTGACCCCTCAATTCAAAATAATGTACCTTTTTGGGCCTTTTCCAAATTTCATATTCAATTTTAGTGAGATTGGGTGTTTTGGTCTTTGGTTTGGCTAACTTTGTGGATAATTCTAATGTTGACAAAAAGTCAAGTTAACTAAAGAATATTCATGATATCACGTGATTTTTTTAAAATGAAATTTAGCCATGAAGAAAAAAAACATTAAAGGTGAATTTTGCATGAGGTTCATATCGCATGGTGCTTACATTAATTGTATTTAATTTTAAACATAATTGCACTTATTTCCTTCCCTTACTAATTTTTTTTTAAATAAGAAAAAACTATGATGACCCCATCACATTTAACTGTCTTCCTAAGTGAATGTTTTGAGCTTAAACCATGTCAACATTAAAAAACATGTTTCACAATTTTTTTTTTACATTATGAGATATCATAACCCAAAAAATAAAATTATAATAAATAAAATTTGAAAAGAATTGAAATGATTTTTACCATTTATGAAATTTGTAACATGTATGTGACATGTGATTCCACATTTTGAACTATGACTCTGAACCATATGAAGAGTTTCATAATTTTCATTTCACACATGGGGATTTTTTAGGGTGTTGAACATAAATATGTCATAATTAAAAAATTTACACATCATATATATGGTTATTGACATTTACATGCACAAAATTAGTGACAACCAATGTGAGTTGGGCCAATGCATAATATTCATCTCAAACACTTATTTGGATGATTAATGAAATCAAGAACCTAGAAATGGAAAATGGGCTTTGTTATATTGTGTATGCCATAAATGTACCCTTTTTAAAAAAAATTCAAATGAAAAACAAACATAACATTAGCTTTGTGAAAATTATAATCCTAAAGCCCAAACACCAAAAATTAAACCCAAAATTACATGCACCATGTTTTGAGAAAGATATATAATAACATTAGACTTTAAAAGGCCCAAAAAAAGGTCATCAGAGCTTGTTTTTATCTTTTGTTCAAAAATATTTAATCTTTTTAATTAGTTGTAAATTATTTGCTAAGTATTTTATGTAAATGTGTTCTTGATTTGATTTTGTTTATAAGGTCCAAGCTATTTTTGGCATTTAAGTGTTATAAACCCAAGTGAATGTATAGTCCTTCTCTAAAAACATGGTCCAATAACAAATCATAATGACACACCCCCAAGCTCCTTAATGGACTCAATTGCGAGTCCAAGGGTGAAAACAATGGGAGGAGAAAAAGTTGAGGCGCGCTCCCTAACTTGCAACACTCTGGGGGTAGAAGGGTGTGTTGTAGCTTCAGGATAAGGACTATGAAGAGTGATAAGCAAATCAATTTACTCACATGGAGCTGCACGAAGCAAACAACAAGTTGGTTAGTGCATACTTGGAGCACTTTTGGTGTATAAATGAACCATGAATAGACATGGACTCACAAGACTCACCACGACCCAAACTTGGGGGAAGCCACCACCTTCCCCCTTATAATATTCTCTGTGCCTAGCCACGGGGCTAGCACCCAAATGTCATTTTGTCCTGGGACTCCAAAGTGGGAGTTTTGAAATTCCTGAAATTGGGATTCCCACAACTTTGGGGCCCATAACTTTGTGTGCAGACCTCTGATTGAGGTGGATCGCTCGTTGAGAGTTTTCCAATGATATGGCACACCACCTACACGAAAGGAAATCATGGTGATTCTCGACTTTTAATGGTTGGGAATCAACTTGTCAATTTAACTCCCATCCCTTCTTTTGATCATAACTTGTGTTTTAAGTACTCAAATGGTCATGTGAGTTCATTTTAAACATCTTCATTCCAAGAACATTTCAATGATATAAGGAACTTTTCAATCTAATGGGTTTTGACCCCTAAAATTGTTCTCTGAAATTTTGGGAGTCCATTGGGACTCCAACTCCCAAAGTGAGAGTTCATTTGGGAGTGTGGAGGTTCATTCCCTCAAACTCTCCCACACTCCCAAGAGCATGAAATGCGACTCTCGGGCTTCATTCTTGCCCCGCACCTTTGCAAGTCCTTGCCTTGATCACAAGCCTAAGGTTAGGGTTGTGACACACAAACAGAATGAACATATTTGCCACCATGAATGCACCAAAAATGAATATATGCATGTAAATTGATATGCACACATTGGAATTAACCATTAATTGCATGGTAAGGAAGATTAAAATAAATTCATAAAATAGTTTAGAACATTATTGATTCATAGCAAAAATATAGGGAATGTCATGATTACAATTAACAATGGAATCCTAACAATGTTCCATCCAAAAGGAAACTTTATTTTGCATAAAAAAATTTAAGTTCAAATATTGAAAAAGGCTATTGGGGTTGCGACCATCATTTCTTTGAAAGTAATTAGAAAAAAGATATCCATACATGGCAATTTGGTCTTGGTTCCAAAAGTTGTCCAAAAACCAGTAGCAAAACACATAAAAAAGATGTGAGGAGTTAACAATAATGGAATTAGAAAGATAATTGCATAAAGGTGCAAATGAGCTAACAATGTTATTTTAGAATAGGACTGCACGTTTTTTTGCTCGAAAATAACTTTTTCATTCAAATGAAAATTTTAACATTTAAAAAAAATACAAAAAATGTTTATAATTGTCCATATACATGACATTTTTTTTATTTATAATTTTTGAATAAATATGACTTTCTGAACGTCTGTTGATTCGTTGTAAATTTAGATTTTTTTTCAAATGATAAAAATTTCAAATCATAATAAAAAACTGATTTTTAAAATTATTATTTTTAATAAATATAATAAGTTACAACTTTTCTTAACATATCATGTACATTATACCCCATTTATATGTGGTAAGGGTGAAAGCATGATGAGATATATATAATGTTAAAAAAATAGTTAAAACAATAGTTTAATTTTTGACACAATAAAAGTAGATAACAAGTATGTTTGAAAATGACAAATCAAATTGAGTTTAAACATATTTTTCAATTAAAATTTTGATGTGTTCTACTATAATATTTAAACATTGAGAATTTACATGGACATTTTAAAGCTACATCATGTTGAAAATGAAAAAAATGAAAAAAATTCATCTATTTTCACCTATTTGTACACGTTTGGACAGCCTTTTTTTTTTTTTTAAAGTAAAATTTTTAAAAATATATATATTTGAATGCATATTAAATACTTGGTTAATTAAACATCATTGTGATAAAATTAAATATTATCTTCATACTGATAATTAGATCAAAGAACATTTTTACTTTCAATACATTAAAACTTGTTTATGGCTACTTTTTTTAATGTGATAAATAGCAAAAATTGTTTACTTTACCTTACTGGCACCCATTAAGGACTTTGAAGTTCTAAAAATTTTGATCAATTTTGGAAAGTTTTTTGAATTTTTAAAGTTTGAAATTTCCACATATTTTTATGTATGAGTGTTTTTTGAATGTGGCTAATAGGTTTTAAATTTTTAAATTTTTTTCCCATCAATTTTGTTTTATTATATGAATTTCTTTTATAGTCATTTACAAAATAGATTCCTTCTAACACAATAGGTGTTTATTTTCAAAGGGCCTAAATCAAAACTTTAACTTTAAATTTTTATCAAATGAATTTTTGGTTTGAGTTCATTGACATTCATATGAATGATAAAGGAACAACTTACCTTGATTGTAATGGTTTTAAATGATAAAGCAAATATTTTTTCTATTTTGACTATTTTTCTTCATTGTCCACCATCTTTTTTGGCTTGTTTGGTTGTGACTGCATCCATAAATTACTTAATCAAAATTCCATTAGCTACCAATATGTTATTAGGGTCAAATCTATATGCCACACATTGTCAAAATTTCAAAATTCAAGCTTGTTGTTCCATCATGATTTTTGCAAAACTTATAATAACATTATAGGAGGTGGATGATTAATTATATATGGATGCTCACTCATAAAATGGCCTTTAAAAGACCTTTCATTTACATAATACTTTGTCATTTTGCATCAAGCAAGCCAAAATATTCATTTTCATACAAAACAAATAATTCTTAACATTTTTTTGGCAATTATTCTTTTACATTGTTTTGATTATTTGAACCAAAAGGAAGTGGAAGGGAGGTGAGAATATTTGAAGATACCACATTTGATGTTCCGATTGGAAATTGCATTGATCGAGAATGTGGAATGGGAATGTGAAAAAATGCATGTTGAATTTGTCTCCAAAGGGTAGTGAATTCAAATTTTGTAAATTTTTCTACCTACCTACTTAGAGCAACATTTTTTTTCTTTTTTTATATCAATATTTTTGTGAAATTTAAATAAAATTTTAACAAAATTACTCAATTTTATATTTTAAAAAAAAGATTTCAAAATAATTCCCAATTTTCTATAATAAGAAAAAGGCAAATGTTTTGTTAGAAAGAAAAACTAATTAAAAAAGAGTTGGAGAGTGATTCCATTGGAAACCATTTTGCTATCATTAAATATAACATCCATTTTTAACATAAGCATTTGCCCCTCCCTTACCCATAAACACTATAACTTTTACATTTTATTTTTTTAATTTATCATTAAAAACAACACTTGGACCAATTGTGGTGGCCAATTGATGACTAGCAATCAACTTCTTGATGATTGTGGTTGACCACCCAAAACATTCATTTCTCATGGCAAAAGGCTTGGAAAACTCATGCCATTCAAAATGATTTTGATGAAAGAACTTTTTTTTCACATCACAATAGTAGAAAACTTATCCAAACAGTGGCATTAACAACCTTTTCCAATAACTATTGGAAACTACTTTGGCAACCCACGAGCCCTTACCTATGTACTAACCAATGTTGGACAAGAATATATTTTCTTGCATACCAAGTAAGTAATGTTATTTTTAAAAATTAGTTTTAATACCATAATGGTATAGGCATGCAAAAATTGGAAACATTATATGGTGTGAATATAAATAACATGAAGACATGTAGCAATGGGTATTGAAAATGAATTTTGGTATTTTGTAAACAACAATTTACATTAAAAAAAATTCTCCTTAAAATACCTTATGTGAAAAATGTTGTCTTCATAAATCACCTATGGATTCAAATTTTTATTAAACATATATCAATTCTTGAATCAATACACCCACTTTATGGTCTCATCTTCTCACACTATTACACACAATTTTTTTTCTTAATAAATAAATAGCTTTCAACCATAATAGAGTGTATTTTAGAAATCTAGTGTTGGCGTTCAACAATACATGAATATTCATTTATGCTTCAATAACAACATGAATTCATTTAAAAGAAAAAATTTTCTAACAAAAATTTGATGTGGATGGAAATAAATACAATTTTGATTTCATTTCTTGGCAAAAATAATGGAAAGAAAATTATTCAGCTATATATGAGTACATTTGAAAATCCAATGTTGTTATTATTCATTTACCCTAAGAATAACATGAATTCAATTTTAAAAACTTGTACCAAAAGGGAGGGCAATTGGTATTGAATATTGGAAGTAACTTAACATATCTTCATATTTGTTAATTTAAATTTTATTTTATTTTTTTGAATTCTTACACCCATTTAACAAATTATTGACCCCATAATTCATAATCAAATATTAAACTAGTTTAGTGGTCATACCATAACCTTTATAATGTTATATATTAACCAGAGAATATATTTACCCAACATTGGTATTAACCACCTACATGTATATGTTTATTTAATAACCAAGTTTATTATCGTAAGGTCCTACCCATCTACTTACCTACATGCCTCTATCTATCCTTTACATGATAGGTTACCAAGTTGAAACTTGATGTTAATTCACTTGGGATTCACCCACAACAAAGTCATAATAGGCTCCTAATGAATAGTGCACTTGCAATGGCTATTGGTTCATTCTAGGTTGAATTGGCATTTATAACATTTGAATAATGCTAAAATTGTATTCAAATCTTCATGTGATTGTGGTTAAGTCCATGTGATTAATTGATGTAATTGCTTAAGTTGTTGAAGTAATTTGGGTGGATCTATTTTGTAGACTAAATATTATCTAAACTAGAAATGGATATTTTATTTTATGTGTCCTATAGCTTATTATTTAAATCATAATATGAAAATTCACAAATAAATTTTATAATGCTCCATCCCTTAACATAATGTGTTTGTATATTTGTAATAGTCCACATAAAGAAAAACTTTAATGTCAATTAAAGTTGGCATGATGGAAATTTTTTTTTGACCTAATAATGTTTTCAATTCCAAGGTGTGTTTCATCAGTATGTAGATCCTAGATGTGACACATTAAATAATATTATTATCAATCTATGGTGCTTCATATGGAATGTGATGCATTTAACCTATATATTTTGGATGTGTTGTATTATGTTTTAAGATGTTCACATTTCACTTTCAAATTTTATATTATTTGCATTCATTGCATTTGAAATGGAAAATTCCAAAGAAAAAGACATTAATATCAACTAAAATATATATATTTAAGAATTTTTTTATAAAAAAAATCCTAGATTATTATTGTTGTGTGTAATAAGAAATTTCCAATAACAAGCAATTAGTTAGAATGCATTAACTTGTTTAAAAAATAATAATTCATCGATTTGATTATGAATGGTATCTAATATAAAATAATCTTCTTAATATGAAGACCTAAAAAAAATCCTATTCAATTTTACGCTAATGCAATGAAAAATATGTCTTCATTATTAAGCATCTATGATACAAATATTAATTTAAAATTCAAACTTATGGATTAGGTGGATAATATAATTGAATTATTTTGTGTTAGTCACAAATAAAAATCAATTAGCTTGATTTCACATGTGATCAAAAACATTATTATAAGAAATAATAAGATAAATGGGTGAAAGCATGATCAAGTATACAACAAAAGTAGTGATGAGTAGTTACAATCATATTTTCGCACGTAAATGCAAGAAAGTAGAGTCTAAACCTTTTCAATCATTATCAAACCATCATGGTGCACAATATTGAATTTATAATCTATTGTATAGAAAGTTTAGAAAACTTTAGTGTACTAAAAGTAAGTCAAATTTTATTTTTGAAATTGATTGGTCGAATTGTGTTCAAAAATACTTTTACACTAAAAGATTGATATATTGTTATTTTTACCTATATGAAAACAATCGATAATTCATCAACTTTCCCTTTAAGTAGTTAAAAGACCATGGGTAGAACATTAGTTTCAATGTTCAATTTTGTTCTTTCACATTCATATACTTTTGTTAAGACTTGTGTGCAAACTTGTATGCAATGAAACTTATGAATCTAACATTGTTTTAGTTGTGAAAGTGTTCATAAGGAGAAGGCTTATGTCAACTTGGTGAATGATTGCCATAAAGCAATGTTTTTAGTCATGTGTGAAGAATTCTCCTTTTGGTGTAGTTCACATAAAGACCAATGAGGTGAACATTATATTTTGCACCAAATTCTTTTTAGGAATCACAAATGTTTTTTGTATATATAATAGATGAAGGTCAAAATTTCAAAACCCCATTCCGACCACATACCCACCCGAAATTGATTTTCAAAACCCATGTGTTGGATTCTTTTCTATTTTCAAAGACTTGGAAAGGGAATTCTTTAGTAATTCTTATAGATACATATGCTTAGGTTTTTTTTCATCAAAAGTCAAATATTCATATTCAACATCTTATCAAATCCTCATTGGTCAATTGAAATGAAACCATAACCATAGTTGCTATATTGGTGATTATTTTTTAAAAAACTTATACATATAATTAGTTTCACAACTTGTCACTAAACCCTTGCCCCCAATTCATACATTCCCAATGCAAGTTTTCAGAAGCTTAGATTCAAGTGGTGTTTAAGTTTAATTTTTTCACAAATTCAAAATTGATTCTTATTTGCAAAACAAAATATCTATTGGTAATATCTATTGTCATATAAAAACCTTACATCATTATGAAGACCAAACCTTGAGCTTGTGAATGATCCTCATTCAAAACACAAAAGGTTATCTTTTTTATGATGTGTTTTGTGGGATTACAATTTATGTAATTTATGTGTGTTCAAAATGTTTATTTAGAAAATAAACTTCATAGGTTTAAACTTTAAACTCATGTCGGGCTACATTGTCATCCACAAGGATAATTTAAGTATTTGAAAAATAAATTTCAAATGAAAAAACATGGTTGCTCAAATATGTAAATAAGGGGATTGAAAATCTATGAAAATGGGTAATAATTTGAGTGAAAAATAAAGCTAATTCCACTGTTGGAACTCTCGAGTCAATTTGAAATTAAATATTACTATAACATTTTATCAGGTTTCATAAGGACTTACCAAATATTTAATATATATTGAAGTTTTAATTTTGATAAGTGGGTTTTTTGAATTTTGGACTTTTAAACATGTAATGAATACTATCAATGAAATAAAATTTCATGTCACATATGTTCAAGTGATTAATTTGTCCACGTTGTGATACAATTGAATACTTAAAACTTATGGACCAGGTTCGCATATTGGATGTGTAATTATTTAGGGTGTGATGGTTTTAATTGTAATGGGATTGGGTTGAGAGATTTTTATTTTGTTTAATTATCCAAAATTTTCAATGTATTGGGTCAATAACTTTCCAAATGTTCAAAAAAAGTGAAAATAATTTAATTTTTGTTAAAGTTGATTTCATTCTATGCTAGTTAATTTTCAAAGTTAGTTTTTGCCATCACCACCACCACCTTCATTAAAGTAAAGGCTTGGGATGCATGCATTTATTTTATTAGAACTTTACCAAAATCCACGTGACAATGCCTAGTCAACAAACCATCAAAAAGGTTGTTTAAAAACTCCATGCAAGTAAATTGCTTTTGAAGATTTTAAAATTTCATCACCCAAATGTATTTGACTTTTTAAAAAGTCTTTTTGGTTTATTAGGCATTTAGGGATAACATGCCAAACATTAACATGACAAGTATAAGAAATAATGCAAAGTAGGGACACCAAAGTTTATTGCATGGTTAAATTTAAATATTAAAAATTATTATTATTTGTCATGCTTGATAACAAAATTAGAAACATGTGGACAAAAAACCCTAAAATTTTAAAACATTAAAATTGACAAAGGGCATGCAAAAGGACATACATGTTAATTGTAGTTAATAAATTGCAAATTGGTTGATCCCACCCTCTTCATTATCAATATATAGCCAAATTCCACCACACAAGAAGGTATAACAAAATGCTTAAAAATGAATTATAGGTCTGATTACTTGAAATTTGCTACATTGCCTCCCATTGATAGAGAAGGATTATGAGAAGTTGCAAAATTTGTTGAACACATTCACCACTATCCATTCAATATCTTCGGAACTTTATTGCAATGCCTACAACATAGTAATTATCAAATATTGAATAAGGTTTAGTCACCTTGTGAACAATTTGTACCCTCCATTCACTAGGTTGCTCCTTTGATTTGCATATTTAGATTCCATATATTATGGCCCTAAGGCTATTGGCTCCATTACCAAATGTGCAAGTTACAATGAAATGATTTCCAAAACTACTGATGAAATTCCAAGGAATATGATTTAGAATCGAGAAGAGCAAGTGTGGGGACATAGTCAATGGCCATGTTCTTATTTGGTGGTAGCAAATCATGATGGTGTGACATTTAATAACAAACTTGCAATGTAAACGAATGGATGCATTTCCTTCAAGACCTTTTGTTGCAATGTTTTTTGAGCATTGGGTTATTTATGTTTTGTGTATAGTTGTTTTTTAACTTGTTTATTCCACATTTTGTCATAATAAGTTTTAGGTTGGGTTTATTGAGTTATTTGTTGTTTCTGGTTAATGAGCTCCACATTTTCTTATAGCAATATTGGTTTTGGGTGCAAGGGATTAATTATTCAAAATGTCAAAGAAAAAAATAGTCCAACCTTGAATAAATGCTTCCAATCTAACCAAAATGCTGATGATGTAGGCCTAATTTTAGCCCCTACTTTCATTTATCTTTTGCTACATTTGTTTTCTTGTGCAAGTTATTCTAGCAACAAGGAAGATTAGATGTTGATGTTTGCACATAAAAATCTTGTGATGATATATCCTAATTTGCCCCAATGGCTATCAAATTATTTTGCCCTCCTTCTTGACTTATGTTTGATCATACACATTCTCAAAGTTTAGTATGAACCTTTAAAAAAAAGTTTTAAAAAATCACCATGTGCATAATCATGTCATTTATGTGAACACCCATAGTTCAATGGTGATCAAACAATTGCAAGGGTTCCTAAAGGGTGACATGGGCAAGAAAATGCAATTGTTTACAATAATCTTTAATGTGTTCTAGCAAGGCAAGTTGATGTTTGAATACAAAAGTTTGATTCTTCTATTTTTTTCTTATAGGTTTTGATGATGACAAAGAAATATTGAAATGATTCAACTAATTGGGGTATGACAAAGTATATATATATAATCAAGTATTAAACAAAAACAAAAGAATTTGTCAATGATTTGCAATTTTTTATATTAAAATGTGATCGATGAGGTTATGACAATTGATAACTAGTCATGGATTTCAATGTACGTTTACGTTTTGCATTATAAGATTCATTTATAAATTTAGATTTTTAATAATGTGTGATTAAAGGTGGATTTGTGAACAATTTATTAAAGTAATCATGAATGTTTTGATATGTAACGACAATGGTGTTGGACATCGGACATTTATCTGCAAGCACTTTTCATTTTGCGCTAATGGCATCTTAATGTTTGAAGTTAAGTTTTAGGTTTTCAATTTACTTTCAAGTGGGTGGTTGGAAGGTTCAATGGTTCAACTATTATATAAAATTAAAGTTATATAAAATTAAATCATCAATATTACATTTCATTCCAAATGATTTGGAGTGACTAAATATGTGTTATTTTATGGATTATATAATTCATATGTGGAAGCCTTCATTTGCAAACCTTAACCAAAGTCTAATTATTCACTTTTCAATGGTCAAGATTAAACCTTATTTTCATAAGTCCATTTGAGTGGTAGATTATATTTACTTTTCCCTAGAGGCACATGTTTTTAAAATATTTAGTTGGACTCTTATTCATATGCATTTCATTGGTTCATTAACCAACATATAATCCATGCTAGGTGAGAACATGTTATGATGACCCCAATTTAGGCCCTTTTGGGTTCATATAATTGCTTTAAAAATGTGTTGCATTTAATTTTTGGTGTTTGAGCTTTATAATTATGATTTTCACATAACAAAATGTTGTCTAATAATATGTGAAAAAAATCATTTAAATTCAAAGAATTATGGGTATATTTATAACATATACAAATATAATAAATTTCGTTTTTCATTTTAGACTTCATTATAGTTTGGTTTCATTAATCATTATAATAAATATTTGAAATGGATTATATTAATTGTTTCAAATGATTGTTAGTCAAAATTTGTATTTACAACATACTTATGGTCAATGCCTTGGAAAACCCCACTTGTGAAAAGAAAATTATCAAACTTTTCACATGGTTCACAAATATGATTCAAATTATGTGTAATTACATGTGAAATAAATATGATGAATTTTCTCTATTTCTCAAGTATTGAGGAATTATTTTGTAGAATTTTTCAAATTAACAAAAATTGCTACAATTCAAATTTTGGGGAGGGTTGAACATCAATGCATGTTCTCAACCCTTTCATTTATAGAATCAAATTGAAGGAACTAATTGTGAACATTTCCTAATTGTTGTGGGCATATTTTCACAACTTTTTTTCATCTTAGAAAACTTCCCATAAATAGCATCACATTTGAAGAATGGAAGAAGGCCAAGGTTTGCCAATCATGAGATTAACATGGAGTTGTGAAAGTTGCCTTGTTTGTAATATAAAATTTGAAGGCAATTTAAAATATGAATTATTTAGATAAGATAGTATCCTAGTTAGTAAATCCTTTTATAATTGGTTTTATGATAAAAATTATGTAGATTGACTTTATGTGGAGCTCATAGCCACAACCACAATTCGAGACTTAAAAATTTATAAGTTAGTTAATTGAACTAAGATTTGTTTTAGGGCAACAATGGGGCAATGATAGCTAGGTGGTAGACAACACCAAGGAAATGATTAAGGGTGTTGAAGAAAATTAGGAAAATGTTGGGGAAGGTTAGGAATTCTTTTATTTGGTTGATTATGGGGAGATGTTAGGAATGTTGGGTAATGTTAAAGAAATGCCATGACATTTCTTCTATTTATTTTCTTCCTTCTTTTGTTTTGGTTTTCAATTACCTTGACTAGCATTTCATAAACAATGTAGAAATAGGTTATCGTTTCAACAAAAAAACCAACCAACCCCATGTTTAGTTTTTTAAATCTTGACAATTGGTTATTAAATACAAGAGATGGAAAAAAAATTCAAAAGAAAAAAGGATAGACTCATGGGAAAGACAATTTCTTTTAATACAAAGGTTCAAGTATCATATTTTTTGACATGTTCATTTTTAATTTTTTTTTTCAACTTTCACTCTTCAAAATAATTTAATGTTGAGGGAATTATTTAACATTGAACCTCAATTAGATATATGAAAGTCTTTTTATTTGCTTTAAGACCTAATTTATAAATTTTTTTTAACCTTTAGTCGTGCAAGGGGATATTATTAGGTAACTCACATTTTGGCATCATTTTCTCTCGCACCCGCCTCCTTTGACACCACCTCAACTTTCACTGTACTACATCTTGAATTAGATGGCTACTTTTTACTTTTCTTCGAAAACTGCAAGCCAAACCAAGACTTCAAACTTTCTTTTGATTCCTTGAAGTTGTCTTTCCAACACATGTTGCATTTATCGGCAAGTGGTCATTCTAGGATGGTTTTTGAACACCTTCAAGATTTTTTTCACCTTTAAACTTCAGCAAGTGGATTCCTTTAGTTGTTCCAATTTTGTTTTCATATTGCACAAGGTCATAATCAACCCCAAATTGCACATGTCCTTGGAATGGCCTGCCTTTTAGCCGTGACCAAATTTTTAAATGGAGTTTGTCCCATTGTAGTGGGGGAAACATTGTATTCATTCACAAGTTGCGCTTTATGTTTTTAATTTCATAAAAGTTTTGCAGCCCATTTTTCCCCACACCAATTTGGAGTTGCAATTAAGGGTGGTTGTGAAGCAATAATCCACAACATTAAGTGCACCTTGGACCTTCACCCCAATTATGTTGTTCTTCAACTAGACATGGCAAACACCTTCAATTCAATGTCAAGAAGGGTCATATTTCAAAAACTTCATGCAACATGTGGGGACATCATATATTTCATCCCCTTTGTTCATGCATTCGAATCTCCTTTGTTTTAAAATCATCATAATCGTGAAGGTGATGTCACAATCATCCCATTTACCACGGGGACTCATCAAGGTGATCTTTTAAGGGGGCATTATTCACTTTAGCCCATTTTAGGGCCTTATATTTTATAGCTAGTCATTTCCCCTCTTGTCTATTGTCATCCATTACAAATGACATTCACATTATAAGTCCCCCTTCAATTATAACATCTATTTATGAACATTTCTAGACCGAATTTCATGTGATAGGTCTTTCTATCCAATTTCAAAAATGCATTGCATGGTCACCCTCTGGCCTACCACTAGATTTCAACACCCCATCCTAATTTATCACCCCATTCGAAGGAATTAGAGTCTTAGGGGTTCCATTGGGCATCATAACTTTCACATCATCTTTCATAAAAAATGTCTTGTAAAAGGATGCTTGACATGTGGACCTTCTCCCTAAAATGGGTGATGTTCATGTGGCCTTTGGAATTCTAACTCATTATTTCATGCAACACCCATCGTTTTTTTTATGATGCACACCTCCATTTTCCATTTTCATAGAGTCCTTTATTTCCTTTGATTCCCCCCTCCATAAAATGTTTGGATGCCTTTTAAGTCCAGAATCCTTTGATAGCCTAGAAAGACCTTTAGTTCATAAACAAACCTCCCTCCCAATAACCTTTGGTGGCATTGGGTTCATATTGACATCCACCATTGTTTTGACAACCTAATTAGGGAATTGGGCCTTTATCGTTTCGGTCATAGTTATTAGGTTTATGGTTGATCAATGTCCCTTCCTTCTTGAAGCCTTAACACAAGTTGACAACAATACATTTCGTTTCCAGCAACACCTCAAGGTAACATGTGATCTTTTACCACCCCCAACCTATGTGTGTCTTCTTCCATTTGAACAACTCATCAAGCAACAAATGGTTCAACTTCCAAATTCCATTTCAAAATGTTTGCACCATCATACCCTTTCCAAAATGCTTTCTAATGAGACATTTGAGGCGCATTGTGCTCGAATTTTATCCTGTTTTGACCTAGGGGTAAGTGTTTGGCTTATAGTTCGACCAATCTTCCCATCCTTTCAATTATCTTCCCCAATTTTTTACACAACATTTTGTATGTGATTTGGACTACCTCATCTTTCAATTGTAGGCATCCTCAATGTGTGTGCACACATCCCATTGATCCTATGGGTATCCACCTTTTATGTTGTGCTCATGGCAAGGAGTGCACTGGAACCCATGATGTAATTTATGGCACCTTTGCCGCTATTGTGCAAGATGCTAGTTTTCACATGGAACAAGAATAATTACATGTGTTTCCTACAACCACATTCAATTCTTCTTGTTG
>Ga0116230_10002504_pt1 | contig 17692 bp, 15 predicted proteins | sample S1TSphfallax_3_FD_88678 | JGI IMG/M metagenome (GOLD analysis project Ga0116230, IMG submission 88678) | Host-associated microbial communities from peat moss isolated from Minnesota, USA - S1T2_Fd - Sphagnum fallax MG | ecosystem: Host-associated > Plants > Peat moss > Unclassified | place...
CCGGGGATTCGACCACGACGGGTTTGCCGGGATCGGTGCGATTGTTTTTCCAGTGAGACATGCGGGACTCCTTCACGCTCAAAGGTAAAAGGCGGGTGTTTGGGCGGGCGGGCTGGAGGCGGGGTATGTGGTTGATTTGGCGGGAGAAAATATTTTTGGAAGTTTTGAAATAGGGTAGCGCAGCCAGAACTTCCTGGACGCTTTATGCATAGCCTCTACAGCGGAGTCGTTAAGCCGGCCTTTTCGTCTTCGAGAGCTTCGTCGATGAGATTGTCGAACTTGCCAGCATCGGCGGCGCTTGAGTTTAGCAAGAGGGAGCGCGGCTGCCAGGCGACCTAGCGAACTGCCGACCCTTGGGCCTGCAATTTCGCCTGCACATCCAAGAGCAGCGCGTGGGCTTCGGCGCCGGCTTGTTTTGCGCCGGCGGAGATTGCGTTCATTGCGAGCAAGCGGTCGGCTATTTCGGCGTGCGGCAGGGCTTCGCGATAGCGGCCTTGGCCGATGAGGGCGCGCGCCCAGAGCAGGTGAGAGACGCCGAAGCGGCGGTCGGTTGCGGCCACCTTGCCGGTTTGAATGGCCACCATTTCGGCGGCGTGCTGCTCGGCTTGGGGGAAGCGGTTGTTGGCGAGTTCGGCCAGAATCATGAAATTGAGCGGCTCGGACAGGTCAGGACCAGTGCCCAGCATCTTGCGCCAGAGCGGCATGGCTTGTTCCATCATGGAAAGGGCCTGCTCCGGGCTGCCGGTTTTGAGCAGGACGCCGGCCAGGAATTCCTGCTGGGTCAAGGCTCCCCGGCTCTGGGGGCCGGAACAAGTTTTGTAGCCGTCGTAGGCTTTGCGGTACAGGGGCGCGCTGCCGGGCAGATCGCCCGTTTGCTGCTTGATGAAGGCCAGTTCGCCGTAGATGGCTGACTGCTCGCATAAGGCGGCCGGGTCCGATCCATAGAGCCGCAAGCTTTGATTGAAATTGTCCTGCGCTTCCTGCATGAGGCCGCGCAGCTCGAGGTCTTCGGCTAAGTTGAAGAGCGCGTCGGCGGTTTCGCGATTGGAAAGATTGCTGCGGCGCGCCTCTTTCACGGCATAGCGCAGCAGGCTCAGATTTTCGTCGCTGCGGAAGCCATTGTTGTCGCGCCCCCAGGCGTAGTAGATGGCGCTCCAGACGCGCACGGACGGGGGAATGCCGGGCTGGCGCGAGAGCTTCAAGGCGTTGGCTGTCAGGGCTGCGCCGGGATCGATTTCGCCATTGAGGTAATGAATGTTGCCGGAAAAGGCTTCCGACTCGGCTTGCGCGGCGATGTCGTTTTCGGCCTTCGCCTCGGCCGCCACTTGCGTGAAGAGTTTCTGAGCCGAATCCAGATCGCCGGTTTCATACATGGACTCGGCCAGGCCGAGTTGCGCCTGGCGCAGGTCGGCTGGATTCTTGATGTAGTCGGGCAGGATGCGCGCGCCGAGGGCGAGAAACTCCGGCACGGTGGCGGCGGGCTTGCCGGTGTAGTTGGAGTTGGCCAGCTTAAAGAGGCGGTACATGAAGGCCTGCATCTGCATGGCGCGGCGGCCGGCGTTGATGGCTTGCTGCTGACGCCAGGCCGCGTAGCCGACGCTGGCCACCAGAGCGATGAGCACGAGCGTGAGCCACGCGACGCTGGCGCGGTTCCTTCGAACGAACTTGCTGACCCGGTAGAACGTGGTTTGCGGCTGCGCCAAAACGGCACGGCCAGCGAGATAGCGCTTTAAATCGTCGGCCAGGGCATCCACCGATGGGTAGCGATCTTTCGGGCGGGGGCGCAGGCATTTGTTGGTGATGGTCTCCAGATCGCCGGCCAGAACTTGGCGCAGGCGCGCGGCCGACAAGCCGCGCAGTTTGGCGGAATCGTCGGTGACGGCAGCGGGCATGTTTTCCGGCTCGGCTTCGCTGATGGCGCGCTCAAACATGAGCGCGGCGGAGAGCTTTCCGGCGCTTCGCCTTCCGGCGAGAAGATCGAAAAGAATCGCGCCCAGCGAGTACACGTCGCAGGATGTTGTCACCGGCTCGTTGCGCAATTGCTCCGGGCTGGCGTAGGCGGGCGTGGCCAGCATGGTGGTGGTGAGCAGCGTGCCGGAATGAATGAGCTTGGAGGTGCCGAAATCGAGAAGCTTGACCGAGCCTTGCCCATCGACCAGGATGTTGGAGGGTTTCAGATCGAGATGCACGATGAGGTTGCGGTGGGCGTAGGCAACGGCATCGCAGATCTGCAAGAAAAGCGCAATTCTTTCGCGCACGCCGAGAGAGCGGGCGTCGCAGAAATCATCGAAATGAACTCCATCCACGTACTCCATGACCAGGTAGGGCTGGCCGCCTTCGGCCACGCCGGCGTCGAGCAGGCGGGTGATGTGGGGATGGCTGAGCGAAGCCAGGATGTGCTGCTCACGATGGAATCGCTCAATGAAAGAGGGGCCGGCTGCGTGCGGCGCGAGCACTTTCAAGGCGGCGCGCTGGGGAACTCCGCTCATGAGCCGTTCGGCGAGGTAGACGGAGCCGATTCCGCCCGCGCCAATGTGGCGAATGAGCGTGTAAGGGCCGAGCTTGCCGGCGACGGGTTGGTCGTGGGAGCGCGCTGGCGGCAGCTCCGCGCCTTGAACCATGCGCAGAACGCGCTGCTTTAAGTCAGGGCTGACGCCTTGCTGATCGAGAATCTGCTCGCGGCTGGATTCCGGGGCGCTCTCGGCCAGATGAAACAAACGCTGAAGCAAATCCCAGTCTTCCAGCTCGTTCAGCATAGGTTCACTTTAAAGGTTGGCGTCAAAGCGGATTGGATTGCTTCATGCGCCTGAATAGTTGAGGCGTTCATGCATCCAGCCGCGCACGAATTTGAGTTCGCGGTCGACGGTGGCCTTGGAGATGTTCAGCAGATCGGCCGTTTCTTCGGCGGAAAAGCCGAGGAAAAAACGCAATTCCACGATGCGGCACTTGCGGGCGTCCAGGGCGCTGAGCTCTTCCAAGACGCGATCGAGGTCCACCAGTTCGACGGAAGCCGCGCCGATCCAAACGAGCGATTCGTCGAGCGGGACGGAGAAGCCGCCATCGCGCTTCTGGCGCTTTCGATTGCGCGCCTGGTCGACCAGGACGCGGCGCATCAGGCGCGCGGAAAAGCTGTAAAAGTGCTCGCGGTCTTCAAAGCGCATGCTGCGCTGCTGAATGAGCTTCAGAAACAGTTCGTTGACGACGCTAGTGGGCTGGAGGAGATTTTCTGGCGGCTCACCGCGAAACAGCGCGCCCGCAATCTGGCGGAGTTCGGGATAGACGACATTGAAAAGACGATCCATGGCATCGGGCTGGCCATCGCTCCATTGCCGCAGAAGTAAAGTGACCTCACCGTCCTGGCTCATCTGGGCGTCTTTCTCACACTGTATTTTATCTGACGCGAGGATGAGGCACTTTTTTTTCCGATGGCGCGTACTGAGGCAAGGAAATCATGTCTACCGTTGCACAGCAGCACCCATTACAGAACACTTCACCGGCTTTCACTTTATTTGACGCCAACTCCGTTGCGCTGGCCACTTTGCTGGGATCTCCGGTGGCTGGCGCGGCGCTAATGGCGATTAATTTTCAGAGGCTGGGGCAAGGCGTGAAAGCGGTTTTCACTTTGCTGATTGCGATTGTTGTGACGGGGCTGGTGATTCTGGTTTCTTCCGCTATTCCGGGCGGCGCTTCGGTGCCGATTGCGATCGCGCTGGTTTATGCGATGAGAAAGATTGCGGAGATGACGCAAGGGCGGGCGGTGCAGGAGCAGCTTAGCCGCGGCGGGCGATTGGGATCGAAAGGGGTGGCGGCTGGTTTCGGGGCGGGGTTTCTGGTCGTCATAGGCGCGATTGTGTATTTGGCCATAATGGGCGGCGCGCTGCCGGGGGCTGGCGATTCGAAGGTGACGATTGGATCGAAAGACGAAGTGTTTTACGCGGGCACGGCCAGCAAGGAAGAGGCGCTGGCGCTGGGCAACCGCTTGCGCGAGATTGACTATCTGGCCGACCGGGGCGTCAGCGTGTTTCTGGAGAAAACGGCTTCGGCGAAGACGATTTCGTTTGTTGTCAAAGAAGGATTGTGGAATGATGCGGGCACGGTTTACTCGTTTGATGAAATTGCGCGCGAGGTTGCGCCGACGGTGGGCGGGCTGCCGGTGCAGGTGAGGCTGATCAATAAATATCGCGATGTGAAGGACGAATCGACGGTGGGCAAGGTGAGCGCGGGCGGCGGAGACAGCGTGAATTATTTCGGGAGCGCGCAAGAGGCGGAAGCGCAGCGGCTTGCGAAGATGCTGACGACGGATGGATTTTTTCAGGGCAAGGGGACGGATGTGTTTCTTTCGCGGCACGGCCATGAGGTGTCGATAGGATTCGTGGTTCGTGATGGTTTGTGGAATGACGCATCGATGGTGAATGCTTTTGCGAGCACGGTGCGGGAGACGGCGGGCGCTGTTGGCGGCTTGCCGGTGACGCTTCGGCTGATGAATACGAAGCTGCAGTTGCAGAAGGAAGAAGTTGTTCGGTAGAGGGTCCGGGTAAGCTAGGGTGAATGCGCCCGATCACTTTCTTTGTTTGCGCTTGGCTGTTATTGAATGCCGCACTTGGCTGTGCGCAAAGCGCGGGCAGTGAGGCGCGGGCTATGGGCGCCTGGGAGGCTTCGATACCAGAGTGGGATCAGCACATTTTTGGATCAGACCACGTCACAGGTTTGCTGTTGCACATAGAGGGTCAGGCTTTGCCCAGTCAAAACGGCCCTGTGCTGTCGATAACGGAGGTCGACTTTCGCATTCGCTTCCAGTCGGGGAGCACGAGCATTACGCGGTGCTGGCCACCACGCGATGTCCTTACGCTTAGCTCCATTACTTGTGAACGAGCTTGGGGCGATCACGTTGAGATAGCGCTTGAGAATCATGATTCAGGAACATGGTCCGGACTGTTTAGCTGGCGAAACACACCGCTGCCGGTCACATTCAGGCCTCTGCGCCCGGTGTCCAGCGTTAACCCGGCGCACCCGCTGGCCGGAGAATGGCGAAGCTCGGATCCAAAATGTTCAGCAACGGAGACATTTCATATCCGGATTTCCGAGCAAGGGGATGAGGTGGTGACTTACGACCGCACTGAGGCGGGCGGAGGGATGTTTGGCGAGCCTTGGGATATCGGAGGGCGGCCGAAGGAGATTGAGCTGATTGAGGGAGCGGATGGGGCATTTGCAAACCCGCGCATTTTTGTTGCCCAACTATCGCCGGATCACGCAGGGATGACTGGCAAGTGGCTTGGCCGCGTGGCGGGATGCAATGTTTTCAGCCGTGTGCCACCCTCGGCGGCCCAGTGAGTATGCGGGCTAAGACTTTGGGATGGGTGCTTCCTGCGGAAGCTCGCTGGCATCGCTTAGCATTTCCCAGCGCTGCAAGGCGATGGGCACGTTGCCGTTGGTCCAGACGAAGTCGTTGAACTTCAGGAGCGAAAATGCTTTGCCCTGGGCGCGGCGGGCGTCGGCGAGCAGGTTGGTGATCTGGATTTTGCCCACCTGATAGGTGATGGCCTGGCCGGGAGTGCTGGCGAAGAGCGCGGCTTCTTCCATGGAAGTGGCGCGGTCCATGGGCACGGTTTCCTGCAAATAATGGGCGGCTTGCGGCAGGGTGAAGATGCCGAGTGCCAGCTTCACGTCCACTTCCACGCGCAAGGCGCGCAGCCGCATGAAGCTGTAAATGATTTCGCGGGTGCGGGGCTTGTTGTCGAAGAGGCCGGCCTGGAGCATCATCTCTTCGGCATAGAAGCCGATGCCTTCGTTCGCGCCGGAATCATAGTAATGACGACGGATGGGATCGGCGTTGGCCCAGGCCAGGGTCAGTTGGAAATAATGCCCGGGGACGCCTTCATGCACGACAATGGGGCGCGGATCTTGCGCGGTGGAGAGATAAAAAAATCCGAGATTGGGGCTGGGCACGCGGATGTAACTGGTGCCGTTTTGATCGAGCCGCGAGGGGCCGGTGAGGTCGTCCGTCACGCCCAGGTCTTGAAATGGCGCGACATAATCGGGAAGCGGCAGATTGCGGTAATGCTTCATCCAGGCGGGGACGGTGAGCAACTGCTGCTTCGTGAGCAGAGCGCGAATGTCTTCTTCATCCAGTTTTTCCTGGGCAATCTGGGCGGCTTCGTTGGGAAAAATTGTCAGGGGCGGCAGTTGCGCGTCGCGGGCTTTTTCATAGCTTTCGAAGGCGAAGGAGCGGTTCAGTTCCTGGCGGCTCATGGCGAGCAGTTGCTCGGGCGTATAGGGGAGCAGGGCCACGTTGCGCAGGAAGAAGATGTAATTGTCGCGGCCGATGGCGGTGTCTTTGCGCAGGGAGGGCAGGCGGTCCTGGAGCCAGGCGCGGTATTCGGTCAAGGCCGGGATGGCGGCGGCGGCGGCTTTGTCGAGCGCGGCTTTGTTTTCGCTGGTGAGGTGCGGGGCGAGCGCAGTCTGCATGGTTTTCATGCGCGCGGGGAGATCATTTAGCGCGTCGATGGCGAGCTGGGCGAAGGGCTGGCGCATGTCGGTGAGATTTTGCTGGGCGGCGCGCAGGGTGGATGGAACGGATTCGAGGCGGCTGACAATCTGGCGCTGGCGGTCTTCTGAAAAGGGCGCGGGCGGCAGGAGGAGCAAGTACATTGCGCCGAGCGACTGGTCGACATAGAAGACGGGATTGCGACGCCAGCCCTGCTCTATATCGAGTTCCCAGCGGACGCGCGCGAGGGCTGAGCCGAGAAGGCGGTAATCGACTTGTTCGGGGATGGGCGCATTGGGCGGGGGCTGGATTTGACGCCAGCGATGCTCGAAGTTATTCAGTTGCTCGCGGCGCTGCTCGACGATGGCGGGGGACCAGTTGACGGCGAAATCGGCGGGACGGTCGATGCGCGGGATGTCGTCTTCGGTGAAGGGCTGCTCGACGGCGCGCCAGGCCCAGAAGGTTTCGCTTAGCTGGGGGAGGGTTTCAGCGGCGGCGGTCGACAGGGCGGCGAAGAAGAGCAGGAGGAGCGAAAACTTCATCCAACAATATTCGCATTGGGGCGGGCTTAGTGGGCACAAAATGCCCTTTCCGAGCCGCCGGGTGAGCGGCAGGCCGGCGAATTGCCGGTAATGCGATTGAACCACTCGGGCGAGCCTGGCTGAATGGGGCCGTAGGTCATCGGCGGCGGGGTGTGAGTCTTGACGTAGTCCGCAAAGTAGGCGGCTGACAGGGCATCGATGGTGGGCCATTGCGCCGGGCCGGCTTTGCGCAGGAAGGCCGCGTAATTGGCGGGAGTGTCGTGGCGCGAATCGCGCGCGGCGAGGTCCATATAGTTGATGGCGGTCTTGCGGTTTGCCGCGACGCCTTTGCCGACGGCATAATGCAGGCCAAGCAAGAATTCCGCCATCCAGAAGCGCTTTTGGGCGCTGGCGGAGAGATAGCGGATTGCTTTGGGCTCATCGGCGGGAACCACCTTGCCTTCATCATAGAGATGGGCGAGATGGAAGAGGGCCACGCCGTCGCCGGTGGAGGCGGCTTTTTCCAGCCACTGCATGCCGCGGGGCACATCGGTGACGCCGGCCTGGCCGTAGACGTAAGCCATGCCCACGCCGCGCTCGGCCGCCAGATTTCCCATGGCTGCGGCGCGCTCCAAGGTTTTGAGCGCGCCGAGTTTGTCGCCGCGGCGAAGCTGGTCGTTCGAATAGAGCACCAGTTGGTCTCCGGACAGACCTGGCGGCGCATCGGGGGTGGTGCGGGGAGCGTTGGGATCAGGCGGGCAGGCGGGCGTTCCGTAGTGGCCGCATGGGGGCCCGGTTTGGGCTGGCGGAGTGACGGGCTTGTAATAACCCTGCCAGGACAGGAGCGCGGGCGAGGCGGTTAGAAGCAGCGCGAAGGGCCAGAATTTTCGGGAAATTGAGTGGCTAGAGACGCCCATGGCGGCAGGGTAGCATAATGGCCCGTTGGCAGCGCGGGGACGCCGGGTCCAGGAGATTTGGCGAAGTTGGGGCAGGTTTCTACTGATGGAGGATAAGCAGTTGATTGCGCGAAGCGGCTAGTTCGGCAATGCGGATTGCGTGACGGCGAAGCAAGTCCGCGGCTGTTCCGGTTGGATAATCGCAAGATCGGAGAATAATGACTTTTGCGTCAGGGAACGCCGCGTATTGGAGAATCTTCCGATCCCCACAACCAGCGAGCCCATTTCGAAGAGCGCTTTCCGATTGAGGGAACAGATCGCTCAACAAAGTAACCAGCCGCGGGGACAGGCTTTCATCGAAGAGGAGCCTCATCCTCCAGAGACTTTGGCTGCCGCCAATTCAGCGGCATACCCGTACACCGCCCGGAAATCATCCGGCTCGAGCTGGGGGTAGTCGGCGAGTATCTGATCCTGGGAGGCGCCGCTGGAAAGCCATTCCAGAAGTTCTTGAACGGTGATCCGGTGGCCGCGAATGCATGGCTTGCCGAACCGCACGTTTGGATCGATGGTGATTCGCTCCAGGGTGGACAGGTGGATTGTCGCCATTGGGCTTTCCTATGGCTATTGTACGCGCAACCTGCGCGACACCCTGGCCGCCACCCCTGCCCACCCGCCTCGCACGCTATTCTGGCAGTAGCATGGCTTTGGGCATCGCGGCCGCGGTTTTCAGCTTTTTGCTGCTGCAAACGCAGGCAACCACTTCGACATCAGACAATAAACCTGCTTCGGGCGCTGACGCGCCGGAGACGCCACCGCCGCTGACTTGTCCGGCGGGGACGCCGATTGGGCCGGTGGATTTGGAAGTGCGGTCGCTGAAGAGCGCGGACCCGCTGCCGTTTCAGACCATTATTCACCTGAGCGAGGGCGACACGCTGCTGTATAAGCCGATTCTGAAGGGCAAGGAGAAGCGGATTGGCGAGGTGGCGCTGGTGATGGTTCCGGTGAAGCACTCGGGGCAGGAGCCGATGCTGATTGTGAGCGATCCGAAACCGGCGGGCAAGGCGGAGGAATGGTCGATTCCGCAGACGGTGACGCTGGCGGCGTTTGTTTATGGGCCGGGCGGGCTGAGCAAGAAGAAGGTGCAGGGGTTTCTTTCGCAGGACGATCAACTGGTGGCGCAACTGGCGGATTATGCGGAAAAGACTTCGCAGACCGAGGCGCTGCTGTCAGCGCTGGCTGACAATTCGTCGTCGGCTGGGATGAACGCGGCGCTGAGCGGTTTCGCTTCGCAATATGGGCTGTCGGTGCAGATTGACCGCACTGCGCCGCCGGCTGTGCAGGCGCAGACTTTGTTTGCCAATTTGAATCCGCAACTGGCGACGTATAATCCGCTGGCGAGCAACACGGGCGAGCGGGTGGGGCAGACGGCGAGCCTGGCGACGGCTGCGGCCACTTTGTTTTTCGGCAGCCCGATTGGGCTGGCGGCGGGCGGAACGGCGATGCTGCTGGACCTGCGGTATATCGCGTTTCCCGGCACGGTTTTCCGGTCTTCGTTTGCGCAGCCTATTCCGTCGGCAAAAGCGGGAGTGAACTTGTGCGGACAGCGGGGGGCACTGCCGGCGCACACGCGGGCGGCTTATATTTGGGCCACGCGCATTCCGAATGCCCCGACGCCGGCCATCACTATTAAGGAAGCCAACTATATTCCGGAAACGCTCAAGACTGCTGTGCCGGTGGAGGTTCCGGACCAGGCGTGGAAGTATCTGCAGCGGGCGCGCGACTGGTCGCTGGTCAGCGACAAGGGGGTCAAGACAAAGATCGGCGTGGTGAAGATTGGCAACCAGCACGCGCTTGAGATCGACCTGAATAAAGCCAAAATCGCGCCTGGCGATTACAAGCTGGAGGGCTACTGGGATTGGAGCGACTTTTCGGCCAGCGGCGTTGTTCACGTGCGGCCGTTGAGCGATTTCAAGAATGCCAAGCTGCTGGCCGCGTCGCAGGACAACCTGCTGGCGCACAGCGGGAAAGTGGCGGTGACGCTGTCGGGCGACGATTTTGAATTTGCCAACAAAGTGGAGCTGAAGAAGCTGGGCGACGAATTCGCGGTGGCCGAGCCGCTGCGCTTCATTTTGCCGGTGGGCGCGCACAAAGGGCCGCAAGACCGGATGGATGTGCAGATTGACACCGGGAGCGTGGATCCGGGCAAGTATCAACTGCTGATTTCGCAGGATGATTCCAAGGCCAAGCCGGTGACGATTGCGGTGCTGCCGAATTTGCCGAAAATTGAGAATTTGCCGGTGCTGCTGAACCAGGGCGTGGCGACGCAGCATTTTGTTTTGAAGGGCGAGCGGCTGCAACTGATCTCGAAACTGGAATCGCCGATTGCCGATTTCCAGCTTGCGGACACCTCGCCGTCGGGGACGGAGCGAAGCCTGGTGGTGAGCTTAAAAGGCGACGCGAAAAGCGGGACAAGCGATCCGATCACGGCTTATCTGAGCGACCGCACTGAACCGTGGAAGCTGCCGGACGGCGTGCAAATCACGGGACCGCTGCCGGCGATTGCCAGCAGCAAATTATCGCTGCCCACCGGGCTGCAAATTGCCCTGCTGCCGGATGAATTTCCGGCGGGCTACATGCTGACCTCGCTGCTGGACGTGAAAAATATTCGGCCCAAGAGCGTGCTGCGCCTGTCGTGCCTGGAAGGCGTGGGCGCGCATCCGACGCTGACGCTGGGCGAGCAAAACGCGAAATCGAGCCTGCAGCAGCTTTCGCCCGATCAGCTCTTTCTGTCTTATGACACCAGCGATTTTCCGGCTGGCTGCACGCTGGAAGGGCAAATTGACAATGGGCAGGACGGAAAATCGCAGCCGGTGGAGCTGGCGCATTTGCGGCGATTGCCGTCGATCACCAGCTTTACGGCTCAGCCGTCTTCGGCGGCGGCGGCTCCGGGGTCGCTGCGCAGCTATGAGCTGCGCGGAATGAACCTGGAAATGCTGGAAGAAGTGGGCTGGGATGCGGTGCTGGGGCAGCCTGTTCCGGGGTTGCCGACGCCGATCCAGGGGCAGGGGCAGTTGCAATCGCTGATTGTCAGCCTGCCTGATCCGCCGAATCCGAAAGCGACACTTTACATCTGGCTGCACGGAGAAACAGCGGGACGGGCCACCACCATTACATTGATGGCCAACACGCCCGCCGCTCCGGCCGCCAATCCTGCGCTGAAGTAGGCGCAATTGGTTTATAGTTGAGGACAATTGAGCAATCTGCCCAACGCGCTGACGCTTTCCCGGATCTTCCTGGTTCCGCTGTTTATTGCCGCGCTTGTGCAGCATAATTTCCAGATTAGCTGGGATGGCCGCGTGCTGGTGGCCAACGATTTTTTGGCGCTGATTATTTTTCTGGCGTGCGCGTTTACCGACCTGCTGGACGGATATCTGGCGCGGCGCTGGAAACAGGTGACGACGGTGGGCACGCTGCTGGACCCGATTGCCGACAAGCTGCTGATTTCGGCCGCTTTGGTTTCGCTGGTGGAAATGCGGCTGCTGCCGGGGTGGATGGTGATTTTGATCATCAGCCGGGAATTTGCCGTCACGGGGCTGCGCGGCATTGCGGCCGCCGAAGGATACACGATTAAGGCGGGCGACGTCGGCAAATGGAAGATGGTTTTTCAGGTGATTGGCGTGGCGCTGGTGATGATGTCGATCCGGTGGCCGGAGCTGCGGCCGTATGCCATGACGGCGATGTGGGCGGTGGTGATTTTTGGGGTGTGGTCGGCGGCAGATTATTTGCGGCGGTTTTGGCGGAAGGTGGATGACAGCATTAAGCTGCGGCGGCGGAATGAATTGCTGCTGATGGAACGGGCGAAGCGGCGGATGGAGCGCGCGGAGCGGATTGAGCAGAAGAAAGAGAGAAGGGCTGCGGCCGAGTTAAGCCGAGCGGGAGCTCGGCTTGCGGACCGGGAAGTCCGCCCCACTACCAAGCAGAATTAGCCGCCGATGTGGTTGACGGGGCGCAACTCGGCTCCGTCGGCGGGCTGAATTTCGTAGCCGGTTTTGGAAAAGATGACGGTGCGGGTTTTGCCGCGCGGGCCGATGGTGCCAATTGCCTTGCCGTTGAAAACGATGCTGACGCCGCCGGCGTTGCCGGTTCTGAGGCGGGCGCTGTCCTGGCCTTCCAGGATCTTGGTTTCTGCGGGCTCTAAAATGCCGGTGTAAGCTGGCTTACCGTCGGCGCTGACGCTGAGCCAGGTGCGTTCGGTGGCGGCCAGTTCCAGATGAATTTTTTCAGGAACCACGTCAGGAACATCGACCACGGAGGTATCGGCGTCGGAAACTTGGGGAATAGGCGGCGGCTCTGGGACGGGCGCGGGAGCTGGTTTTGTCTTATTGGAAAAAAGCGAACTCACGACCGTGTATTGCAGAAGAGAGGGCTTATAGGTTTTTAGATAAGTAAAGCCGCCGGAGCCCAGGGCGACAATTCCGAGCAGAATGGCGGTGGGCATGACCCAGCTCCAATCGCGCTTGACGCGCGCCTGAATGGGGGCTGGACGCCGCACAATCTGGTGCTCACCCTGGCCTGGCAGATCGGGCTGGCGCATGATGCCGGCCAGCGATTCCACGCCGGAAGCGAGGGTGCCAAATTCCAGGCCCACGGCTTCGGCATATTGGCGCACGAAACTGCGATAGAAAAACGGCGAGCTGATATTCCTTACCTCGTCGGTTTCAATGGCGACCAGGTTCTTGGAATTAATCCGCGTGCGCTGATTTATATCGTCAAGGGAATATCCCTTTTTCTCGCGCGCTTGTCTTAATCTGGTTCCTACGGAGTGCATCAGTTTTTGGCTTCTGACGGGCCTTCCTTATTCTGTAAAGCTATAATACTACGGTACTTCGAAGCAAGCTGTTCTCTCACCTAGACACTGGAATAGTTGGTGCTATTCGACGGCAATGGTACTTTTTCCTGCTTATGCTTAAACTCCACCAGAACAACTTCTCGCGACTAATGTGTGAAGCTCTACTTATAATTTCGATCATTAGCGCAGGAATCTTTAGCCCTTTTCGCGCGATTGCCTCCCCTGCCATAGTACCGGTTTACAGTGGTTCTATTGCGATGGCCGACACGCGGCGGGCGGTGGCGTTTGGCGAACGACCGTCCGGATCTGCTGCAAACACAAGACTTCGCGACTGGATTGTGGCGCAGCTTAAGCCGCTGGGCGGGCAATTGACGATGGATTCGTTTGTTGGCCAAACCCCGACGGGTCCAGTACGCATGGCTAACGTGGTACTCAAGTTTTCCGGTTCCAGCGGGCGCGCCATTGCGGTCACTGGCCATTTCGACACCAAGAAAATTCCGATGGTTCACTTTCTGGGGGCGAACGATGGCGGCTCTTCCACTGGATTTCTGCTGGAATTCGCGCGCGTGGCGGCAAAAATGTCGCATCACGATGACCTATATATAGTGTTTTTTGATGGGGAAGAAGCGGTGGGGGAATGGACGGACCGAGACAGCGTGTACGGGAGCAGGCACCTGGCGGCGAAATGGGCGAGTGACGGCACCCTGGCGCGCTTGAAAGCGCTGATCAATATAGACATGATTGGCGACAAAGAGCTGGACATTATGAACGACGGGAATTCCAACGCCGGGCTGGTGCAGTTGATGCTGGCGGTGGCCGACAAGCTGGGTGACGGCAAATACTTCCTGCGCGAGCGGCAGGGCATTGACGACGACCACATTCCGTTTGCGCAATCGGGCGTTAATGTGCTGGATATTATTGACTTCAATTACGGGCCGAATAACGCTTATTGGCACACGGCCCAGGACACGGATGACAAGCTGAGCGAACACAGTTTTCAGGTGGTGGGCGATGTGGTGGTCGGGATGGTTCGCGAATTGGATCGCTAGACGATGTCCGCCGCGCAGATGAAGATCACGGGGCTGAAACTGCACTCGATCGCCATTGCCGATCCGCCGCTGCGCAGTTCTTATGGGCTGCATGCGCCGTGGGCGCTGCGCACGGTTGTTGAGCTCAAAACGGATTCGGGGATTACGGGGTGGGCGGAGACGTATGGCGGGGACGGACCGAGAGCGGCGCTGGAGGCGGCGAGGCCGCTTTTGCTGGGCCGCGATCCGTTCCAGTTGCAGCAACTCCATGCCCGGCTGGCACCGATAGCTAAGCCGGCAAACGCTGACACTTCGCAGACTTGGCTGGTGCCGGGCGAAAACCCGCTGGACCAGGCGAACCGAACGTTTGCGGCGCTGGAGATTGCCTGCCTTGATGTTATCGGCAAAGCCGTGGGGAAGCCTGTGTGCGATCTGCTGGGAGGGCGGGCGCGCGACCGGGTGGCGTTTTCGGCGTACCTGTTTTACAAGCATGGCGGGGGTGGCGGCGATTCCGGCTATCGGGATGAATATGGCGAAGTGCTGACGGCGGACGCGGCCGTGCGCGAATGCCGCCAGATGATTGCGCAATATGGGTTTCAGGAGATTAAGCTGAAGGCCGGGGTCTTGCCGCCTGATGCCGAGATTGAAACGATTCAGGCTTTGCGCGCTGAATTCGGACCTGGCGTTCCGCTGCGCATTGATCCGAACTGCGCGTGGTCAGTGGAGACATCGGTGCGGGTGGGCGAGCGGCTTCGGGAGGAACTTTCAAACGGGGGCTATCTGGAGGATCCGTGCCCGGAACTGGAAGGGATGTCGGAAGTGCGACGCCGATTGGTGGCTGAAGGCATTGAAACTCCGCTGGCCAGCAATGTCGCGGTGACGAATTTTCAGGATGTGCCGAAGGCGAAGGCGCTGGATGCGGTGCAGATTGTGCTTTCCGACCCGCATTATTGGGGCGGGCTGCGGCAGGTGCAGTCGCTGGCGCATTTTTGCGAAATGCTGGGGATGGGATTGTCGATGCATTCCAACAGCCACCTGGGCATCAGCCTGATGGCGATGGCGCATGTGGCGGCCGCTTCGCCTAATCTGACTTATGCTTGCGACACGCACTATCCCTGGCAGACGGAGCAGGATGAAGTTGTGGCGGGCGGGCGGATTCAGTTCGAGAAGGGTTGCGTGGTTATTCCGGAGAAGCCGGGGCTTGGCGTTGAAGTTGATTACGACCAGTTGGCGCGGGGATGTGAGCGGTACGAAAAGATCAGTTTTCGGAAGCGGGATGATGAGGCGGAAATGCGGCGGCATGTGGACGCGGAGTGGAAAAGGGTTTTGCCGCGCTGGTAATAGCGCGCTGGTAATGACTAAGAGCGCCGCCTCATTGCGAGTTTGTCAGGTTGTACTTCATGATTCGGCCGTGCGGGCCGGTGCGGTCGCGTTCGAGGGTGTAGATGTCGCTATGGGGGCCGTCGGCGGGGATGGCGGCGATGAGGGCACGGTCTTGGTCATCGAGGTGAAGTTCGCCGATTTGCAGATGCGCCGCTAAGTGGGCGGTGCTGGTTGCGCCGACGATGGCGGCGGTGACGCCGGGGCGGTCGAGAATGGCGCGGGTGGCGACGGTGGCGATGTCGGTGCTGTGTTTTTTTGCGATTTGGTGGAGCGCGGCCAGAAGGGACTGGAAGCGGGCCCAGCCGCCGAATTCGTCGATGATGAGCTTGTATTTGACCAGCGACCGGTTGGCGGGCGGCTCGGCTGGCTCGGGCTGGTGCAGCCAGCGCTCGGAGAGCCAGCCGCCCGCCACGGTTCCGTAGCAGAGCAGCGCGATTTTTTGCGACTGGCAGTATTCGGCCATGAGCCTTTCCGCGCGCTTGTCCAGCAGGGAATATTGCAACTGATGCGAGGCGATGCGGACGCCGGCGCTGCGCATTTCCAGAAGCTTGGGCGTGCTGAAATTGGTGAGGCCCAGGCGCGCGATTTTGCCGGCTTTTTGCAGCCGCTGGAGTTCGAGCGCGGTTTCCACGTAGCGCGGGACGTGGTAATCCCACCAGTGAAATTGCACGGCATCGAGCTGCTCAACACCCAGGCGCGCGAGGGAGCGGTCAATGACGGTTTCGACATATTGGCGGTCGACGATGGGCAGGTCTTGGAGGTCGGGCACGAATTTGGTGAAGACCTGGGTGCGTTTGGCGTGGTCGGGGTATTGGCGGCGAAAGTCGCCGATTAATTGCTCGACGCCGGTGTAAATGTTGGCGCAATCAAAGGTGGTGATGCCGGCTTCGACGAAGGCGGCCATGTCGCGCAGGGCGGCGGCGGGATCAATGGGGCCGTGGCCGCCGGCCAGGTGCCAGCCGCCTTTGATGATGCGGGAAATTTCGAAGCCGTCGGCCAGAGTGGTGCGCGGGATCATGGGGTTGCGGTCACGTCGGATCTTTCAAAATGGCGCAGGCCGGTGCGCGTGATGCGGAAGCGCGTGGGGCAGTTGGGGTCGGGGCAGGCGACTTCGGCGTCGGTGGTCATCCAGTCGTTTGGATGAGTGACGCGCTGCTTGGCGGGCAGCAACGGCAGCAGGGCGGCGAGCGAGTAAATGGAGAAGCCCTGGCCGGGCGGGAGGATGAGCATTTCGCCATGGAGATCGAAAAAGTCGCCGATTTTTGCGCCGCAGTAAATCGCCTTGCCGGGCGGACCAACGACTTCGACACGCAGGTCGTATAAGTCGAAGCCGGGCATGTTAGGCCTTTAGCTCTTCGCGGATTTCGGCGGCGGCTTTGCGGGCTTGCTCCACGGCTCCGATGGGGAAGCTGATGGCGCCCACTTTGGGATGGCCGCCGCCGCCGTAGCGCTCGCAAATGGTGGCGAGATTGTGGCGCAGCGGCTCCTTCACCCAGGGGTTGGAGCCGACCGAAACTTTGGTGCGGAAGGTGGAGGTGGACACCGAGACTGTGTAAGTGGATTCGGGGAACAAGTAATAAGGAATGAACTTGTTGTAACCTTCAATGCCGTCACTTACTAAGTCGAAAAAGACAACTCCGCCGTCGCAGGAGCCTTGGCGGCGGATGACGTCGATGTTGCGAATGTGGCGGGCGTGGAGAATTTTGTATTCGGCCTGAATATCGGGCTGGGCGATGATTTCGGCGAGCGTTTGATGCTGCATCAACTGAATGACCTGGCGCACGAGATTGCCGCCCGCCGAGCCTTCAATCACCAGGGTCAGTTTCATGGCGGGGGCCTGCATTTCGACGGCCTCCTGGGCGCTGGCGTACAGTGCGCCGTCGACGATGTCGGCCCAGGTGACGAGATCGTCCAGGTCGGGCGCTGAGAAGCCGAATTTGTCGGCCACGACGGCGGAAATGAACTTGGTGCAGGAGCGGTAGCTGGGGTCCAAAAACTTCTGGCCCGACGAATCATGGCGGAAATGTTCGGCGTCGCTGGGGCTTAAGAACGCGCTTTGATGATGATCAAACCACCAAGTCACGTTAGGATGGGTAGCGTACTTAAAATCGACAATTGCATTCACGTCGCCGTCAAAAAGCGAGTCCTCAAAAAGCTGGTCGGCGCGGTGAGCCAGGCCGGTGTAGGAAAATTCAGCGGAGGGCGGCAGGCGGCTTTTCAGAAATCGTGAGATGTAAGCGGCCGAGGCTGCGCCGTCGAAACAATGATCGTGATAGAGGACCCGGACCTTCATCTGAAAAGTTTGCACTCCGAAAACCTTTTAGATTGCCTGACGGGGAGACGAAATGCAAGTTATAAGCGATAATAATGTTCTGATTCCGCTTTTTTAATTGCGCCGCTGAGGAAACACATCTGGAAATGCTGAAAACAAAAGAAGAACGTCAAATGGACCTGAACCCACAGGAAACCTCGGAATGGCTGGAGGCACTCGACCAGGTGCTGGATGAAGCCGGTCCGGATCGTGCCGCCTA
>Ga0116230_10002507_pt1 | contig 17677 bp, 17 predicted proteins | sample S1TSphfallax_3_FD_88678 | JGI IMG/M metagenome (GOLD analysis project Ga0116230, IMG submission 88678) | Host-associated microbial communities from peat moss isolated from Minnesota, USA - S1T2_Fd - Sphagnum fallax MG | ecosystem: Host-associated > Plants > Peat moss > Unclassified | place...
AATCACCATCATGCCGCAGAACGGATCGGACTGCGGCGTCGGCTTCCCCACGACCAACCTCGTCGGGCCGGAGGCGAGCGCCACGGGCTCCGTGAACGGCGGTATCGGGGGCTTGCTGTGCCTCGGCTGCAGTGTCTCGAATCCCGGGTATCTGACGGATGCGTCGACCACCAACTACGCGACGATGGTCCAGACGGTGGGCGTGCTCGGCACGACTTCGCTGACGGTCACCGGCACGACACTGTATCCGGCCGGTCGCAAAGTCGGCTTCGTTCTCACCGAAGGCAATGGCCTGCTGAGCACGGCCCTGTTGCAGGGTATCACCGTCGAGACGCTGCTCGGCGGCGTGGTGCAGGAAAGTGCCACCATCGGTGGCCTCCTGAACTTGGACGCACTCGGCTTGATCGCGGTCAATCCGAACGCGGGATTCGCGAGCTTCACCACCACCAAGCCGTTCAATTCGCTGGCCATCGTCGCCGGATCCGTGGCGTCGGTGATCGCCACGTACGATGTGTATGACGCGTGCGTGTCGCTGCAGTGAAGCGGCGGGGTGCAGTGGCCGGGCGGCTGACTAGGTTTCGTCCAGGCTGATCGCCATGACGATCGCCGTGGTTGCGCCCGGGGAGACCGTGAACACGCCGGGCTTGGTTCTGAAGTCGCCGGAGAAGCCGACGGGATCGGCGATACCACGCCACGGTTCGATGCAGACGAACGGCGCGCCAAGCTTCGACCACACGCCGAGAGCGGAGGAGTCGGGATAGCTGACACGAATTCTGGGTCCGGTCGCCGCACCGTAGGTCACGGTGCGGCTCTTCACCTCGTCAAAAATCACGGCGTCGTCCCGAAACAGCGCGTCGGCGAGGGTGAGACGCTGGTGCACGATCGGCGTGGGATGCCGCTCCGCCGTAAGCAGACCGTGGCGGTCGAGCCGGCGGACCGGGTCAGGTTCGTCGGTCGCGAATTCGATGAAATGGTCGGCGCGCGCGTGGCCGTAGGGCAGCGGCCAGCGGAACGCCGGGTGATAGCCGAAGCTCGCGGGCAGCGCGGCCTCGCCCAGGTTGCGGATGCGGGCGGTGATCGACAAGGCGGTACCGCGCAACTCGAAGCGCACCCCGAGCTCGAAGTGAAACGGATACACCGCGAGCGTGGCCGCATCGGCCGCCAGTCGCAGGGTGGCGGTCGTGGCGGTCGAGTCCACGACCTCGAAACGGCTGCTGCGGGCGAAACCATGTCGCGACAACGGATACGCAACGCCATCCAGGCGATACTTGCCGCCGGCCAGTTCACCGATAATGGGAAACAACAGCGGCGCGCGCCCGCGCCACACCGCAGGATCGCCGTCCCACAACAGATCCCGGCCGGCACGGTCGCGCAGCACGGAAAGCTCGGCGCCTAACGGGTTGACTTGCACACCCAGATCGCCGGAGTTCAAGGAGATCCACTGACTCTGCTGGTCCGACATTTCTGCACCCCGCGGAACTAGTATGATGGCGACGCCATGGTAAACCACTCGCAAGCCGAGATCGCCGAGCTGCGTCGTCAGGGCTACGTCGTGGTACCTAAGTTCCTCGGATCTGAACGCCTCGACGAGCTCAACCGGATCGCCAGGAGCCAGTTGGCCGCGCGCTTGGAGCCCCTCGAATTCGAGGCCGACCTGCGTTATCCGGGTGCGCCGCCGTCGCGTGCCGCGGCAGGCGGCGAGACGGTGCGCAGGCTGCTGGGTGCCCATGGACGTGATCCCGGCTTCGCGCATGCGGGCACGAGTCGCGCGGTGGGTGACTGGATGCGCGGCTATTTTGGCGATCGCGTGGTCATGTCCCGCGCGCATCACAACTGCCTGATGACCAAGCATCCGCTGTACGGCAGCCTTACCGGCTGGCATCGCGACATCCGCTATTGGTCTTTCGCGCGCGAGGACCTGGTGTCGGTGTGGCTGGCACTCGGGGCGGAAACCGTGGACAACGGCGCCCTATGGTTCGTGCCGGCATCGCACTTGATGGAATTCGACGCCGACCGGTTCGACGCTGCGAAGTTCTTTCGCGCCGATCGGGCGGACAATGCCAAGATCATCGAGACCAGGGTATCGCCGCGGCTCGCACCGGGTGACGCGGTTTTCTTCCATTGCAATACGCTGCACTCGGCGGGCAGGAACTTGAGCGACACCGTGAAGTTCTCGCTGGTGTTCACCTATCATGCCGCCGCCAACGCACCGACGCCCGGGACCCGTTCTGCCTCGATGCCGGAAATTGCGCTGCTGGAATGACGGCGCTCAAGACGCGCGTTGCGTGGCAAGACAGCGCAATACCACTAGCCGGCAACGTTGCAAGTCGGTATCGAGCGGCAGTTCTCCTGCATAGTTCGACTCGTCGGCGAGACGTAGCAACTCGCGTACGTCGGTGTCGAGGACCACGCCGGACTCACGCAATGCGCGGCTGGCACTGCGAAAAAATTGTTCGCTGTCGCCGCGCTGCGCCGCACTCTCCATCTGTTGCAACAACTCCGCGCTCGAAGCTCTCGGCACCGGCGGCTTGGGCGCGCGTGCCCTGAACCACATGCCGGCTATTGCAACGATCAGCAGCAAGGGGTATCCCAGGAACTTGAGCTGCAGATACGGAGGAATCAGTGAATCGGCGGTCATGGACGGCGCGGTATGATCGCCGCGCGCCAGGGCGGCGACGCGCCGCGTGACCAGCGCCTGCGCGGTGTCGGTCGCTGTCGGCGCAGCGAGTGCGGCGGTGGCCGCGGGTCCGGCTGCAACCTCGATGCTGAGCGGTGGCGCTCGAGCGATTTCGTAGCGCCGGGTTTGCGGATCGAAATAGCTGAACTCCAGCGCGGGTAAATCGCGGGTGCCAGGTTGGGTGGCGACGACCGCCTGTTCGAACACCTTGTCGCCACGAAACCCCGTGCTTTCGGCAGCGGTGAACGCCGCGGTAGGGCGATATATCCTCCATTCCGCGCTGCTGCCGAGCATGTCGCTGTTGACGCGGTCGAAGTTGCCAGTACCCAGCACGTGCATGCGCAGGGTGAGCGGTTCGCCGACGACGGCGCGATGGTTCGACAAGTCGCTGCTGATCGTGAAATGGCCGACCGCACCGCTGAACCCCGCCGGACGGTTCTCTGTGGGCAGCGCCAGGATGTGAAACGACATCGGCCGGCTCGTGGCGACGACGGCTTGCACGGTGGTGTTTTGCAGCAAACTCTGGAACGCCGGATCCGAGTAGGGATCACCGGTCGCCTCGTCGGCATAGCTCGCCTCCCCATGGTCGGCCTGCGGTACGTGCACGGTGAAGGGCGCCTCGAGGGTGAGCGAGAGTTCGCCCGGTTTGACCGCCGCCAGCACGCTGTGCCATGCGAGCAGGGTGCACGGCTTGCCGTCGATCACCCGCTGTTCGCGTTCCGGCTCGCCCACGAGCAAGTTGAGTGTGAACGCATCACCGTGCAACGTCGGCGGGCTGTCGAGCGCGGCGACCACATCGTCCCGCGCGCCGACCTCGATCACCACCGGCACGCTTTCACCCACATAGAGTTCACGTTTGTCGATCAGCAGGTTGACGAAGACCAAGCCAGCAGGGTCCGAGTCGCCGGCGGCCGCCGGCGCCTGGCCAGCGGTGACCGCGGCGGCGGGGGTGGGTGCGGCACCGGCCATTGCTGCGGCAAGGAGGCAAACGGACAACAGGTGCATCACTTTCGGCAATCGGGTGCCTCCATTCGCTGCGCTCTCGTGCTAGTGTGTCATAAATGACCCTCGAGTCGTTGTCCGGTGGCTACCGTGCCGCGGTATTCGGTGCGTCCGGCGGGATTGGCGCGGCGTTCGTGAGCGCGCTCAGCGTCGACCCGCGTTGCGCTGCGGTGTACGCTGGAGCACGTGCGGCATTGCGTGCGGACTCACCCAAGCTGCGCCCATTTCAGTTCGACCTGGAGGATGAGGCCTCGATCGAGCGCGCCGCCGTGGAACTCAGCAAGGACGGGCCGCTCGATCTGATTCTCGTGACCACCGGCATTCTGCATGAGGCGTCGATGCGGCCGGAGAAAACGTGGCGGTCGCTCTCACCCGCGGCGTTCAACCGCGCGTTCGTGGTCAACGCCATCGGTCCCGCCCTGATCGCCAAGCATCTGTTGGGACATCTTTCGATGCGCGACAAGGCCGTGTTCGCGGCTCTGTCCGCGCGGGTGGGCTCCATCGCCGACAATCGACTGGGTGGCTGGCATGCGTATCGCGCCTCGAAGGCGGCCCTCAATATGCTCATCCGAACGCTGTCCATCGAACTTGCGGTGCGCAACAAATCTGCGGTGTGCATTGCCCTGCATCCCGGCACCGTCGACACCGGGTTGTCGCGGCCGTTTCAAGCGGGCGTCCCGCCCGCCTCGCTATTCACCGCGGCCCAGAGTGTGCTCCATCTGCTGCGTGTGATCGATCGGTTGGGGCCCGCACAGTCGGGCGGTCTGTTCGCCTGGGACGGTGCCGAGATTCCATTCTGAATGTCCTACGTCGGGTTGGTCCAGGGGCCGACATGCAAACCGCGATTGCGCGCACATGATCACGACCACGTAACCAACACGGACGAGGATAGATATGCGTAACACGATGCGATACGTGACTGCGACGGGCCTCACGCTCGCGACTTCGCTGATCGGCTGGTCGGCGAATGCCGCGAATCAGATCGCCGACGACAAGATTGCGGTTGCACAAGCCGCGCTGCAACGGGCTGAACAGTCTGGTGCCCCGCAGAGCGCGCCGGTTGAGCTGGCGACGGCGCGTGACAAGCTGGCCCGCGCGGAAAAGGCGAATGCGGATCGTGACGGCAAGACGGCTACCGCGCTCGCGGAGCAGGCGAACATCGATGCCCAGGTGGCAGAGGCCACCGCGGTTGAACAGCGCTCCCATGCGGCCGCGGTCGAGTTCGATCGCAGCATGCAGGCGCTGCGCAACGAAGCGCTGCATAGCACCGCTCCGACTACGACCACCGTTCCGCTGCCGGTTGCGGCACCCACTACGGCTCCGTAAGGACACGTCATGAACAACCGTTGTTTGATGGGAAGCCTATTGGCAGCCACATTGGCCGGCTGCGCCTCGACCCCGATGCCAAATGCTGCCTTGGAGAATGCGCGTACGGTGGTCGCGACCACCGAATCCGACCCGAACGTCGCTCGCTATGCCGCTCTCGATATCGAGGCGGCGCGCAAGCAGCTCGCCATCGCGGAATCGGCGGCGCTCAACAACGATCAGCAGACTGCGTCCCAAGCGGGCTACCTCGCCAGTCAAATGGCGCGGCTGGCCGAGCTTCACGCGACGGCCAAGGCCGATGATGCGCATGTCGCCAACGGCCAGGCGGAGCGCGATCGGATCGAGCTCGCGGCGCGTGATCGCGAAGCAGCCCAAGCCCAGTCGGCAGAGGCCGCGGCGGCGGCTCGGGCGGCTCAACTTCAGGCCGAGGCGAATGCCCTGAAGGCGAAGAGTCAGCAATAGTGTGTCCCAATCTTCCCATCGAATCCTGTTCGTCTGCCTGGGGAATATTTGTCGAAGTCCCACCGCCGAGGGCGTCCTCAAGTTTTTAGCGGCTCAAGAAGCGCCGCTCCTCAATCTCGAAATCGATTCCGCGGGCACTGCGGACTATCACATCGGCGACGCGCCGGATCCGCGTAGTCAGCTCGCGGCGCAGCGCCGCGGCATCGATCTGTCGGGCTTGCGCGCACGTCAGGTGCAACTTTCGGATTTCAGCGATTTCGATTTGATCCTGGCGATGGATCGCGACAATCTGCGAACGCTCGAGCGGCTGCGCCCCGCGGGGTCGCGCGCCAAACTGCGGTTATTCCTCGATTATCTGGGGCAAGATCCATCCCCCCAAGATGTGCCCGATCCCTACTATGGCGGCGCGGCGGAATTCGATCGGGTACTCGATCTGGTCACCGCCGCGTCGCGCGGGCTGATCCAGAGCCTACAACAGCGTTCTCAATAGCCAATACAGGGCGCCCGCCAACCCGATCGACACCGGCAGCGTCAATACCCAGGCCATCAATAGATTGCGCACCGTGGCCCATTGCAGACCAGAATGATTTGCGACCATGGTGCCCGCCACGCCCGAGGAGAGCACGTGCGTGGTGCTCACGGGCAGTCCGTACATTTCGGCGGCGCCGATGGTCGCCATGGCGACAAGCTCCGCCGACGCACCCTGCGCATAGGTCAGGTGAGTTTTACCGATCCGCTCACCGACCGTAACCACGATGCGCTTCCAGCCGATCATGGTGCCAAGTCCCAAGGCGATCGCGACCGCAACCTTGACCCAGCTCGGAATGAATTTGGTCGCATTGTCGAGTTGCTTCTTGTACTCGTTCAACGTGAGCTTGTCTGCGGCGGACACCGCGATCGACGGGGATTTGGCGACGAGCCTCAACCCCTCGCTGACTAGGTACATGTCGTTGCGAACGTTGACCATGGCACCCGCGGGAACCTTGTCGAGGGAATGATAGCCGTTGACCTGGTTGTCGACCGACGTTGCCAGCGCGGTAATCGCCGGCAGCGTTCGCGGATCGACCGCCCGGGCACGCACGATGTCGAGCACCGCGGCATGCGGATCGGCCGGCGCCGGACCTTCGCCATAGTGTGCAAGCGCTGTCTGTGCGTGCCGCGAGACTGCGACGAACTGGGCAACATCCTCCTCGTGCATGGTGCGGTTGAGCGCATAGGCGGTGGGCACGGTGCCGATGAGGATCAGCATGATGAGGCCCATGCCCTTTTGGCCGTCGTTGCCGCCGTGGAAAAAGCTCACGCCCGTGCAGGTGAGGATCAGCAGCCCACGGATCCACAATGGCGGTGGCTTGTCGCCCTCGGGCTCCTGGTAGAGCGCCGGTATCTTGATCGTCCGCTTGAGGATGGCGAGCAGCAGGAAAGCCGCGCTGAAGCCGACCAACGGCGAAACCAATAGACTTTCACCGATCTTGGTTGCCTGGCTCCAATCGACCCCGCTGGTGCCCGACCCATTGGTCGCCATGAGCTGGTTCATCAGGCCGACGCCGATGATCGAGCCGATCAGGGTGTGTGAACTCGACGAGGGCAGACCGAAATAGCAGGTACCGAGATTCCACAGGGTGGCGGCGAGCAACAGCGCGAACACCATCGCGAAGCCCGCGCCGCTGCTCACCTGGAGAATCAGTTCCACCGGCAGCAGGGACACGATGCCGAAGGCGACCGCGCCGCCCGAGACGAGCACGCCGAGAAAATTGAAACAGCCCGACCAGACCACCGCCAGGTTGGGCGACAGCGAGTTGGTATAGATGACCGTCGCCACGGCGTTGGCGGTGTCGTGAAAGCCGTTGACGAACTCGAAGCCGAGGGCGATCAACAGTGCGATACCGAGCAACACGAAGGGGTAGGCGCGCGTGTCCCGGACCACTGACAAGTCATCCGCCAAGTGATAGCCAGCGTATATGATGCCGACGACGACCACAGCTCCGGCGAGCACGTTGAACCAGGGGTTCGGTTTCTGGCGCACCAGCGGAGAGGCCGACGGGGCTGCGGTGAGAGTGTCGGCGTGCGCCATGGCGGTTTTCTCGTAAGTGCTGTGCTCCGGTTCACGGTTTATAGAGCTGTAATATGACGCTGAGATGACAAGCAAGGTTCTTGATGCCATTCACCATTTCGCACGCCGCTGCCGTACTGCCGTTTGCCCGTCCGCTTGCCCGCTGGAGGCTGTTGTCGGCGACGATCATCGGTAGCATGGTGCCGGATTTCGGCTTGTTGATGCCGTGGCGCCCGCCGCGGATCGACACCCACAGTGCCGCGAGCCTGCTCACCTTCTGCCTGCCGGTCGGCCTCGCGGCGTTCTGGATTTTCCAGCAATTGGTGAAAACGCCGCTGATGGCGGTGCTGCCCGATGCCGCCTATGCGCGTTGGCGAAGGTTCAAAGATCCTGCCGACATCGGCAGCCTCACACAGTGGCTGCTGGCGGCGTCCGGCGTGGTCGCGGGCGCCGTGAGCCACCTGGTATGGGACGCTTTCACCCACGAGGACGCGCGCGGTTTGCGGATGATCCCGGCGCTCACGGATCCGGTCGTCGACATTGCCGGTTATCGCCTGGGCGGAGCGCGGCTGTGGCAAGACCTGACTTCGCTGATCGGCTTGGCCGTCGTGCTGGCATTCGTGGCCTACAGTTTAAGGCCCGGCCCTCCCGCCGAGGAGGCACCGTCACGCAGCTTGCGAGCCGTGGAGCGCCGCCTTTGGATCCTGGCCTATGGCGGGGTGGCGCTGCTGTGCGCCGGACTGTTCTTGATTGCCAGGCGACCCGCGGACGCGGCTCACTCGATCGCCCCGGGGGTGGGCAACATGGCGATTGCCGTGCTGCGGGGAGTGGCCGCCGCCTTGATGCTGGTCAGTGCCTGTTTGCTCGTGAGGCTGCGCGCCAGCCTCTGAGGCGAGGCGCGCAGCGCGTACCCTGGTCGAAAGTCAGCGGTCGTCCGGGCCGCTGCGTGGCACCTCGCTCGGCGCGGCCGACCAGACCACGTACTTGCCCTCGTGATCCCCTGCCGGCGCCGCCGCCGCCGGTCGGGGTGCGGCCACTGGCTCGCGTGCGACCTCCTCTGCAGGGAGCGGCGCAGGCGCCGGTGCAGGCGCCGGCGACTCCAGTCTGGCGGGTGCATCCGTCTGCGGTGTATCGGCCATGCGCTCTTCCGCTCGGGGTGCCGTCTCGCCGCCTTCCGCGCCATTGGCTGGCACCATCGCCGCCTCGCCGGCATCACGGCCGCGCCCGCGTCCGCGGCCCCGTCGGCGGCTGCGACCGGAGCGCTCGCCCGCAGGCCGCGGCTCGCCGTTCACTTCGCTGCCTCGTGGCGAGCCATCCGGGCGGGGTGCTTGCGGTGCGCCGGCATCGAGCCGCGGGGCATTCGGCTGCCGCTCAGGCGGCGGGCCGCCTTCCGGGCGCCGGGGATTGTCCCGCGGCGGGCGGTCACGCCGCGGATCCCGATTCGCATCGCGCGATCCGTCGCGCCCCGGGCCGTCGGCGCGGGCGGCTTCGCGCGGAGCGTCCCGACCCGGCCCGTCGCGGCGCACGTCTCGATCGCGATTGCGATTGCGATCCCGGTCGCCGCCACTTCTGTACCGATCACGCTGCGGCGCGCCATCGCGCGCCGGGCCATCGCGTCCTGGGCCATCGCGTCCCGATACCTCTCGGCCGGGTCGCTCACGCTGCGGTTTGGCGGGCGCCGGGGGGGCTTCGAGGCCGCCGGTTTCCGGCTTGGTACCGAACAGCCACTTCCACAAGCGCACCAGCGCGCCTTGTTGGGCGATCGCGACCGGCGCCGGCGCCGGCGCCGCGGCCTCAGGCACCGCGACCGGCACCGGCATCGGAATGATCGGCGCTGACGAAGCGGGCAGAATGCTCGGCACCAGGGGTGCCTCGCCCTGCGGTTTCTTGTCGCGACTGCCGATGTTGGAATCGTCGAGGACCGGTTGGTCCGCCAGTTGATAGCTGACCGCGGTGTTTTCGGGCAGCTCCTTCTCGTCGTCGCGGATCCGGCGCAAGGTATAAGCAGGGGTCGACAGATTCGGGTTGGGTACGATCACCAACGACACCTTGTCCCGCGACTCGATCTGATTGAGCCAGTCGCGTTTCTCGTTCATCAGATAGGTTGCCACGTCGACCGGGACCTGGGCGATGACGCGTCCGGTGCGTTCTTTGCGAGCCTCCTCGCCGATCAGCCGCAGCAAGGCGAGCGACATCGACTCCACCCCGCGGATCGTGCCCATACCGCTGCAGCGTGGACAGCTGATGTGCGTGGTCTCACTCAAGGCGGGTCGCAATCGCTGCCGCGATAATTCGAGCAGACCGAACCGTGAGAGCCTTCCAAGCTGAATTCGGGCCCGATCCATCTTGACTGCGTCGCGCAGCATGTCTTCGACCGCCCGCTGATTGGCGGTGGACTCCATGTCGATGAAATCGATCACGATCAAGCCGCCGATGTCGCGCAGGCGCAGCTGTCGCGCGATTTCCTCGGCAGCCTCCAAGTTGGTGTTGCGCGCCGTCGCCTCGATGTCGCCGCCCCGCGTGCTGCGTGCCGAATTGATGTCGATGGACACCAGCGCCTCGGTATGATCGATCACCAGGCTGCCGCCGGATGGCAGAGTCACCTTGTGCGAATACGCCGATTCGATCTGACTCTCGATCTGGTAGCGCGTGAACAGCGGCACCGGATCCTGATAGAGCTTCAGCTTGCGCTGGGCATCGGGCGGCATGAACCGCTGCATGTATTCTTGAGCTTTCTGGAACGCCTCCGGTTGATCGATCAGGCATTCGCCGACGTCGTCCGAAAAATAATCGCGCAGGCCGCGGGTCACGGCATCGCTTTCCTGGAAGATGAGAAAGGGCGCCGGACGGCCGTCATTGGCGGCGACGATGGCATCCCACGCGGTCTTCAAGTTGTTCAAATCCCACTGCAGTTCTTCGGTGCTCCGGCCGACACCCGCGGTACGGACGATCGCCCCCATCCCGTCGGGGATTTGCAGCGCGGCCATGGCTTCGCGCATCTGGTCTCGATCCTCGCCCTCGATGCGCCGTGAGACGCCTCCCGCCCGCGGGTTGTTCGGCATGAGCACCAAAAACCGGCCGGCGAGGCTGATGAAGGTGGTGAGCGCGGCGCCCTTGTTGCCGCGCTCCTCTTTCTCGACCTGGACGATCAGTTCCTGGCCTTCCTGGACCAGTTCCTTGATGTTCAGCCGGCCGCCGGCCGCCGGTTGTGCGCGGAAGTATTCCTTGGAAATCTCTTTCAAAGGTAAGAAGCCGTGACGCTGCGCGCCGTATTCTACGAATGCCGCCTCGAGACTGGGCTCGACGCGGGTTATTCGGGCTTTATAGATATTGGATTTTTTCTGTTCCCGTGACGGGATCTCAATCGATAAATCGTATAGTTTCTGACCATCGACGAGTGCGACTCGCAGTTCTTCTTCTTGAACTGCGTTGACGAGCATTCTTTTCATTTGCCCCAACTAAGGTGGTAGGGGCCGAGGAGGAGAGCTTGAGAATAGAAGGCGGGGCCGCGCCGTAGGGTGCGACAAGAATTAGGTAAACGCCGAGCGCCAGGGCACACAGCGGCATTGCATCAACCCAAATCTGCAAAAACGTATACGGCAATCCAGGGCCTTTTTTTCTCGGTTAACCGCTTGTAAAACGCCGGAGCTTGAGGCTCTCTTGCGCTTGTCTCATCGGCCGAGCGATGGTCTGGAAATCCAGAACCAACTAATATGCGGCTCCCCATCGGATGGGGCGCCACGGGAACCGGTGTCATGCAGACGATCCCTCTAAAAGGTCAAGCGCCTGACACGGTTTTCGGACATTATCATGACGGCCCTGCAGGGTCAATGTAATCAATACCTTAGAATGGCCCACGCGGTGACCTATTTATATGAACACTCCCCTGGCTGAACCCTTGCGTCTGCACGTCCCGAAGAGCGCGGTAGAACTGCGCACCATCTCCGACGACGAAGCCGGCCAGCGCATCGACAATTTTTTGATGCGCCATTTCAAAACCGTACCCCGCAGCCGGGTCTACCGCCTGTTGCGCAAGGGTGAGGTGCGGGTGAACCGCAAGCGTGTCGATGCCGAATATCGCGTGAGGGTGGGTGACGAGGTGCGGCTGCCGCCGGTGCGAATCGATGCCGGTAGCGAGCCCGGGCAGCCATCGACCAGCCTGCTCGAACTCATCGAGGCTGCCGTCATATTCCAGGACAAGCACGTCCTGGTCCTCGACAAGCCGGCTGGCGTGGCCGTGCATGGCGGCAGCGGCATGAGCTTTGGGGTGATCGAGGCGCTGCGCGCCTCGCGGCCCCGCGAGACGCTGGAATTGGTGCATCGACTGGATCGGGATACCAGCGGCTGTCTGCTCATTGCGCGCGATCGGGCCACGCTGGTCGCCTTGCATGCGTTGATCCGCGCCGGCGGCATCCATAAGACCTATCTCGCGCTGGTCTCCGGCAGTTGGCAGCTGGGCACCAAGCGGATCGATGCGCCGTTGGCCACGGACAACCGGCAACATGGTGAGCGCCACGTGCGGGTGGCGCACGCGGGCAAGGACTCGGTGAGTGTGTTCAAGCCGGTTCAGTTCTTCGGCCCGCTCGCGACCCTCATGGAGGTGGACATTCCGACCGGCCGAACGCATCAAATCCGGGTGCATGCCTCGTTTGCGGGGCATCCGCTGTTGGGCGACGACAAGTACGGTGATCGAGAGCGCAACGCCGAACTCAAACGCCACGGGTTGAAACGCACCTTCCTGCACGCGCAGTCGGTGGCCTTCGAGTGGCCCGGGTCGGGCGTTCCGTTTCACGTCAGCGCGCCGTTGCCGGCCGACCTGTCCGCCGTCATCGATGCGATCACGCCGATGAAGCGCTCGGCGAAGCGGCAGCCAGCCGGATCGGCTGCGCCGCGCGCGCCGCGGAAGACCGAACGCTAGCGGTCACGGCAGTTGATAGCCGACCTCGCGTAACACCGCGCATAGGCGGATCAGCGGCAGTCCGATCAAGCCGGTAGGGTCGGTGCTCTCGATCGCCGTGCACAAGGTGATGCCGAGACCCTCGCTCTTGAAACCTCCGGCACAGTCGAGCGGCGCTTCGCGGGAGACGTAGCGCTCGATAGTGGCATCGTCGAGAGTGCGAAACCTGACCGCGGTGATATCGGTGAATTCGACCAGCGACGCATCCGCACCCCGCACCACGGCAACGCCCGTCGCGAACGTCAGCGTCTGCCCGGAACAGGCGCGCAACTGGTCGACGCACCGGGCCGCCGTGCCGGGTTTGCCGAGCAACCGCTCATCCGCGGTCCCTTCGCGCAATATGGCGACCTGATCCGAGCCGATCACCCAGGCGTCAGGCCGCTGCGCCGCAATCGCCTGCGCTTTGTCTCGCGCCAACCGGGCGATGAGGCCACGCGCCGACTCTCCCGGCAACCGCGTCTCGTCCACGCCGGGAGGCAGGCATTCGAAGGAAATACCCGTGCGGGCAAGCAATTCCCGTCGATAAGGCGACGTGGAAGCCAAAATAAGTGAGGTCGGGGACTTCAAAAACAACGACTTGCAGCCGATTGAATTTTGACAGGGGTGGGCACGGGCCCTATGATACGCGGCCCATGGCGGCCGGCTTGCCTGACCTCGTCGATTGTTCGCAACTCGCCGCCGCAGCGGCGTCCTTCGAGCGGCTGTATGAGTTGGGCGAGTTGCAGCGCGTCAGGGACTTGCTGGCCGACCCGCGAGGCACGGTGAGCGCACGTTTCGCGTTTGCGAAACTGGCGTCCGGCCGTCCTGGGGCGGAGGTCACGGTGCGCGCGGCTCCGATTCTGGTCTGCCAGCGCTGCATGCAGGATTTTTCGTTGCCGGTGAGCGGCGGCAGCGAACTCGAGTTTGCCGCGGACGGCGCCCTCGATGCGGCCGAGTCGGCACGCGAGTTGTTTGAGATGGCGAACGGTATGGTGTCGCTCCGCGAACTGGTCGAGGAAGAGTTGTTATTGGCCCTGCCCATCGCACCGGCGTGCAGCACCCCGATGACGTGCGGCAAGGCTCCCCGCTACGCCACCGCAGAGGCGTCGGCGGAGGCCGCGGTCGACATGCGCAGGCCGTTCGGCGCTCTTAAAGATTTGTTGAAGAAAACTTGATAGGACACAGCACTCATGGCAGTTCAGAAAAGCAGAAAAACTCCGTCGAAACGTGGCATGCACCGCTCGCATTCCGCGCTTGCGCTTCCGGCGGTTTCGATCGACGCGAAGAGCGGCGAAACCCATTCGCGGCATCGTATTTCCCGTGACGGGTTCTATCGCGGCCGCAAGGTGCTGCAGACCAAGGCGGATCTCGCCGCGAGCGACAGCGAAGAATAAGCCGACCGTGCGGCCGGCGAGACCCGCGCCGCCGGCCCCGCGTCGCCGGACCTCTTGAACAGCACGTCGTGTCTGCGCTGCTTCATATAGCCGTCGACGCCATGAGTGGCGATCGGGGACCGTCGGTTTGCGTGCCCGCATCGCTCGCGGCGGCGCGCGAACATCCTGAGGTGCGCTTCACGCTAATCGGCCGTCAAGCCGATTTGGACCGCGAGATCGCTGCGGTCCAGGGCGCGGGGGCGCCCGCGAACGTCGCCTGTCTGTTCGCCGCCGACGTGGTGGAAATGAGCGATCATCCGCGCGAAGCCCTGCGTCGCAAGAAAGACTCGTCCATGCGGCGCGCCTTGGATCTGGTCAAGTCTCGCGACGCCAATGCCTGCGTGAGCGCCGGTAATACCGGCGCGCTGATGGCCATGGCGCATTTCGTGCTGAAGATGCTGCCCGGCGTGGAGCGGCCGGCGATCGTCTCGTTGATCCCTTCGCGCGGCGGCCATACCTACATGCTCGACCTGGGTGCCAACGCCTCATGCACCCCGGCGCAACTGTGCCAGTTCGGGGTGATGGGATCGATTCTCGCCACCGATCTCGAGGGCGCCCACGAACGACCCCGCGTAGGTTTGCTCAACATCGGCGAGGAGGAAATCAAGGGCAACGAGAACGTGCAGGCGGCACACAATCTGCTGATCGCGAGCGGCCTCAACTATGTGGGTTTCGTCGAAGGGCACGATATTTTCTCGGACGAGGTCGACGTGGTGGTGACCGACGGTTTCACCGGCAATGTGGCGCTGAAGACCATGGAGGGCGCGGCGCGCTTCATCACCGACTCCCTGCGCGAGGAGTTCACGCGCAGCGCGCTACGCAAGCTGGGAGCCCTCGCCGCGAAGCCCTCGCTCGACGCGCTGCGCACGCGATTGGATCCCAGGCGCTACAATGGCGCGACCATGGTCGGTTTGAACGGCATCGTCGTCAAGAGCCATGGCGGGGCGGATCTCTTCGGCTTTCAACGGGCCATCGAGGTCGCGATCCTCGAATCGAGAACGAATGTCCCGGCGCGGATCAGCGAACGTCTCGGTGTTCCAGGCGGGGTTTGAAGGATTTCTGATGTATTCACGCATCGCTGGCACCGGCAGCTACCTGCCCGAAAAGATTTTGACCAACGCGGATCTCGAAAAGCGCGTCGAGACGAGCGATGAGTGGATCCGCACGCGCACGGGCATTGCCCGGCGCCATGTCGTGGTCGACGGCGAAACGACCACGGACCTCGCGGAGCATGCGGCGCGGCGGGCCATCGAGGCTGCGGGCATCGAGGCGTCGGACATCGATTTGATCTGCGTCGGGACCACGACGCCGGATTTCGTGTTTCCCAACGTGGGCACGCTGCTCCAGGATCGGCTCGGGATTCACGGCTGTCCGGCATTCAGCCTCGAGGCCGCGTGCACGGGTTTCGTCTATGCACTCAGCGTTGCCGACAAATTCGTGCGTCTCGGCGAGGCGAAGTGCGCGTTGGTGGTCGGTGCAGAGACGCTGACGCGCATCGTCGATTGGAATGATCGCGCGACCTGCGTGTTGTTCGCCGATGGTGCGGGGGCCGTGATTCTGCAGCCGTCGAGCGAGCCCGGCATCATCAGCACGCGCCTGCACTCCGACGGCAAGTACAAGGATCTGCTGCGCTATCCCGATGGCGTGTCCGCCGGTTTCAAGCTGGTGAAAGAAGGCAAGGCCGGCGTCCAGATGAAGGGCAACGAGGTGTACAAGGTGGCGGTCAACACGCTGGGCGCTCTGGTGACGGAAACGCTGAGCGCGAATGGCGTCCGCAAGGATCAACTCGACTGGCTGATTCCGCATCAGGCGAACATCCGCATCATCGAGGCCATTGCCCGGCGGTTGGATCTGCCGATGGAGCGGGTCATCGTGACCATTGCCGACCACGGCAACACCTCGGCTGCATCGGTGCCGCTCGCCTTGGACACCGGCATCCGGGACGGACGGGTAAAGCGGGGCCAGTTGCTGCTGCTCGAGGCCTTCGGCGGCGGCTTTACCTGGGGTTCTGCGCTGGTTCGCTACTGACCTACGTCGCGACTCACCAGGGTGCTGGTTTGTAGTCCTTGAGAAATTGCCCCCAGACATGCGTGCCGCAAAGGCGACCGGCGAAAATGGGGTCGACGATGCGCGAGGCGCCGTCGATGATGTCCAGAGGAGGTGAAAAGCCGAGACCCGCCTTGCGCGCGGCGTGCGCCGCCGGATCCTCGTCCGTAACCCAACCGGTGTCGACGGCGTTCATGTGGATCCCGTCCTTCACGAAATCCGCGGCGCTGGTTCGAGTCATCATGTTGAGCGCCGCTTTCGCCATGTTGGTATGCGGGTGTTTGTCGGTCTTGGCAATCCGGTAGAACTGGCCTTCCATCGCGCTCACGTTGACGATGTGCTTGTGAGGCTGGGGCGTGCGCAGCATGAGCGGTTTCAAGCGCGCATTGAGAATGTACGGCGCAATGGCGTTCACCAGCTGCACCTCGAGGAGTTCCGGGGTTTCGACCTCGTGCATGCGCAGACGCCAGCTGTTGACCTCGCGCAGATCCACCTGTTGCCGGTCCTCGTCGTAGCGATCGGCCGGAAACAGCGACTCGCCGTCGCTGAAGTCCTCGTCGAGATAGCGCCGCTGGGAGAGCGCCGCGCTGTGCAACAGCCCTTCGGCGTGCGGCTGCGTCGACGCCGCGACCAGGTTGCCGGGACCGGCACGCCGCGAAGCCTCAAGAGTGCGCCGCAACTCATGGTGGCTCGCCAGCGGGCCCCTAAAGTCCTCGGGAAGGGCGGCGAGCGGGACGCTTTCGCGATCGACCAGATGCCGGAAAAAAGCCGCCGGCCGACGCACGGTCTGACACGCGTTGTTCAAGATGTAGTCGAGCCGCGGCAGCCGTTCGACGAGGAACCGCGTGAAAATCTCGACGCTCGGTGCATGCCGCAGGTCGAGTCCATGAATCTGCAGCCGCGCGCCAAAAGCTGCGAAATCCGCTTCCCTTGAATAGCGCTCGGCCGCATCCACGGGAAAGCGCGTGGTGACGACGACGTGCGCACCGGCCCGCAGCAACTTGAGGGAAGCTTGAAAGCCGATCTTCACCCGGGCGCCGGTGACGAGTGCGTAGTGGCCGGAGAGATCCGCCGTCTGTCCGCGTTTGGCGTAGTTAAATTCGCCGCAAGCCTCGCACATCGAATCGTAGTACCGGTGCGGCCTCGCGAACGGCTGCTTGCAGACATAGCAAGCCCGTTCCTGTCGCAGTTCGGGGCTCTGGTCTGCCACGTCGGCTTTGGGCCGCTCCAGCCAGAGGGGCGCGTACGTCGGCGAGCGGCGCTGCACGCGCAGACCCGCCTGATCGATGACTTTGCGGTCATGTTCCTTGGCGGCCTCCCGCTTCGCGCGGCGGAACGCCTTCGCCATCCGCGAGACGTCATGGCGATCCGGCTTGACGATGAGGCCGCCGAGCATCAGCAGCTCGCGGCGCTGTTCCGGCGTGAGACGCGCCAGATGCGAGCGGTCTGCCGCGATGGCGCGCAGCACCTCGATGCACACGCGCACATCGCCTTCGCCCAGCACGGTGGCGGCAGAGGGATTGATGGGTTCCATGGCGGCATTGTATGCCGCAGTGCTGGCAATTCTCGCTATGATGCGCCATGCGGCAAAGAATCGACCGACGACGCATGTTGACCGCGGCGGGAGCGGCGCTGTTCCTGGGCGGCATGCAGGGTTGCGGCCTGGCGCCGCGGCGTGCCGCACCGGACAAGCCCGCCGCATTGCAGCTACCGCCCGTGCGCGCGAGCGTCGATCGCATCACGCG
>Ga0116230_10002508_pt1 | contig 17662 bp, 13 predicted proteins | sample S1TSphfallax_3_FD_88678 | JGI IMG/M metagenome (GOLD analysis project Ga0116230, IMG submission 88678) | Host-associated microbial communities from peat moss isolated from Minnesota, USA - S1T2_Fd - Sphagnum fallax MG | ecosystem: Host-associated > Plants > Peat moss > Unclassified | place...
CGGCCAAGGCCGGTGCGGCGTGCCTGCGGATCAATCCCGGCAATATAGGCTCGCCCGCCCGGGTGCGCGACGTGATCCAGGCGGCCCGCGACTATGGTTGCTCCATGCGGATCGGGGTGAACGCCGGTTCGCTGGAGAAGGATCTCCTCGAAAAATACGGCGAGCCGTGTCCTGACGCCATGGTGGAGAGCGCGCTCAACCATGCCCGAATCCTCCAGGATCACGATTTCCACGAGTTCAAGATCAGCGTGAAGGCTTCCGACGTCTTCATGACCGTGGCGGCCTATCAGATGCTGGCCGAGGCCATCGATTGCCCCCTGCACCTGGGCGTCACCGAAGCCGGGGCGCTCCGCAACGGCACAATCAAGTCCTCAATCGGCCTGGGCTCGCTCCTCTGGGCGGGGATCGGCGACACGATCCGCGTCTCCCTCGCCGCCGATCCGGTGGAGGAGATCAAGGTCGGCTTTGATATCCTTAAGTCTCTAGGCCTGCGCCACCGGGGCGTGAACATCATCGCCTGTCCCTCCTGCGCGCGGCAGGGCTTCAATGTCATCGAGACGGTGAACGCGCTTGAGGACCGCCTGAAACATATCTCCACGCCCATGAGCCTTTCGATCATCGGCTGCGTGGTGAACGGTCCTGGCGAAGCCCTGATGACCGATCTCGGGTTTACCGGCGGGGGCAAGGGCTCGGGCATGATCTATATGGCCGGCAAGCCCGATCATAAGCAGGATAACCAGGGCATGGTGGACCACATCGTGAACCTTGTGGAGGCCCGCGCCGCCGAGCTGGACGCCGCCGAGGCGGCTCAGGCCGCTAAGGTCGGCGCATTGCAGGCGGCGGAATAGATCATTTCCGCGACTCTGGTTTCGGCCTGGACCGAGGCCCGGCGACGTCTGCAAGCCGCGGGCATTGACAGTCCCGCCATCGACGCGCGCCTCCTCCTGGAGGCCGCCTCGGGCGCCACGCGCGCCGACATCCTCACCGATCCCCACCGGGCCTTGAGCGACGAGCAGGCCGCCGAGCTTGAGCGTCTGTTGGCGCGCCGCGAGCGTCGCGAACCGGTGAGCCAGATCCTCGGGGTGAAGGGTTTCTGGAAGATCATGTTGCGCGTGACTCCGGAGGTTCTGACCCCTCGACCAGAAACCGAGAGCCTTCTGGACGTCATGCTGCCGAAGATGCCAACGGATCGACTGCTTAGGGTGCTCGATCTGGGGGTCGGCTCTGGCGCGTTGCTGCTGGCGATATTGGGCGAGAGACCGGCGGCGGTCGGTTTGGGTGTCGACGCTTCGGAGGAGGCCCTGGCCGTGGCGCGGGAGAACGCCGCCAATCTGGGTCTCGCCGGCCGCGCAGCCCTGATGCGGGGCGACTGGACGACAGGTTTGGCGGCGGAGAGCTTCGATATCGTGGTCTCCAATCCACCCTATATCGCCAGCGGCGAGATCAAGGGCCTCGCGCCCGAGGTGCGTGACCATGAACCGCGCCTGGCTCTCGACGGCGGCCCCGACGGCCTCACGGCCTATCGCCGCCTGGCGCCCGAGATCTTGGGCGTCCTGGTCCCCCGCGGGCTCTTCGCCGTCGAAGTCGGCCTCGGCCAGGCGCCCGCCGTCCGTGACCTGTTCGCCCAGGCCGGCGCCGCGGCCTTATCCATCCACCGCGACCTTTCCGACCGCGACCGCATCGTGGCGGGTGAAAAGCCCCTTTGAGACCCCAAAGGCGGTCCTGTGTGGTAGCTTACTTGCGCGCCGCGAACCCAAGTGACACGGCCAGGGCGGGCTTGCGTTGCGTCGATGCAAGGCCGACTTTCGAGAAGAGCGCGGAAAGACGCTCTGGCCGGGGGGCGAGGAGGAAGGATCATGACCCACTTGGATCCGCCACCCGTCCTGGCGCGATCAATGCAGGTTCCCGCCGACCACATCGCGCCGTTCGCTGGGCTGGTCGGGACCGCCGGCCAAGGCGAGACCTGGATTGAAGAAATACTTCGGGGCGCTCGGGCGAGAGGCCGAGACGACGGCGTGTCCTTAAGCGACTACTGGCGCCTCCTCAAAGCCCTGGCCGCGTTCGCCGGGGAGGAGACCTTCAGGTTGTCGGCCAGGCCGCTCGTGACAGGGTCGGCGGACTTCGTTTTCCACGCCGCTGAGCAGACCGCGACGCTCGGCGATGCGATGCGCGAAATCGCCCGAGCCTACAACCTGCTGCATGGGCACGCGTACAACCGGGTCGAGACCCGCGGACGGCTGGTTGTTTATGTGCTCGACGACGAGGCCTTCCCCTATACACACCCCAGGGACGACTTCCTCGATTTCACACTGGAATCCACGCTGATCTTTTTGCACGGCGCTGTGTGCGAACTCGCCGACGCCGACCTGACGCCGCGCGCTCGCCAGATCCTCACCCGCCGACCGAAGGCCGCCATGACCGGGGAGGCGGCCTTGGCCTTCTGGGACGCGCCAGTGAGCTACGGAGAGCAGGTCTATGGCCTCGCCTACGACGCCGAGATGTGCGCGCTGCCAGTCCGCCGCCGGCAACGCCACATGCCGCTGCATCTCGCCATTCATAATCGAATTTTGGCCCTGGTGGAGCAGCGGGAAGGCGGAGCGACGCCCCGCGAGGCGGTCGACATCGCGGTCGTTCGCGCCCTGCACGACGGGCTGCACGATCAGGCCGATGTCGCCGGCCGCCTAGGCCTCAGTGTCGCGACCCTGCGGCGCAGATTGGCGCGATCTGGCGCGAGCTTCCGGGAGTTGCGCCAGGGTGTGTTGCGTCAGGCGGCATGCCTGCGCCTCACGGAAACGGGCAGTGTCGCCGACACCGCCGATGCTCTGGGCTTCTCCGACCCACGGAGCTTTTCGCGGGCCTTCAAGGCTTTGATGGCCGAAACGCCCAGCGCCTTTGTCGACCGCGTAAGGCGCGCATAATGACCAATGAGGGTCAGAACGACGCCTTTAGAACGAGGCCCACGGTTCTCGGTTGCGACAGCTCTACCGGCACGGGGGCGTCGGCGATGAAGACGTTATTCAGGGTCGAGGCCGAGATCTGCCCCTGGGTGTCGAGAATGTTCTTCAGATAGAGGTCGACCTCCGCATGATGCGGCAGGTACAGCGCCACGCTCAGATTGATCGTGTTGTAGGCCGGCAGGACATAAAGCGGGCTCCCGGCGCTGCCGTAATAGCCTGACGTTCGGTCGCCGACCCACACGTCGCTGACGTCCACGGATGCATCATAGGCGCCGAGGATCGAGAACCGATAATTGGCGTCCACCGCGAAATTGTACCTGGGCGATAGCGGCAGGCGCGAGCCGGTGTAGCCGACGCCGAGAACCGGAGACGTCGAGGTCAGACGCGCGTCCGTATAGGCGGCCGATCCGCCAAAGGTCAGGGCGGTCAGGACGCGATAACGGAACGACGTCTCCACCCCCTGGATGCGGGCGTTACCGGCGTTCACCAGCTGGTTGATGCCTTCGACATTTTCTGTCGCCTGCAGCGATGTCCACTCAATGTCGTAGACGTCGGCGTCCAGCGTCGCCTTGCCGCCCAGCAGGGTCGCCTTCTCGCCCAGCTCATAGTTCCACAGCTTGTCCGGCTGGAAAGTCGGTGGCAGCGTGCCGCCCGGCAGGACGAAGTTCGGCCCACCGGGGCGGAAGCCGCTGGAGACCCGCCCATAGACCATGAGGTCGTCGGTGATGTGATAGCGGGGGTTGATCAGGAAGGTCTCGACCCCCTGATTTGACGTCGATTCATAGTGATAGATCGTCGCGGGCGTCGGCGCGTAGGGCGTTGGCACCAGGACGCTGGAGATGTTCGACTGATAGTCCTGATGCTGATTGCTGTAGCGGACGCCCAGGGTCAGGTCGAATTTGGGGGTGAAGAAATAGGTCGCGTCGCCGAACACCGCCAACTCGCGATAGGTGCTGGGCAGGTAGCCGTAGAACGGCAGCGACCCCGCCCCCGTATAGCCGGTGGGGACCAGAGGGTTTGAGCTTCCGTGGTCCTCCAGGTCCACAAGTTCATCGGTGATCTCGTGGTCGAAATAGCCGCCGACCACCCATTCGAAGTGCTTGTTATCGGGTGAGGCGAGGCGGATCTCCTGCGTCACCTTGCGGGTGCTCGTGTCCACATACAGGCCGTAGGGATTGGCCGCGTCGTCATGGACGCCAAAGGCGCCATAGTAGTAATTATAGACACCGAATGCCGTGTCGTAGAACACGCTGTCATCGGTCTGAGAGATGCCGACGTTGCGCTGATATGAGGAAATTGAAGTCAGCTTGACCCAGTGAAGATCCCAGTTGATGACCGCCGAATAGACCGACACCGAGTTGTAAGACGGCTGGTCGAGGGCAAAGGACTGGTTGTAGTCGCCGGCGACCGCCCGGTGAGTGAGGGGATCGCGGAAGCTGACGTCGGCGCCGTCGCCGTGGATCTTCTGCGAAAAGGCGGTCAGCCGGACATCCAGATCCGGCGTCGCTTGCCAGAGGAGGGCGACGCGACCCCCCAGGCTGCGGCCCGAGCCAAGGTCCTTGCGGTCATGGGTCGGGTCCTGGGTGTAGCCGGAGTCGTATTGTTGCAGGCCATCCAGACGCAGGGCGATCGTCTGACCGATGGGGATATTCACCATGGCCCTCAGTCCGTCATTATATGAACCGTGGTCCGTGCTCGAGCCTTCGACCTCGGCCCGTCCGGCATACACCCCTAGTTCCGGTTTCTCGGTGATGTAACGAAGGGCCCCGCCAAGAGAGTTGGCGCCATAGAGCGTTCCCTGAGGACCGTTCAGCACCTCTACCCGGTCGAGATCGAAGACGTTGACGTTGAAACCCTGGAAACCCAAGCCGAACTGCGTACTCGCCCCCAAGGGTATGTCGTCCAGATAAAGACCGACGCCGCTACCCAGCTGGGAGCCGCCGGTGGTCACGCCGCGGATAGCGATGAGGTTATTGGTCGGGCCGCCGGAGGCGAAGCTAAGGCCCGGGACGAAGTTGGCGAAATCGGCGAAGCTATTGGCGTGCTGCGCCTCCAGATCCCTGGCGCTGAGGGCTGTCACCTCGCCGGCGACGTTCTGCACGGTCTCCGACCGTCGGGAGGCCGTCACCACGATGCTCTCGACTGTCGTCGCCTCTGGCGCCGCGGCGGCGACTGGCGGCGGGGACGCGGCGGTTTGCGCGAGGGCCGGAGCGCCGAGGACGAGGGTGGCGGCGCAGGACAGCAGGCCGAGCTTGAACGATTGACGCATATGAAATCCTCCCTTTCGGCTCGCCTTTCTTTGGTCAGGAAAAGGCCGCCGTTTGTTGGGCGGGGCTTTTGGCCAGGAACTCGCCGTATGCATAGGACGGGAGTGCGCGCAGGCTAGGGAACAGTTTCGCTCAAGTCCCCTCCGAACGCGACGAGAAACCCTTGGACAAGCGGCGCCCATGCGGCTAATCGGGCAGGGTCTCCTCCACTCAACGAAGTCTTGCGACTTTGACGCCGGCTAATCCGGCCGGGCCAGTCCCACGGGTGGAGATGAAAACGACGCAGACAACGGTTTGCTGTCACATCCAGGTAAACGCCGCGCCGAGTGATCGGCGGGCGTGCCAAGACAGGTCAAAGTCATGAGAGATTTCAAGGGTATGAAGCGGCAGCGCAGCCGCAATCGCAATGGCGGCGGCAATGGCGGCGGCGGCGGAAAGCCGCAGCAGAACGCCAATCGCGCCTTCGATTCCAACGGTCCCGAAGGGGTCAAGGTGCGGGGCGCGGCCCAGCACGTCTATGAGAAGTATCAACAGCTCGCGCGGGACGCGACGACGGCGGGCGACCGGGTACTAGCCGAGAACTATCTTCAGCATGCGGAGCATTACTTCCGCACCATGAGGGCCATGCAGCCTCTGCGGCCGGTCTCCGAGATCCTCGGTCGCGATCAATTCGTCTCCGGCTTCGATATCGACTTCGAGGACGAGAGCGGCGCGTCGGAAATGCAGGACGCGGAAGGCGAAACCGAAGCTCAGGCCCAAGTGGAGGGCGGCGAGGGCGCCGACCGCGGCTACGCCAACGCGCCGCGTCGCGATGACTATCGTCGGGACGACCAGCGCCAGGGCGAATGGCGGCCGCGTGATAATGGCGCCCGTCAGGATCGATCCAACGGCGACAGGTCGTTTAGTGACCGGTCCCAGGCTGATCGTCAGAATGATCGGCCGCAAAATGACCGGCCCCAAAACGACCGCCTCCAGAACGACCGCCCCCAGAACGACCGCTATGCCGAACGGCCCCGCGAGGATCGAGGGTCCCGCAATGGCCGAGACGACCGGCCCCGCTACAATCGAGATGATCGCGCCCCGCGCGCCGAGTCCGACCCTTTAGGGTTCGTGGAGCCCGAGGCGACGCCGCTTGTCAGCTCCACGCCCGCGCCGACACCGGTTCTGCGCGCCGATGATGGCGATGTCAGTCATGCCCCGGCCTTCCTTCAGGCGCGCGCCCCTGAAACATCCGAAGAGCGCCGTCCCCGCCGCCGCCGCACTTCGGCTCCGGTGGATGACGCCACGTCCGACGCCGGCGAGGATTAAAGAAACCTCGCCCTCGTCGCGGGGTGTGGCGCGGCGGGGCCTTGTGTGACATTCGGGCCACACCACATAAGCGAGGCGTTAGTCCCCGAGAGCCTCCATGAACATCGATATCTATTCCGACCGCGCCAAACAGGCGATCCAGTCGGCCCAATCCCTCGCCCTGGCTAGAGGCCATCAGCAGCTCGCCCCCGAGCATATGCTGAAGGTTCTGCTGGAGGAAAAGGACGGCTTGGCCCGCGCCCTGATCGAGACCGCAGGCGGGCGCCCGGGCGCCCTGGATCAGGCCGTGGAAACCCTGCTGGCCAAGACCCCAAAGGTCGAGGGCGCTGGCGGCCAGCTCTACATGAAGCCGGATCTCGCCCGAGTGTTCTCCAAAGCCGAGGAAGACGCGAAAGCCGCCTCCGACGCCTTTGTCACCACCGAGCGTCTCCTTATCGGTCTGGCCAAGGAAGGCGGCGATGTGGCTAAGGCGATGAACGCCGCCGGGGCCAAGGCGGGCGCGCTGGAGACCGCCGCGAAGGATATTCGCAAAGGTCGCACGGCCGATAGCGCGTCCGCGGAGGAGGGCTATGACGCGCTGAAGCGCTATGCCCGTGATCTTACCCAGCAAGCCCGGGACGAGAAACTCGATCCGGTGATCGGCCGCGACGAGGAGATCCGTCGCACCATTCAAGTTCTGGCCCGGCGCACCAAGAACAATCCCGTCTTGATCGGGGAACCTGGCGTAGGCAAGACCGCCATTGTGGAGGGCTTGGCCCAACGCATCGTCAATGGCGACGTGCCCGAAAGCCTCAAGGATAAGAAGCTCCTGGCGCTCGATATGGGCTCGCTCATCGCCGGCGCGAAATATCGCGGCGAGTTCGAGGAGCGGCTGAAAGCCGTGCTCACCGAGGTCACCGCCGCCGAGGGCTCGATCATTCTCTTCATCGACGAGATGCACACCCTAGTGGGCGCGGGAAAGAGCGACGGGGCCATGGACGCCTCCAACCTCCTCAAGCCCGCTCTGGCGCGGGGCGAGTTGCATTGCGTGGGCGCCACGACGCTGGATGAATATCGCAAGCATGTGGAAAAGGACGCGGCCCTGGCCCGTCGCTTCCAGCCCATTTTCGTGGGCGAGCCCACGGTGGAGGACACCATCTCCATCCTGCGTGGTCTGAAGGAGAAGTATGAGACCCACCACGGGGTGCGAATTTCCGACGCCGCCATTGTCGCCGCCGCAACCCTATCCAACCGCTATATCGCCGACCGCTTCCTGCCCGATAAGGCCATTGATCTGATCGATGAGGCGGCGAGCCGCGTGCGCATGGCCGTGGATTCCAAACCCGAGGAACTGGATGAGATCGACCGACGGGTCATCCAGCTCAAGATCGAGCGCGAGGCGCTGGGTCGCGAGACAGACTCCGCCTCCCGCCAGCGCTTGGAAAAGCTTGAGGACGAACTTCAGGAGCTGGAGGAAAAGTCCTTCGCCATGACCGCCCGCTGGCGCGCGGAAAAGGACAAGGTCGGCCAGGCCGCCCAGGCCCGCGAGGCCCTGGAGCGCCTGCGCGCCGAACTGGCCGCGGCCCAGCGGCGGGGCGATCTGCAGCGGGCCTCCGAAATCGCCTATGGCGAGATCCCGACCCTGGAGCGGCGCCTCGCGGACGAGGAATCGAAAGGCGCGGACGAGGGGACCCTCACCCCGGAGGTTGTCGATTCCGAAGAGATCGCCGCCGTCGTGTCTCGCTGGACCGGCGTTCCGGTGGAGAAAATGCTGGAGGGTGAACGCGAAAAGCTGCTTCGCATGGAAGATAGCTTGCGCGGTAGGGTCGTGGGTCAAGAGGAGGCCCTCGAGGCCGTCTCGGACGCTGTGCGTCGGGCCCGGGCGGGCCTTCAGGATGCGGCGCGGCCCATTGGATCATTCCTCTTCCTCGGCCCCACGGGTGTGGGCAAGACAGAGCTGACCAAGGCCCTGGCGGAGTTTCTGTTCGATGATGAGGCGGCGATCACCCGGCTCGACATGAGCGAATATATGGAAAAGCATTCGGTGAGCCGGATGATCGGGGCGCCCCCCGGCTATGTGGGCTATGACGAGGGCGGCGCCCTTACAGAGGCGGTGCGACGGCGGCCATATCAGGTGATCCTCTTTGACGAGGTGGAAAAAGCCCACCCCGACGTCTTCAACATCCTGCTTCAGGTGCTGGATGAGGGCCGTCTCACCGACAGCCAGGGCCGAACGGTGGATTTCCGCAACACCCTGATCGTGATGACCTCAAACCTCGGCTCGGAATTCCTGGCGGCCCAGGGCGAGGGGGAGGAGACCGACACCGTGCGGCATCTGGTGATGGAGGTGGTGCGCAAGCACTTCCGCCCCGAATTCCTGAACCGGATCGACGACATCATCCTCTTCAAGCGCCTCGGCCGCGACCAGATGGATTCGATCGTCCGCATTCAGCTGGGCCGGGTGGAAAAGCTGCTGGCTGGCCGGCGCATGGCCATGAGCGTGGATCCGGCCGCCCTGCATTGGCTCGGCGAGCGGGGCTATGACAGCGCCTATGGCGCCCGGCCCCTCAAACGGGTGATCCAGAAGGAGCTCATCGACCCCATCGCGCGCAAACTCCTGGCCGGCGACTTCGCCGACGGTTCCATGATTCAGGTCGGCGCCGGTGAGGACGGGTTGGAGATCGGAAGGGCGGCCGTCCATTAGGGCGGGGCCGACGAAAAACCCCCCGCCTTGCTAAGGCGCGGGGCTCTTGCATCTTTGATTCGGCCAGGCCTTAGCAGGGGTAGGGAACCTGCTGGATCACATAGCCGCCCACATAGGGGTTCCAGACTTGTTGGGGCGCGACGCACGTCCCGTATCCATAATAGCCATAGGGACCGTGGATCGACGCGCCGATGGCTAGACCGGCCAGACCGCCAATCAGGGCGCCCCCGCCAAAGCCGCCGTAGCCGCGATAACCATAGCCGCCATAACCGCCACGATTTCCGCCGGCATAACCACGACCGCCCGCGTAACCACCGCCATGATATCCGCCACCGCCGTGGAAACCGCCGCCATGTCCGGGCTCGGCTGATGCGGGAGCGCTCGCCGCCAGGACCGAACCGGCCGCCACGGCCGCTGCGAGGCCGACTTTCAGAAATCCAGTCATATCACCAGCTCCTTTGAGCCAATCTGCCTGGCGGCTCTTGCGGGAGCACAGGCGCCAACCTCTTGCGAGGACTGATACGACTTCTAAAGCCTACCCGCTGAATAGGGCCTGAACGCTTATGAATGCTTTCGTTCAGGACAGCGTGATCGACCGTGTCCCGCCGTGCAGCTCCACCCGCCGGGTGATGGCGATGGAATCCCCGGTGGGGTCCACGGGCTTGGCGACTGTGACCACGAACCAGCCGCCGTCCGGCAGATCGTGGAACGTAAAGCGGCCGTCGGCATCACACGTCGTGCGCCGCACAAAGCGGGCATAGTCGCCGCTGGGCGCCGAGGGGGTGCGCGCGCGGACGATCGAGACAGGCACCGCCGCCGAACTGGCTGCGCCATAGAGAATGATCATCCGCCGACGGCTCCAGGGCACGTCGGGAATGAGCAGAACGTCCTCGCCCGCGCAGCCATAGGGAAGGCCATCGCGACGATACCGGACCACACCGACCAGGATGTCGGGCCCCGTCCCGGTGGACCAAGCAAAGGCGCGCGGGTCAAAGGGTGTCTGCGGCGGAAGGCTCTGTTCGGTCAGGCCAGACGCCGGATGGACATCCACTGGCCCCATGGGCGACTCTTCACAGGCGGCGAGCGCCAGAAGGGCCGCGCCGAGCATTACCAGCCGTTTCATGCGGCCTAAGTAGGGTCTGGAGCCGGTCCCGGCAACCATGATTGCCCCTTGGCGCTCTGGGATCGAACGGTCATAAGCAGCCGCAAGATCACGCCAGTGACTGAAGCCTCCAGGGAGAGACGACAATGAAGGCCGCCGTCCTGCGCGAGGTGAGACAGCCCCTCCAGATCGAGGATGTTCAGATCAGCAAACCCGGGCCCCGAGAGGTGCTGATCCGCACCGTGGCCGCGGGGGTCTGCCACTCCGATTTGCATTTCATCGAGGGCTCCTATCCCACCGTGCTGCCAGCGGTTCTAGGCCATGAGAGCGCCGGGATCGTCGAGCAGGTGGGCGCGGAAGTGCGCACGGTGAAGGTCGGCGATCATGTGATCACCTGTCTTTCCGCCTTCTGTGGTCATTGCGAATATTGTCTCACCGGCCATATGAGCCTGTGCGTCAGCCCCGAGACCAAGCGCGACCAGGACGCAGAGCCGCGCCTGACCCAGGCGGCCGGCCCCCTGACCCAGTTTCTGAACCTCTCCTCCTTCGCCGAGCAGATGCTGATCCATGAGAACGCCTGCGTGGCGATCCGTAAGGACATGCCGCTGGATCGGGCCGCCCTTATCGGTTGCGGAGTCCTGACCGGGGTCTGTTCGGTCTTTCACACCGCTAATGTGCGCCCGGGCGACACAGTTGCGGTCATCGGCTGCGGCGGCGTCGGACTTGCGGCTATCAATGGCGCGGCCATCGCCGGCGCGAGCCGCATCATCGCGATCGATATGTCGCCCTCCAAGGACAATATGGCGCGGCATTTCGGCGCCACCGATTTCGTCTGCGCGGCCGAGGGAAACACGGTGAAGACCGTCCTCGAAATGACCAAGGGCGGCGTGCAGCACAGCTTCGAGGCCGTGGGCCTGAAGACCACTACCGAGCAGGCCTTCGGCATGCTGCGGCGGGGAGGCACTGCCAATATCATCGGCATGATCCCCGTCGGTCAGACCATTGAACTTCCGGGCTATGCGTTCCTGGGCGAGAAGAAGCTGCAGGGCTCCATGATGGGGTCCAATCACTTTCCCGTGGACATGCCCCGCCTGGTCGACATGTACCTCGCAGGCAAGCTTAAGCTCGATGAGATGATCTCGCGCCGGATCAAGCTAGAAGACGTGAACGAAGCCTTCACCGAGATGAAGACCGGTCAGATCGCCCGCTCGGTCATCGTCTTCGACGCGTGAGGTTGTGGCGAGACGACTGCTGATCCTCAACAATCTCCTGGCGTCATATACTGCTCAGTCGCGCTCGATGGCTTGGGCGGCGGCGTCGAGGGCGGCGGCTATGCGGGTGATCTCCTCGTCGGTAGGGCGGGTACGTTCCAGCTTCAGGCGCAGGGCAAGGCGCAGGTTTTCCATGGCCCGGACGATCTGAGGCGATCCGCCGCGGCCCGTCCGTTCGGCGAAGCTGGCGACCCGCTCGAAGATTGATTTGACGGCGGGTTGATGCTGAGCCAGGGCCGCCTCGCCCTCGGGTGTGATGGCGAAGGCCTTGCGCGCACCCTCGGCGCTGACGGCGGCTATGTGGCCCAGATCCTCAAGCAAGGTGAGGGTAGGATAGACCACGCCGGGGCTGGGGCTATAGGCGCCGCCGACCTTCTCCTCGATGGCCTTAATCAGTTCATAGCCGTGGCTGGGTTTCTCGGCGATCAGGGTCAGAATGACCCAGCGCAGGTCGCCCTGGTCGAACAGTCGTCCGCCATGGCGGCGATGGCCGCGGCCTTCCTCATGCCCGAAATGACCAAATCGGCCTTCCCGGGGATGGGCCAAATGGCGTTCGCGCCACGCGTGTCTCAGATGATGTCGTCTCAACTTCGTGTTTCCTTTGATAGTCTTCGATATATCGAAGAAAAAGATATATCGAACATATGTCGGACAAGCGCAAGCCCGAAAATGTGGGTGATTTCAGAGGGGGCCGGAGACGGCGCCGGTGATGACCGTCATGGGCGGTGGATCGCCCCAGGCCATGTGATCCGCGGGCAGGGGCGGGATTGGCGCGGCGCCCCCCGGCCAGCCAGCCTCGGATAGAGCATAACGGATATGCACCGCGCCAGGTTTGTCGCCCACCAGGGTTACATTCAGGGGCGCGCCCGCCACCACCCGCCACCGGATATGGGTGAGGGTCCCGGACGGGACGTTCTCAAGCGCCGGACGACCGTTAAGACGGATGGCCGTCAGGCGCGTGGTCGCCTTCACATCCAAGGCCACGGCTCGCGCCGCCGCGTCGAACCTGACGTTGAGACCCGCGCCGCCGCCGGGCGACGGCGTCAAAACGACCGCCGCCGGGGTGATGGCGACTCCTGGGCTTGGCCTGGCGATCAGAGTCGGCTGGCCGGGGATGTCGCTGAGGGTGGTCACGGGGCCTGAGCCCAGAAACGCGCGCGTCCACGCATCCAGGGGCGGTAAGCTGGCCCGCCAGACCTTGCCGTCATTGGCGACGATTTCCGGCGCCACCGCGCGGGGATAGCGCGCCGACCACGGCGGCATCACGCGCACCCAAACCAGGAAGCCAAGTCCGGCGATCAGGCAGATAAGGGTAGGGACGAAAGTCCTGAACATGGACCCGCGCTCCCCTTCGGGCGAAGGCGCGGCCAGAGGCCAGAGGATCATCGCTCCGAGCCAAGCGAAAAGGGCTGCGATCGGCGCGGCGTCCAGCCCCTCCAGGGCGAAGTGCAGAAGGTTCGCCACCCAGGCGAGCGCGACCACGGCGATCACGCCGTAAATGACCCAGGCCCGCCGCCCTTTCGTCGTTCCCGCAACGGTAATGATCGCGCAGGCGCTCGCCGCCAGCAGGGGCCACGCAATCAGAAACGCGGCGAGAGGCGCGGCCGCCTGGGCGACCACGGCGAGGACGAGGCCTGTGACCAGGAGGCCGATCCAAGTCCCGGGTCCGCGCCCCTCGCGCCCCATGACAGCCGCCACCCCCAGGACGCCGGCGAGCGAGACCAGCGTCACACCTGCTTCAAAAACCGGAAACCGCGCCAGGAGCGGGCGGATTTCGAACCATCCTGTCCAGCCGCCGGAGATTTGCGCGGCCCAAGATATGAGGCCATCCAGAACCAGGATCATCAATCCCGCCAGGGCGCCCCGGCCCACCGATCCCGGCCTGATCGCCGCGCGACGGGAGGCAAGGAACATCAGAACGGCGCTTAAGACGACCACCAGCCATCCCCAGACGGGTGCGTAATGGATGACCGCGACGCCCAGAATGTCCCCGAAAACCTGGTCTGGCGCGCGGGGCGGCAGGGCCGGCGCGAAGGCGAGGGCAAGGGCGGGGCCGAGAGCTTCTGATCCCATGTGCTGAACCGCGCCCTTGTCCAAGGCCGCGACGGTTGAGCTCGGGGAATGATAGTCGAACTGGCGCCCGATGAAGGCGAGATTGTAGCCGGGAATCCCCTTGGCGAGAGAAACGGTGAAGTCCGTGTCGTTGGGCAGATAGCGATAGACAAAGGGCAGGAGAGAGGTGGTGTCGGGTGTCCTGGCTTGGCTCGCGAAGAGCGCGATGTCGGCGCCATTCCGCGCGCCCGTCTGGAACATCGCCGCGCGGCCGCCTCCGCCGCGCGCTTCCAGATTGATCACGAATCCGATGTGACTGGCGAGCGGATCCTCCCTAAAGAAGGCCTGGGCGCCGAGTAGCCCAAGTTCCTCCCCGTCCGTCAGGACCAGGATGACGTTCCGATCCGGCTGGCCATGGGCGGCGATGGCGCGAAGGATTTCGAGGGCGCTGGCGGCTCCGGCGCTATCGTCCGCGGCGCCGGGCGATCCTGGTACGCTGTCATAGTGCGCCATGAGCGCCAGGGCGGGGGCCCCGTGGTCGCGGCCGGGCAAGACGCCGATCAAATTTGTCACCGACGCGCCTGAGACATAGGTCTCACCCGAAAAGGCGCGGGTGATCAGGCTGTCGGCGGTCTGCGTCCGGGGGTGAAGCCCCATCCTCTCCATGCGCGTGAGGAGATAGTCCCTGACGGTGTCGATCCGCGCCGAGCCCACGGGATGAGGCGCTGCGCCGAGGACGGCGATATCTTCAAGCGCGCGTGCCGCTGAAAAGGTCGAGAGCGGGGCGTTTACGCCGACAGGCGGGGGTGTGCTTGACGCGAAGAAAAAGACGACGAAGGCGGCGAAAAGGCAGGCAAAAAGCCTCGTGGCTCGTCTCAAGCGGCGACCTTCTCCTCGCGCGGATCCTGCAGCATGTAGCCGCGGCCCCAGACGGTTTCGATATGGTGGTCCTTGGCGGCCATCTTCAGCTTCTTGCGCAGCTTGCAGATGAAAACGTCGATGATCTTCAGCTCAGGCTCATCCATGCCGCCATAGAGATGGTTGAGGAACATTTCCTTGGTCAGGGTCGTGCCCTTGCGCAGGGAGAGCAGCTCCAGCATCTGATATTCCTTGCCGGTCAGATGGACCCGCTCGCCGTTAACCTCCACGGTCTTCCCGTCCAGATTGACCACGATGTCGCCCGTGCGGATCGTCGACTGGCTATGGCCCTTGGACCGGCGCACCACAGCATGGATGCGCGCCACCAGTTCCTCACGGTGAAAGGGCTTGGTCAGATAATCATCCGCCCCGCCACCAAGGGTCTTCACCTTGCTATCAATCTCAGCGCTGCCGGAGAGAATCATCACCGGCGTACCGATTCGGCTGTTGCGCAGGGCGCGAAGGACATCGAGCCCGCTCATATCCGGCAAGTTCAGATCCAAGAGGATCAGGTCGTAATCATAAAGCTTGCCGAGATCGACGCCCTCCTCACCCAAATCCGTGGTGAAGACATTGAACCCCTCGGTCTTGAGAATGAGCTCCACACCCCGGGCGACCGTGGCGTCATCCTCAATCATAAGCACGCGCATGGTGTCTATCTCCGCCTTGGCATGGGGCGATATGATGTCGGAAGACTAAGATGCAGGCCCCGTTAACCTTTCGAATCTAGAGAGTGAAATGGTTAACGAACAATGACCCGCCTAGGGTGATTTGGCGTCAAAGGCCATCGGCCCGCGGGATGACTCTTTTGTGACCCGGCAAGGCGCCCTTCAGCGAGGCGGCCCGCCGCCCTCGGCGACCCGCCGCAGAGCGGCCAGATCATCGCCGATACGAAAGATGGCCACATAGAATTCACAAAAGGCGCGCCACAATAGCCCGGCCGCGAACACAATGAGCAGTCCCAGCACAAGAACGGGAATCGCCAGCAGGATGGCCCACCCGCCTTCGCGCCAGGCGACGCCAATGGACGCGCCGATCACCGAGAAGGCGGCGATGATGATCACGCCCAGGCCCGCCCAATAGACGAGGTGGATGACAGGGCCCGTGATGAGGCGCTCGAAGCTCAATAGGGCCCAGAGGGAGCCGCGGGGCGCGCCTGGCTGGGTCTCGCCCTCGATCGAATTCGTCGCCGACATTTTTGAAGATCAACCCCAAATCGCGAAGACCCACGGCTATCAGCGCGCGCGTCTCGCTGCAATGTCGCGATGGGCGTGAGGGACGGCGCCCTCGCCATGACCCGCCGCGACGATTACATATCTAAAGCTTGTCGCCATGCCCCATCATCCCGAAGACACCCTCTCAAGCCTGGACGCGCCGCCCGACATGACGCGCGACACCATAGGTCTGGCCCCAGGCGCGCGCGTGGTGGCGGCGATGTCCGGCGGCGTGGATTCCACGGTCACGGCGGCCTTGCTGGCCCGCTTTGGCTTTGAAGTGGTGGGCGTCACTCTTCAGCTCTATGACCAAGGCGCCGCGTCAGGCCGCAAGGGCGCCTGCTGCGCGGGTCAGGATATTCTGGATGCTCGGGCGGCGGCCGAGACCTTGAGCATTCCCCACTATGTTCTCGACTATGAAGCGAAGTTTCGCGAGGCCGTGATTGAGGATTTCGCCGACGCCTATGGGCGGGGCGAAACACCCATTCCCTGTGTGCGCTGCAATCAGACGGTCAAGTTCCGCGATCTCTTGGAGGTCGCGCGGGATCTTGGCGCCGAGGCTCTGGCGACCGGCCATTATGTACGGCGCGTGATCGGCCGCGGCGGCCCGCAACTCCATCGCGCCCGGGACGCCAGCCGAGATCAAAGCTACTTCCTTTTCGCCACGACCCGCGCCCAACTCGATTTTCTGCGCTTCCCCTTGGGGGATCTGGAAAAGCCCCAGGTCCGCGAGGCGGCCAGCGCGCTCAAGCTCGCCGTGGCCGATAAGCCCGATAGCCAGGACATCTGTTTCGTTCCCGAGGGCCGCTATGTGACGGTGATTGATCGCCTGCGGCCCGGCGCGGCCGAGGGCGGCGAGATCATCCATGTCGATGGTCGGGTGCTTGGCCGCCACGAGGGGGTCAGCCGCTATACCGTGGGCCAAAGGCGGGGTCTTAACATCGCCGTAGGTGATCCCCTGTTCGTGGTGCGCCTCGACGCGCCCCGTCGCGAGGTCGTGGTGGGCCCGCGCGAGGCCCTCCTGGCTGACGCTCTCACCCTGAAGGAAACCAATTGGCTGGGCGACGAGGAAAGTCTTGAAGCGGCGGCCGTATCGGGAAAGGCCGTCCTCGCCCGTGTCCGCTCCACCCGCGAGCCCGCCGCCGCGCGCCTAAGACTTGGCGCCAATGGCGCTGTCGAGGTCGCCTTCTCCGTTCCGGAAGAGGCGGTCGCCCCAGGGCAGGCCTGCGTGCTTTATGACGCCGCCGAGCCGAGCCGGGTTCTGGGCGGGGGTTTTATCGCGGGAAGCGCCAACCCATGACCACCGACCCCGTCGTTATCGTCTCCTATGCCCGAACTCCCATGGGAGGGTTCCAGGGCGCGCTGGGGGGGGCCAGCGCCACGCAATTGGGGGCGGCCGCGGTGAAGGCGGCAGTGGCGCGCTCGGGTGTTTCCACGGACCGGATCGACCAGATCCTCATGGGCTGCGTCCTGCCCGCCGGCCTTGGTCAGGCGCCAGCGCGCCAGGCGGGGATGGGGGCGGGGCTGCCGGAGGGCGTGAAGGCGACCACCGTCAACAAGATGTGCGGTTCGGGGATGCAGGCCGCGATCCTCGCCCATGACGCCCTGGCGGCGGGATCGGCCGAGATCATCGTCGCGGGGGGCATGGAGAGCATGTCCAACGCCCCCTACCTCCTGGCCAAGCACCGGGCCGGCGCGCGCATCGGCCATGACCGGATTATGGACTCCATGTATCTGGACGGCCTGGAAGACGCCTATGCGCCGGGCAAGCTCATGGGGGCCTTCGCCGAGGAGAGCGCGGCCGCCTATCAATTCACCCGCGCGGATATGGACGCCTATGCCACCGAGAGCCTGATGCGCGCGCGCCGGGCCGTGGAAGGCGGCGCCTTC
>Ga0116230_10002510_pt1 | contig 17654 bp, 12 predicted proteins | sample S1TSphfallax_3_FD_88678 | JGI IMG/M metagenome (GOLD analysis project Ga0116230, IMG submission 88678) | Host-associated microbial communities from peat moss isolated from Minnesota, USA - S1T2_Fd - Sphagnum fallax MG | ecosystem: Host-associated > Plants > Peat moss > Unclassified | place...
GATCATGGCGCAGCAGCGCAATATCCAGGCCGCCCATCTTTGCGCCTCGGCGCCGCCGCACCGTGTGTTCGCGCTATGCCGGGACCAGGCCGGCGATCCCGGCGCCCTGGAAGCCCCGCCGACGCTGAGCCTCGCGCTGGAGCGGCTGGCGCGGATCGACCATCTGGCCTGCGTCGAGGATCTGCCGGCCTGCGCCGCGGAAATGTCCCGGGCGATGGATTTTCACCCCGCCGGCTGGCTGCCGGTGATGAACCAGAACCCGCAGGGTGATGCCGCCGCGCTGACCGAGGCGGATCTGGAAATCCTGCGCGAGACCAACCGGCTCGATCTTGAGCTCTACGCGGCCGCCGGCCGGCTGATCGCCCAGCGCCGGTTCGAGGCCGCGATGCGTCGCCTGCTCGCCGCCGGGGTCTATCGGGTCCTGCCCGGCAGCTTCGAAGTCAGTCTGGACGGCGCGATGCCCGGCTCCGGCTGGTACGAGCCGGAGGGCACGCGCGGCCGGCTATGGCGCTGGACCGGGCCCGAAGCAAAATTCTCCCTGGAGCTGCCGTTACGGGCGGACGCTGATTATCAGCTGCGCCTGCACTTCGTCACCCGTGCCGCCGCCGTCCCTTGTCTGACCGCCACGCTGAACGCGGCGCCGGCCAGATTGCTGCTCAGCCGCACCAATGACGGTCATATCGCCTCTCTGGACATCCTGCGCGCGCAGTTGGGTCCCACCGGCGGCCTCTGCCGTATCCTGTTCGATACCGGCGAGACCAGTCGCGCCGCGGACCGTGCCGCGGACATCCGGCCACTCGGCATCGCGGTCAACCGCATCGCCTTGATCTGCCGGCCCTGACCACGTGGACCAGCCCCGCTCTTGATGGCATGGATACGCCATGGACCTTCGGCCCACCCCCGTGCCGCCGCGCCGCTTTGAGACCGGCAGTTTCGCGCTGGCGCCGAATTTCCCGGCGATCGGCTTTCGCTCCCATGACGAGTTTGCCGCCTGGCGCGCTGACCACCAGAGCCGGCTCGATGCGCGCTATATGTATGAATGCGGCCTCGCCACGCGCGAACCCGGCCTGACCCAGGAGGGCACCTGCGCGCCGTGCTTGCGCCCGGCGGTTTTCCAATCCGAAACCCAGCCCGGCGAAAAACTGGCCGATGGACGCCGGATGCCGTACTGGCCGCGGCAGATGCGCTGCGACTGCGAGGACCGGCTGACCGGCCGGCAACGCGCGATCATCCATCTCGCGCAGGCCACCGGCTTGGCGCCCTGGACCAATCTGCTCCTGTTCGGCACGCCGAGTCCCGCGGATGGGCGGCTGGCGCGGCTGGTCGGCAGCGTCACCCAAGTCGCGCGGCTGCGCGCCGCCCCGCTGGCGCGCGACCCGGACCGCTTCGTGCTGGACGCGCCGGAAAACGCGTTTCATATCGCCCTGGCGCAGGATTATTTCGAATTCGTCCCCCCGCTCAATGCCGCTCTGGCCGGGATCGCCGAGACGCTGCTGCCCGGCGGCAGGCTGATTTTCACCACCCAGTTCCGCTTTGCCGAGCGCCACAGTGTCCTGATGCCGGCGGAGACCTACGGCTTCGCGCCGGTGATCCCGGCCGAGTACCGCGAAGACAGCCACGTCTTCGGCTGGGACCTGCTCACCATGCTCCGCGACGCCGGCTTCTCCGACGCCGTCGCTTACCTCACCTGGTCGGAGGAACTCGGCTACCTCGGCCCGATGAACTTTCTGTTCCGGGCCACCAAATAATCTCAATCCGTGATCAGGGACGACCCCGGCGCGGCGCGCCGCCTCTGCCCCCAGAACCGCATCACGGTGAACAACATCGCCGCCTGCATCGCGCAAACCAGCGCCACGCAGCCGGGCCAGCCGAAGGCCCGCCACGCACCGGCGGGCGCCAGGCCGCCGCAACTGCCGCCGACATAATAGAACGTCACGTACAGCCCGACCGCGGTCGATTTGGCCTCCCGCGCCGCCATGCCGACGAACGCCGTCGCCAGCGTCTGCTGCACGAAAATCCCCGAGCAAATCAGCAACAACGCGAAAATGATCACGGGCAAAGGTGCCGCCAGCGTCAGCAGCAGACCGGCGAGAATCACCGCCGCCGCCACCGCCATCACCCGCCGCCTGCCGAACCGGTTGGACAGCCGCGCCGCCACCGGGCTCATCACCACACCGCCCAGATACACCACGAAAATCGCGCCCAGCGCCGCCGGCCCCAGCAAATAGGGCGGCGCGGCCAGCCGGAAATTGATGTAGGTAAACACCGCCACCAGGCAGAACAGCACGCCAAATCCCACCGCATAGGTTGCCAGCAGCCGCGGATTGGTCAGATGCATCGGAAATGAATGCAGCGCCCGCCCGATCCCATAGACCGGCCGGAATTTTTGCTCCTTGCGCATGGCCAGCGCGATCACCGTCGCCATCGCCAAGGTCAGCGCCGCGATCACCAGCAGCGCCACGCGCCAGCCGAACCCCTGGGTGATCAGGCCGGACAACAGCCGCCCGGAAAACCCGCCGCAGATCGTGCCGGACATATAGGTGCCGGCCAGCCGGACCGTCGCCGGCCCGCTGGTCTCATCGCCGATATAGGCGATCGTCACGGTGAAAATGAACGGCAGCGTCAACCCCTGCGCGAAGCGCGCCAGCACGAACAGGCCGTAGCTGCCGGCCAGCGCCGACAACGCCGTCGGAATCACCAGCAGGAACGCCGCCGCGCGGATCAAATTCCGCCGGCCGAACCGGTCGGAAATCGCGCCGATCAGCGGCGCCATCAGCGCGGTTGCGACCAGCGGGGCGGTGACGGCAAGCCCGGTCGCCGCGGGTGTGATGCGATAGGTCGCGGCCAGTTGCGGCAGGATGGCCTGGGTACACCACATGTTCACGAAGGTGACGAAACCCGCCGCCAGCACCGCCAGATTCAGCCGCAGGGCCTGGTGTTCAGAACCGGCGCTCAAAGACAGTGATGACGTCACCCGGCTCCGCCAATGCAAAATTCCGCGCGCGATACTGGACAGGGCCGCCGCCGGTATCGCGCGTCACCCCCACATAGTCTTGCTCCGCCCGGTCGGTGAACCCGCCGGCGATGGAAATCGCGGTCAGGACAGTCATGCGGGGCCGGTATGGGTACTGGCCAGGCGTGTTCACTTCGCCCAGGATGTAAAATGGCCGGTAGCGGGAGACTTCCGCCGCCACGCTCGGTTGCAGGATCAGCTGCCGCGCCCGCAGTCCGCCGGTGATCGCCGCGACCAGCGCATCGGTGCTCCGGCCGCCCGCCGGTACCAGACCCAGCAGCGGGAAGTCGATCATGCCGCTGTCGTCGATCAGAAAATCGCCGGAGAGTTGCGGCTGGTCGTAGACCCGGATGGTCAGCGTGTCGCCCGCCCCCAGCAAATATGGCCCGCCGGACGGCGCCGGCAGCGGCGGCAGATTCGCCCCCGGCTGGGTCAGCAGCGCGCAGCCGGAGAGCAGGATGGCAACCGAAACGATCGCGCCGCGGCGGCGGTATCTTCGCATGGCCGCATCAGATGCGGTTTTCGGCTCCGTTGCAACCGCGTAAATAAAAAACCTCCGGTATCGCTACCGGAGGTTTTCGTTATCCAGACCGACGGATCAGGCGGTGATCGCGATCTTGTCCGCGTTCGCCCAGCGCGCCACCATGCCCGCGGTGATCACTTCCAGCACCGCGGGGCCTTCATGCGGCGGCAAAGCCACCCTGGCGGTGCCGTTGGTCCAGCGATGACCGTCTTCCAAGTCGTGGAACCCTTCATGGGCCTCGTCTTCCAGCGCGATCGCGAGGCGCTGGCCGCCGGCGATCAGGGTCAGCCCCGCGACCGCCACGCCCAGCCGCCGCTTATCGCCGCCACCGGCGGAAATATGCGCCGGTACGCCGGCTTCGCTCACCAGTTCCACGCTCTCCGTCGACTCCGGCAGCACAAAGGCCAGCGCCTCGCCATTCGCGACCGGCCAGATCACCTTGCCCGCGGCGCGCGCGATCAGTTCCACCGCATCGGTCTTGGCAAAGCCAAGCTCCTCCGCCCGCGCCAGCAGCCGCGTCCGCACCGCCTCGATCAGCTCGCCCTCGACCACCAGCGGCACGCAGAAAGATTCGCTGGAAATACCAAGGAAGGTCGGATGCAGCACGATGGTCTGCTGGTCCTCGAACATGTTACGGTTGCCGGTGTCCAAAAAGCTCTCGACCGGCAGGCCCTCGGCCAGCAGCACGTCGTGCTGATCAAGCTCGATATGGTGATAGGTCACATGGGCGGTGTTGCGCTCCTGGATGATCGTCGCGCCGTTCACCAGCGCCTGGGCCTCGATCAGCACGCCGTCCACATACACCGCGTGGTGCGGGGAGAGGCGCAGATCCCGCTCGGGCAGACCGGCTTCGAACGCGCCGGCGCAAATCCGGATCGGCCGCACCTGGTCGGGATCCGGATGGCGCGCGACGTCGATGTTGCGGCGCCCGGTCCACACCACCTGGCGGGTCTCCGGGCCATCCTCGCGCACGGTGATCAGCGTATCGCCGACCATCACGTCCTCCACCGCAACCTCACCGCGCACGGTCAGAATCATCGTGCCGGAAGCAAAACAGGGATGGGTTCCGCCGTGCGGCAGCGGCGGCCAGATGATCGGCGGCCACTGCACGGGCGGCCAGCAGCCCCATCCACCGCTGCCGAAACCGGATTCCAAAACTCCCAGCGGACCAGACATACGCGCCTCCATCAAAACGTCGACGTTTCAAAAGTAATTTGTTGTGAAAACAAATTGATGTGACCTGATAACAGGCTCACGGCGAATTGAGCAACGCGCTGCCTCCACAATTCAGGCGTGCATTGCATTGCGTGAGACGAAAAGCACGCTAACCAAACCAATTTAAGCCACGAAAAACCCGTTTGTTTTCAATGGTGTTAACCTAAAGTTGTTTAACGAAACTGTGATATGTATAAAAAAACTATATTAGATTTATTTTTTAAACGTCCGCTGGAGTTGTCTCCTTACAGTTCCATTCAATCTAGAGTCGTTTCGCCGCGCGCATGAAGCCGATAAAAACCCGCAATGAAGACCCGGTTTGCATGTTGTGGTTGTGTTTCGATCTCTTGCCTCCATCAGAGCTATAGGTCGGATAACCTTGCGTTGTACCGGGCCGCGCCGCCCTCGCGATCGCCATTCGCGCCGGCCGGCGCGATCGCGCCGAGTCGTTAGAACGGGTTCAAATCGGTTGTGCCGGCGGCGCCGGGTTCGCACGGCCCGCCGCCATCCCGGTCATCACCTCCAGCACCGCCGGGCCGGCATATTGCGGCAGCGCGATCAGCGCCTCGCCAACGTTCCAGCGCCGCGCGCCGCCGTCCAAATCGCGCGCGCCGCGCTGCGCCGCGTCCGCGAGGTCGATCCGGATCCGCCGGTTGCCGTCCACCAGAGTCAGCCCGGCAATCGTAATACCCGGCCGGCCCCCGTCGTTGTCAGCCAGATGCGCCGGCACGCCGCCCGGACTCATCAGTTCAATCACGGTGGTCTCGGCCGGCAATACGAAGGTCAGCGTCTGCTGGTTCGCTACCGGCCGGATCGTCTGCCCGCCCGCCACCGCCACCAGCTCCACCGCGTCGGCGCGGGCAAAGCCGAGCGCCTCGGCTCGCGTCAGCAGCCGCTCCCGCACCCCCGCCAGCCATTCGCCCGCTGGCACCAGCCCATGACCGCTACCAGCCAGGCAGGTCTCGCCGGCATCCAGGCAACTCTCCACCGGCAAGCCCTCGGCCAGTAGCACGTCGTGCTGGTCGAGCGCGATATGGTGATAGGTCACATGGGTGGTGCCGCATTCCTGGATGATGGTCGCCCCGTTCACCAGGGACCGCGCCTCGATCATTTCGCCCTCGACCACCACGGCGTGGGTCGGCGACAGCCGCAGGTCATGGATTGGCAGACCCGGCTCGAACGCGCCCGCGCAGATCCGGATCGGCCGCGCCAGCGCCGGTTCGGGATGCCGCGTGACATCCACGCCGCGGCGCTCCGTTCGCACCACCCGCCGGAACTCCGGCCCATCCTCGCGCACGGTGATGACGGCGTCGCCGGCCATCACATCCTCGACCGCCACCTCGCCGCGCAGCGTCAGGATTTTCGTGCCCGCGGCAAAGCAAGGATTGGCCCCGCCGGGCGGCAAGACCGTCCAGGTCTCGCGCCCGCCGGCATCCCAGCGAAAGGCGCCCCTGTCCGCGACGTGGTCAGACATTTTTCCAGACATTTCCCGCACCCCCTGCTCGCGGCCCATCGCGCCGGGTGCCCCGGCTTTGATGACGAACCCGTGATGTAACAGGTTCGTGATCCGCGTCGCAATGGTCGCGAACCAGCTTCCGCTGGTCCGGGAGGGTCAAATCCTAATAATGAGACGGGACAAATCCCGGCTTTCCGGGACAAATCGAACCGGCCTGACAACAATGCGTCAAAAATCCGGCCAAGAATTATTTTTACGGTTCCATTACAATTTCCCGGACCGTCCTGCCCGCCGGCCGGAACGCCCGCGGCGAATGCCGGTGCTACCCCGCCAAGCGGTCGCGCCCCGCCGTGTCCGCCCAGCGCAAGGCGCGGCCGGTGATGGTGACTTCCAGCACGGCGTCACCGGAAAATTCCGGCAACGCGATACGGGCCGTGCCGCTGGTCCAGCGATGATCGGTTTCCATCTCGTGCATGCCCCTATGGCCCGGATCGTCCAGGGCGATCTCGACGCGCGCGCCGTCCGCCACCAGCGCCAGCCGCGAGATCGAGACGCCGAGCCGGCGGACGTCCCGCAGCGCCGCCGAGATCTCCACGGGTGCCGCGGCGGGGCATTGCAGCTCGACCTGGCGGGTGCCCGCCGGCACCGCCAGCCGCACCAGCTCGCCATCCACCACCGGCGTGATTTCCGCCTGTCCGGCACGCGCCCGCAGCGCCAGCGCGTCCGTCGTCGTGAACCCGAGCGCCGCCGCCCGCTCCAGTAGATTGCGCCGCGCCGCCGTCACGATGGCGCCGCCGCGCACCAGCGGCGCGCAGAAATCCGCGTCGCCCGCCGGCCGGAAGTCCGGATGCAGCACCATGCACGCCTCGCCCTCGAACATGTTGCGATTGCCGGTATCCAGAAAACTCTCCGCCGGCAGGCCCTCCGCCAGCATCACGTCGTGTTGGTCCAGCTCGATATGATGATAGGTCACGTGCCGCGTCTGCCGCTCCTGGATCACGGTGGCGCCGTTGATCAGCAAGCGCGCCTCGATCAGATGCCCGTCGATATAAATCGCGTGCAGCGGCGAGACCCGCAGGTCCCGCTCCGGCACCCCCGGCGCGAACGCGCCGGCGCGGATCCGCACCGGGTAAACCATGTCGGGGTCGACATGCCGGGCCGTGTCCAGGCGCCGCCGGCCGGTCCATATGATTTCGCGCATCGGCACCGCGGCGTCGCGCAACGTGATCACGGTATCGCCGGCGCGCAGGTCCTCGACCGGGACCTCGCCGTGCTCGGCCAGGATATGCGTGCCCGCGACGAAGCAGGGCACCAGCTCCAGCGCGCCGTCATTGTCCTCGAGCTGGTAGTCCGGCGCGAAGCTGGGCGAGACCGCCAGCGTATAATTGTTCCCGCCATCCTCGATGATCAGATCACCGCCGGAGGTGGTGTAGGTCGCCCCGGTCACGAAGCTGATGCCGGAGAAGTTGATCACATCGCCGGCGGCGAAATTCACCAGCGTCGCGGACGGCATCACGGTGCCGCCAATATCCAGCGTGCCGCCGGCGGTGCCGAAAGTGATGCCGCCGGTGGCGGCGGCACCGCTCGCCAGCGTGACCATGCCGCCGGGACCGTCGATGGTGGTGTTGCTGATCGTGCCGCCGGAGCCGACCGTCTCCTCGCCCAGCACCGTGCCGCCGATTTCGATGCCGCCGGCGCTCAGAACCTCGCTGCCGCCAGCAGAGACCACGCTGGCGCTGCCGATGGCACTGCCGCTGACGCCGTTGCCGACGATCTCCTCGATGCCGCCGGCGGAGACCTGCGCCGAGACGGTAAGGCCGCTGGTGGTGACGTCCAGCACCGCCCCGTTGCCCGAAACGACCGTCGCGGAGGCGACACCGCCGGCGCTGACCGTCTCGGTGCCGCCGGCTTGCACCGTCTCGGCCGAAGTGACGCCGCCGGAGCTGACGATGACGCTGCCGCTATCCGTGCCGGCGATCTCCACGCCGCCGGCCGCCAGCGTCTCCGTGCCACCGGAGGCGACCACGCTGCCGCTGCCGATCGCGCTGCCGCTGGAACCGTTGCCGGTCATGGTTTCATGGCCGCCGGCGGCGACCTTGGTGCCGTACACCGTGCCGCTGGTGGTCACGCTCAGCGTGCCGCCGCTGGCCACGGCGGTCGCGCTCGCGCTGCCGCCGGCGCCGATCGTCTCCACGCCGCCGCTCGCCACCGTTTCGCTGGTGGTGGTCCCGCCCGCGCTGGCGTTGACCGTGCCGCTATCGGTACCTTTGATTTCCACGCCCCCGGACGTCAGCGTCTCGGCGCCGCCGGCCAGCACCAGGCTGGCGCTGCCCACCGCGCTGCCGCTTGATCCGTTGCCGATGATCGCCTCGGTGCCGCCGGCACTGATCGTGGCGGACAGGCTGTAGCCGCCGCTGCTGACGGTGAGCTGGCCGCCGCTGTCGACGGTCGTCGATGTCGCGGACCCGCCGGACAATGTCGCCAGGCCGCCGCTGCTGATGACGGTATTCGTGGTGGTGCCGCCGCCATAAACCTCTTCATGGCCGCGATAGAGCAAGGTGACGCCGGAGGCGGTGCCCCCGGACACTTCCAGCCCGGCGATGCTGGCGGTGATGCCGTTGGCATGGCCGCCGGTGTAAATATTGGCGTTGCCGCCCAGCAGCGTGCTGCTTGATAGCAGGCCGCCGGAGGAAACGGCGATGACATCGATATTGCCCGACCAGCTCATGGTGATGCCGGTCGCGATCCCGCCCGCCGCGACGGTGAGCAGATTCAGCGAGGCCGAAGTCTCGCCGCCGGCGGAGAGCGTCGTGTTCTCCAACATGCCGGCGTCGTAGATGACGCCGCCGGACAGCACGGTCAGGCTGGAGCCGACGCCATCGGCCAGGATCGTCACCGCGCCGCCGCTGGACACCGTGGTGGTCTTCAGCTCGCCACCGGAACTGACGGTGGCCGAGGCATAGGTGGTACCGGATCCCGCGATCGTGCCAAGCGAAATGGTTTGGCCGTTGCTGATGGTGTCGGTTGTCATTTGGTGAACCCGCGTTAAGGAGTCTGTAACTCTGTATGAAGCGGGTCCAACGAAAACAACGTCAGGTTATTCACATTAAAACGAGGGGTCGGCGTTTGACGAGAAAGTGAACTAATTTCCCGGATGAAATGAGACGAGCGATAACTCCTGAGATTTGGACGCGGAAGTCAGGCCGCGATCGCGGCACCCGCGGCCGCCAAAGCGCGCAGATGGTGGTCGGCATCACCGAAGGCCTGCTCGATCGCCGTCAGCCGCTTGAAATAATGCCCGCCTTTATATTCCATCGTCATGCCGATCCCGCCATGCAGCTGGGTCGCCTGCTGGCCGATGAACTTCGCGCTGCGGCCGATCTGGACCTTGGCCGCGGCGATCGCCTGATGCCGGACCGTTTCATCCGGCTCTTCCGCCATCAGCGCCGCGTAGACGGCCATCGAGCGCGCCTGCTCCAGCATCACCAGCATGTCCACCGTCCGGTGCTGTAGCGCCTGAAAACTGGCGATCGGCACGCCGAACTGTTTGCGCGTCTTCATATATTCGACGGTCAGCTTCACCAGCGCGTCCATCGCCCCCACCGCCTCGGCGCATAGTCCCGCGATCGCCACATCGACGCCCTTTTGCAACAATTTCAAACCATCGCCGGCCGCGCCGATCACCGCCGTCGCCGGCACCCGCACCTGGCCGAACGAAACCTCCGCGGCTTGTTGCCCATCCTGCGTGGGATATACGCGGCGCGACACGCCCGGCGCCTTCGCGTCGACCAGGAACAGCGTGATCCCATCGGTGTCCCGCCGGTCGCCGGCGGTGCGGGCGGAGACGATGAACGCATCCGCCGCCCCGCCGCCGATCACCACGCTCTTCTCGCCTTCCAGCATGTAGTCCTCGCCGTCCCGCCGCGCCGCCAGGCTGACATCATGCAGGTCGAACCGCGCGCCTCGCTCGGTCTGCGCCAGCGCCAGGATTTTTGTCCCCGACACGACGGCGGGGATGATTTCCTTCCGCATCGAATCGCCCGCGGCCTTCAGAATTTCGCCGCACAGGACAATCGATGTCAGATACGGCTCCAGCGCCAGCGCGCGGCCGAATTCCTCCATGACGATCATCGTCTCGACCGGCCCGCCGCCGAACCCGCCTTCGTCTTCCGCGAAATTCAGGCCAAGAATCCCCTGTTCCGCATATTCCGCCCAGATCGCGCGGTCGAACCGATCCGGCTGCCGGCCGTATTGTTTCCGCAACTCGAAATCGCCATAACGCGCCGTCAGTAGCTTAGACATGCTCTCCTGCAACAGCCGCTGGTCATCCGTCAGATCGAAATCCATTTTTTGCTCCTCCCCCATGCCGTCATTGCGAGCGGCGCGGCGATCCGTCTTGCATCAGCCCAAATCAAAATCCAAGGATCGCTTTCGCAATGATATTCCGCTGGATTTCGTTTGACCCTCCATAAATCGAAATCTTTCGCCAATTGAAATAGGTCGGCCCCACCGCAGCGGCGTAATCGGGGCCAATCGGCGGCTCGTTGCCGTGCTCCTCGTCATCCATCGCACCGGGGAAGGGCGCCACATACGGTCCCGCGACGTCCATCATCAGCTCGGTGGTCGCCTGTTGCAGTTCGGACCCCTTGATTTTCAGAATCGAAGAATTCGGGTCCGGCTCGCCGTGATTGCCGCGCTTGCGTGCCGCCGCCACCACGCGCAATTGCGTCACCTCCAACGCCTTCAGCTCGATTTCCACCGCCGCCAGTTTTTCCCGGAACCACGGCTGGGCGAGCAGGCTGCTTTCGCCCACCCGCTCTTGCGCCGCCAACTCCTTGATCCGCCGGATGCGCTGCTTGGACGTGCCGATCCGCGCGATGCCCATCCGCTCATTGGTCAGCAGAAACTTCGCATAGTCCCAGCCGCGATTTTCCTGCCCCACCAGATTCTCCGCCGGCACCTTCACCTCGTCGAAGAACACCTCGTTGACCTCATGGCCGCCGTCGATCAGCTGGATCGGCCGCACCGTCACGCCCGGTGTTTTCATATCGACCAGGATGAAGGAAATGCCTTGCTGCTTTTTCGGCGCCTGCGGGTCGGTGCGGGCGAGGACAAAAATCCAGTCGGCATATTGCGCCAGCGTCGTCCAGGTTTTCTGGCCGTTGATGATGTAAAAATCGCCGTCGCGTTTCGCCGTGGTTTTCAGCCCCGCGAGGTCGGAGCCGGCGCCCGGCTCGGAAAAACCCTGGCACCACCAGATGTCTAGGCTCGCCGTGCCAGGCAGGAATTTCTGTTTCTGCGCCGCGGAGCCGAACGCCGCGATCACCGGTCCGACCATCGAAACATTGAATGGCAAAGGCTGCGGGGCAGGGGCCTGCTGCAACTCGTCCAGAAAAATATATTCCTGCATCGGTTCCCAGGTCTTGCCGCCATATTCCACCGGCCAATGCGGCACTGCCCAGCCCTTGGCGTTCAGCTTGCGCTGCCAGTCCACGATGTCCTGCTTGCCGAGCTCGCGTCCCAGAATCAGTTTCTCCCGTACCGCGTCGGGCAGTTCGGCCTTGATGAACGCCCGCACCTCATCCCGGAACGCGGCTTCCTCAGGCGATAAATTCAGGTCCATGCTCTGTTTCCTCCCGATTCATTGAGCGTCGCGCGGCAACTTCCTCTAGCTGACGTTGTTCCTCGATCAGCTCTGTCTTCGACAATTTGCCGACCGGCGTCTTCGGCAGCGCGTCACGGAATTCCAGCGCGCTGGGCAGCTCATGCCGGCCCAGCCGGCTCATCAGAAACGCGTTCAGCTGGTCCAACGAAAATTCCGCCGCGCCGTCGCGCAATTTGATGAACGCTTTCGCGCTCTGGCCGCGATAGACGTCCGCAACGCCGATCACGCAGCACTCCGCCACATCGGGATGCTCGTAGACCGCATCCTCGATCATCCGCGGATACACGTTGAACCCGGCGGAAATGATCATGTCCTTCTTGCGGTCCACCAGAAACACCATGCCCTGCGCATCCATGCGGCCGATATCGCCGGTGCGGAACCAGCCATCCGCGAAATCCGCCGCGCTCTCCGCCTCTCTTCGCCAATAGCCGGAGAACAAGTTCGGCCCTCGGCAGACGATCTCGCCGATCTCTCCCGCGCCAAGCTCCCTATGGGGATCGTCCAACGCGACGATGCGGATCGCAAACCCCGGCAGCGGCACGCCGACCGAGGTTTCATCGAACCGCCCCGCCATCAGATGCACGGTCCCGGCCGCCGCGGTCTCCGTCATTCCCCAGCCGCCGCCGATCCGCCGGCCCACCACCGTCTCGAACCGCGCCGCCACCTCCGGCGGCAAAGGCGCCCCGCCGGAGGCGACATGCCTGAGCGAGGACAAATCCCGCTGTCCGATATCCGGCAGTGCCGCGAGCGCGATCCACATGGTCGGCACGCCGGGAAAATAGGTGGCGCGCTTCACCTCGATGTCATGCAGCACCGCGCGCGGATCGAACCGCGGATGCACGAACAGAAGCGCCCCGCGCCCCATCTGCCACAACAGCAGCACCACCAGCGCGTAGATATGGAAGAACGGCAGCACGGCGATCACCCGTTGCGGGCCTTCGTCTTCCTCGGTCTGGCCGTCATAGAACTGGTCATATATGCCGGCCGCCGCCAGCAGGCTGGCATGGCTGTGCATCGCCCCTTTCGGCAGGCCGGTGGTCCCGCCGGTATATTGCAGCACCGCCAGATCATCCGGCGCCACCTCCGGCCAGGCCGCCGGTGCCGCCGCGGGCAGAAGATGATCCAGCCAGATCACATGCCGGTTTTGTCGCGGAATCGGCGCCAGCGCCGGTGCCCCCGCCGGCAGCGTGCCGAACGCGCCGTCATCGCCGACGATGATGCGGTCCACATGCCCGCCGGCCAGCAGGTTGCGCGCCATCGCGAATAGCGGGGAAAAATTGGTGGTGACGATTACCCGCGCGCCGCTATCGTTCAGCTTGTGGATCAGCACCCGCTCGGCATCCAGCGGGGACAGATTCACCACCACGCCGCCGGCCTTCAGCACCGCGAAAAATGCCTGCGGATAATACGGCGTGTTGGGCAGATACAGCGCGATCTTCTGGCCCGGCCCACCAAACGCCAGCAGCCCGGCCGCCAGCGCCGTCACCGAACTCGAAAATTCTGAAAACGTTATGATTTTGCCGCGATAATCCAGAAACGGCGCGTCGCCAAAACGTGCCGCGGCGCGCGCCGCGTGATCGGCCAGCGTGGCGCGCGGCGGCGCGAAATCCCAGGCCAGGCGCGGCGGGTACAGCGCCTCCCAGGGATGCGGCCGGGTCATGCGGCGGCTTTCGGCGCGGCCCCGATTTCGGCGAAGGTCTTGCCGCTCTCGGCGAGATCGCGCAGCAGCTTCGCCGGCTTCAACCCGTCATCGCCGGTGATCTCGGCATGGTGCTCGAGCGCCTGAACGATCGTCTTGGCGCCGATCAGATCGGCATAAAAACACGGCCCGCCGCGCCAGACCGGCCAGCCATAGCCATACACCCACACCACGTCGATATCCGAGGCCCGGCTCGCGATCCCCTCTTCCAGAATCCGCGCCGCCTCGTTGATCATCGGATAGGTCATCCGCTCCAGAATTTCCTGCTCCGGAATATTCCGCTGCTTGATCCCGGCGGCCTCTGCCTTTTCGCGTGCGAGCGTGATCACCACCGGGTCCGGCATAGGCACGCGGGAGCCCTGTTCATAGATGTAATAACCGCTGCCGGTCTTCTGGCCGAACCGCCCCAGTTCGCACAGCGCATCGGACACTGGCGCCGTCGCCCCGCGATGCTGTCTGATCCGCCAGCTCACATCCAGGCCGGCCAGGTCCCCCATCGCATAAGGCCCCATCGCAAAGCCGAATTTCCGCACCACCGCGTCGACATCCTGCGGCAGCGCCCCTTCCAGCAGCAGCCGCTCGCATTCGGTGGTACGCCGCGCCAACATCCGGTTGCCGACGAAACCGTCGCAATTGCCCACCACCACCGGCACCTTGCCCAGCAATTTGCCGGCCGCCAGCGCGGTCGCGATCGCCTGATGCGAACTGGCCTTGCCACGCACGATCTCCAACAGCTTCATTACATTGGCGGGCGAGAAGAAATGCATCCCCACCACGTCTTGCGGCCGGCCGGTGGCATTGCCGATGGCATCCACATCCAGCGTGGAGGTATTGGAGGCGAGCAGCGTGCCGGGCTTGGCGATCTGGTCCAGCTTTTCGAAAACCTGTTGCTTCAGCGCCAGATCCTCGAACACCGCCTCGATCACGATATCGGTTTCGCCCACCACGCTCCAATCCGTGGTCCCCGCGATCAGCGCCACACGCTTGTCCATCGCCTCCCGCGTCAGCGCGCCGCGCTGCACGGACACCGCATAGGTGTTGGCAACCCGCTCCAGCCCGTTCGCCAGCAAGTCTCCCCCGGTCTCGACGATGGTCACCGGCACGCCGGCATTGGCGAAGCACATGGCAATCCCGCCGCCCATCGTGCCGCCGCCGATCACCACCGCCTTGGTGATCGCCGCCCCCTTCAGCCCGGCCGGCATATCCGGCACCTTCGCCGCCTCGCGCTCGGCAAAGAACATATATCGCTGCGCCTTGCTCTGGTCGCCTGTCACCAACGTGGTGAACAATGCCCGCTCCGCCTTCATCCCATCCGTGAATGGCAGCGTGAAAGAGTTCCGTACGGACTCGACGCAGGCCGCCGGCGCTTCCACGCCCGCCAGTTTCTTCAGCGCCGCCTTCGCCGCCGCCTCGAACGCCGCTGGGTTCGCCCGGGTCGCGTCAATCCGGTCGGTCAGGTCACGCACGCGCCGCACCGCGATCCCTTCCGCCAGCACCTTTTTGGCGAATTCCACCCCGCCGGCCGCCGGCTCTTCCACGATCGCATCGATCAGCCCGCTGGCGAGCGCCGCCTTCGCCGGCACCGGCGCGCCGGAGACGATCATCTCCATCGCCGCTTCCGGGCCGATCAGCCGCGGCAGCCTTTGCGTGCCGCCGGCGCCGGGCAAAATGCCCAGTTTCACTTCCGGCAGCCCAAGCCGGGCGGTGGCGACCGCGACCCGGAAATGGCAGCCGAGCGCAATTTCCAGCCCGCCGCCGAGAGCCGTCCCAAAAATCGCCGCGACCAGCGGCTTTTCGCTCGCCTCCAAGGCGGCGATCACCTGGTTCAGATCGGGCAGGCGGGGCGGCTTGCCGAACTCGGTGATATCCGCGCCGGCATGGAAGGTCCGGCCCTTGCAGGTCAGCACGATCGCGCGCACCGCCGCATCTGCGCCGGCCACCGCCAGCGCTTCCACCAGCCCGGCGCGCACGGCGTGGCCGAGCGCGTTGACCGGCGGATTGTCGGTGGTGATAACGGCAATACCGTCAGCCACGGCGAGTGCCACGTAGTCGTTGATGGCGACCATTTATTCCTCCGGCGATTATCAGCACTAGATGCCATAGTTCCAGTATGCGTCAACTCGAAGGACCACGGATGCCGCAACGCCTCGCTCTGATCGAAGCCGCGCAAAAGATGGAGGCGCTCGGCCTCAACCGCGGCACCGCCGGCAATCTGTCGGTCCGCACCGAAGCCGGCATCCTGATCACCCCGTCCGCGATCCCGTATGACCGTCTGACGCCGGACATGCTCCCGTTGCTGCAGCTGGACGGCTCCTACCGTGGCGCCTACCGCCCCTCCTCGGAATGGCGCTTCCATCTGGACATCTTTCGCGCCCGGCCGGAGATCGGCGGCATCGTCCACAACCACGCCCCGCATGCCACCGCTTTGGCGATGGCGCGGCGGGAGATTCCCGCCTGCCACTACATGATCGCCCGGTTCGGCGGGGCGCCGATCCGGGTCGCGCCCTACGCGCTGTTCGGCACGGCCGAGCTTTCCGCTTATGTGCTGGCGGCGCTGGAGGGCCGCACCGCCTGCCTGATGGCCAATCACGGCTGCATCGTCACCGGCCCGACCATCGAGGCAGCACTGGCCGCCGCCGCCGAGCTGGAATTTCTGGCGCAACAATACATCCTGTCGCTCGCCGCGGGCGGCCCCACACTGCTGTCGGAGGCCGAAATCGCCGCCGCCATCGAACAATTCGCGACCGCCTATGGACCCAATATCCCGGATCCTTCGCGACAATGACCGCCGTCTACGGCCATCGCGGCGCCCGCGGCGAAGCGCCGGAAAACACCATCGCCGGGTTCCGACACGCCCGGGCCGCCGGCGTCGCCGCGATCGAGACGGACATCGCCGTCACCGCCGATTTTTGCCCCGTCCTGCATCACGACCCGGATCTGCCCGACGGCCGTCTGATCCACGACTGCCATGTTTCGGACCTCGGCGGCGTCCCGACCCTCGTCGAGGCGCTGACCGAGATTTCAGATATCGATTGGTTGTTGGAAATCAAAACCTTTCCCGACCAATCTCACAAATCACATCCACCCGCGACCATGGTCGGCGCCGTCCTCGCTGCCCTGTCGGCCGCAAGAATTCCGTTTTCGCGCATCCGCGTCCTGGCCTTTGACTGGTCGGTCCTGGACGATGTCCGCCGCCGCGCGCCGGACCTCCACCTCGTCTGCCTGACCGCGCCGCCGCAGGAACGTGCGCAAAGCATCTGGTGGGGCAGGGGCCATGACGGCCTCACGACCCCTCGGGCTGTCGCCCGCTTCGGCGCCGCCACCTGGTCGCCCCACCACGCCGCCCTGACCTTGGAACAAATCGCCGAAGCCCACGCCCTGGGCCTGCGCGTGGTCCCCTGGACCGTCAACGACCCGGCGGATTTCTCACGCCTCGCCCCGCTGGTTGACGGCATCACCACCGATTTTCCGACGCGCTTCCTCGCCGGGCGTTGTGCCAACTCGCTCCAACACGGCGCGAACGCTCGTCCAACGCCCTTTTGGTCGCCAGGGTGATCAACTATGCCGCCGTCGCACCGGTATAGCCCCAGAAATTCGCCCGCGGCGACGTCCGCGCGATGAGCGCCCGCAAGTTCGGCTGCTGCCAGCTCTCCGGCCCGATCAGCGCGGTCACGGGGACGAAGAACTCATGCGCGTGCGGCACCTGGCTGGTCGCGAATCCCTCGTAAAGCCTTGGCAGCAGCGCGTACATCACCCGGATGTCCCGGACCGGCAGCGTAAGCGGCGCTTCCGGCGGCGCCGTCAGCAGGCCGATATGGCGCCAGCGCGGGGTTGGGTTGAAGCTGGAGGTCGGCCCCAGCAGCCAGCGCAGCGGGCAGACCGCCAGCATCGAGTGCATCGACGGCGCGAACCGCGATCGCTTATCCAGAAAATTGGCAAATGTCCCGCACGCCTCGATCGCGAAAATATCGACGTAGGGGTCACGGGCGGTTCCGCCGAAGCCGAGCCATAGCCCATCCGGCATGGTGCGCAGCCGGTTGCTGCCGGGCAGCTTCAAAATCGGGTCGTCGGCTTCAGCGGCAA
>Ga0116230_10002512_pt1 | contig 17645 bp, 13 predicted proteins | sample S1TSphfallax_3_FD_88678 | JGI IMG/M metagenome (GOLD analysis project Ga0116230, IMG submission 88678) | Host-associated microbial communities from peat moss isolated from Minnesota, USA - S1T2_Fd - Sphagnum fallax MG | ecosystem: Host-associated > Plants > Peat moss > Unclassified | place...
CCTTCGCGGCGGCGGGATCGTGGGCGAGCACAGCGTCATCTTCGCCGCCGAGGACGAGATCATCACCCTCTCCCATTCCGCCCGCGACCGATCCCTTTTCGCCCGCGGCGCGCTGGCGGCGGCGGTCTGGGTCGTGTCGGCGCCGCCCGGGCTCTACGGTATGCGGGACGTACTCGGGCTTTGAGACAGGACGTCGGTCTGGCTCAGCCGCCCCTTTTCCACCGGTTCAAGCCATTTCCCCGGACGCGCATTGGAGCTCGGCGAGGGCGGCCGCGAGATCCTTTTGCACAAAAGGCTTTGACAGGCGGTTCAGCGATGGATCGAGGTTTTCGACCTCCGCGAAGCCGGACACGATGAGTGTGCGCGCACTGGGAAGAATGGCTTTCACCGACCTCGCCAATTCGACCCCGGTCATGCCGGGCATGAGGTGATCGGTGACCAGGATGTCAGGCTTAAGTCCCGCCTTGACAGCCGCGAGGGCCGCCTCCGGCGTGTTGGCCTCGTGCACATGGAATCCCAATTCGCTCAGCATGTCCGCCGTGATGGCGCGAATATAGGGCTCATCATCGACCAGAAGGACAATGCCGGCTTGCGCCTCGGAAAGACCCAGGCTCGCAGCGCTTTCCTCCGAAACCCGGGGCTCCGCGCTCTCTGGCAGCCAGATCGCGATCTCCGCGCCGGCGCCAGGCTCGCTATCGATGGTCAGCGCGCCGCCAAGTTGCAACGCGAGGCCATGGGCCATGGAAAGGCCAAGGCCCGTGCCTTGCCCCACGCCCTTGGTTGAGAAAAACGGTTCGATCGCGCGCGCGCGGGTCGCCTCATCCATTCCCTTGCCCGTGTCCACGATGCTGATGCGCACATAGGTTCCGGCCTTAAGTTCGGCGGGCGCCACACGGGGAGGAGATTGCGTTGTCACGGAGATCGTCAGCCGGCCCGAGCCATCCATGGCGTCCCGGGCGTTCACTGCCAGGTTAAGAATAGCCATTTCCAGTTGATGGCGATCAGCCTTGGCCAGGGGTAGCCCATCGCCGATGCGAAGATTTACGCTGATGGTCGGCCCCACGGCGCTGGCGACCAGATCCGCCATGCCCCTCACGAGGCCCCCGACATCGACCGGGACGGACTGCAGGGGCTGGCGCCTGGCGAAGGCCAAAAGACGATGCACAAGCGTGCGCGCGCGCTCGGCGGACTCCAGGGCGCCATGGATTAGTCTCTGCTCGCGCTCGCCGCCCAGTCCGCGACGCTCAAGCATATCAAGGGCGCCCAGAATGGGGGTCAGCAGATTATTGAAGTCGTGCGCTACCCCGCCGGTGAGCTGTCCCATGGCTTCGAGTTTGCGAGCCTGGACGAGCGCCTCCTGAGCCTGAGCCAGGTTTCGCTGGTCCAGGAGGCGCTGGGTGACATCCGTAACAAATTGGAAAGCGCCGATCCGCGCGCCCGCGTCATTGGTCAGAGTGCGAAATTTGATCTCATAGTCCGATCGCGCGTGGGCCGGATGGCCGCGGGTTTCGATGAGCGTGAACTCTTCCCCAGCTATGGCGCGCGCCCAGGCCTTTCGGGCGGCCTCCTGCTGCTCCGGCTGGTCGGCCAGGAGGCCCAGCATATCGTCGCCCACTTTCGGCCGATGACCATAGATCCGGTCAAATTCATCGATATTGGCGCGGTTGATCGCGAGAATCCGATAATCAAGGCCGAGCGCCATCACCATGACATCCGTCCTCTCAACCAGGATGGCGAGAAGGTTCCGCTCGCCCGTCCGGTGCGCCACCAGGGCCTCGAGCTCATCGCGGGACCGCTGCATCACCATCCTGGCCTGAACGATGTCCTCGATGTCCGTGCAGGCTCCGTACCACCGCGTCACCAAGCCATCAGCGTCGCGTTCCGGCTGACCCCCGGAGAGCATCCAGCGATAGTCGCCTGACCGGCCGCGTAGGCGATACTCACTCTGAAAAGGCTGCTGTGTCTCGCAGGCCCGGCGCACCGCCGCCAAGGCGCCGGAGCGGTCGCCCGGATGAACCCACGCGATCCAATCCTCGCCGTCGCTCCCGCCAATGGGCGCGCCGGTATAGGCGTACCAGCGAGCATTGTGATAGTCGCGGGCGCCATCCGCCGTCGCGGACCACACCAATTGTGGCATGGAGTCGGCCAGAAGGCGGAAACGCGCTTCGGTCTTCGCCGCGGCGTCCTGCGCCTTCACCTGAAGTGAAATATCCATATTGACGCCGTACCAGTTGGCGACGGCGCCGCTGGCGTCGAAGGCGGGATTTATCCGGGTCAGAAAGGGCCGAAGGACTCCGTCCGCGCCGCGAATCTGGAAGACCATCTCGAAGGGCTCAGCCGCCGAAATCGCCGCCTTCCATTCCTCGAGAACATCTGGAAGGTGACCGAGGTCATGTACGGATTGCCACCCCCAGCCCTGCATCTCGGCGGGCGTTGTTCCGGTGTATTCGTACCACTTGGCGTTATACCACCTGATGTAGCCATCCCGGTCCGCGATCCAGCAAAGGGTCGGAATATTCTCGGCGAGTCTGCGAAACTCGCTATCGGGGAGCGTCGCACTCAGCAGGTTCGTGTTGGGCCTGACTTCGGCGACCGTCTTGCGCCGCTTGTCCGCCTCCCGTGTTGCCTCAGTTGGCGGTCTTGCGTCATCGGGCGCGATGATCCGCATTCGTCGTCTTCCTTGGCTAGACCGCTGATCCATTCACCGGCAGCGTGGCTGCTTATTTATCTAACCTAAGCAAGCCCAAAGCGTTGCAGTGAAAGTGCGGGACGTCGGCAGAAACGTCAATTCCGACGGCATTTTGCCCGCCTCCGGGGCAGCCGAATGTCGTCACGGACCTTGTCATTTGTGACGCCGCTGATGGCGAGACCCGGTTTTCAAATGGCGGCATGTTGCGCGTGAAACAATGGCGAACAAGGCCGGCAACCTGGGGAGGAAGGGAACCGGTTAAGTTCGGGCCGCATTCCGCCCCCTGGGCCATCACAGCCCGCTCCGTGACGGGCTCGCTCGGGCGGAAAAGCTAGACCTGAACCTCCTCGACCAAGGCGCTCCATGCCCGCAGCAGATAGAATGCGCGTCCCGGCCTCCCGCCACATAGCGACCGACTTCCTCGCCGGCGGAGGACAGATGGGCGCCCGTATGCGTGCGCTGGATTGGTCGGCCACGGGTATCGGCGAGCCAGCGTCCTGGCCTCAAAGCCTACGGACGGTTGTGCGGATCCTACTCACATCCCGGTTCGCCATGTGGATGGCCTGGGGCGATGATCTCACCTTCTTCTGTAATGACGCCTATCTGCCCACCACGGGTGAGAAGGGCGATTGGGTTCTGGGCGCGCGGTCCGACACGGTCTGGGCGGAAATCTGGCCCGACATCGGCCCCCGCATTGCCCACGTTCTGGCGACGGGAGAGGCCACCTGGGATGAGGCCCTGCTGCTCTATCTGGAGCGCAACGGATTCATTGAGGAGTCCTACCACACCTTTTCCTATTCACCTCTGGCGGACGATCTTGGCAGAACCGTCGGCATGCTCTGTGTGGTCGCGGAGGTTACCGAGCGCGTCATAGGCGAGCGGCAGCTAGACCTCCTGCGGGATATGGGCGCCCGTCTGTCTGCGGCTTCCACCCGCACCGACGTGATGGACGCCATGGCGGCTTGCCTTCGCGGCGGGGCCCCGGATGTGCCCTTCGGCCTGGTCTATTTGGGCGAGCCCGGCGCCAAGAGCTTCAGCCGCGCCGCGGTACATGGGCTGGAGCCTGACACACCGGCCACCCCGGCCAGCCTCGACCTCGATGATCCCGCATGTCCCTGGCCGCTACCGCTGGCCAAGGCCGGATCTGTGAAAGTGCCCGCGCCAAACGCGGCCCTAAGCGAATTCCAGCTCGTTCACTGGCAACAGCCTCCGGCCGAGGCTCTCATCGCGCCCATTGTGGTCTCGGACGGTGGCGCGCCGGTGGGATATTTCGTCGCGGGGCTCAATCCTCATCGCGAATTCAACGCCGATTATCGCGGATTTATCGAGCTCCTGGCGGGCCAAATCGCGGCCGCGATCGCCAGGGCGGATGAATATGAGAGCGCAAAGGCGCGCGCCGAGGCCCTCTCCGAGATCGACCGGGCAAAAACCGCTTTCTTCTCAAATATCAGCCATGAGTTCCGCACGCCGCTCACGCTCATGTTGGGGCCCCTCGAAGCCATTCTCGCCAAACCCGCCGAGGCGGTAGCGCCGGATGACCGCTCTCTGGTGGACGCCGCCCATCGAAACGCCCAGCGTTTGCTGCGCCTGGTCAATGCGCTTCTTGATTTTTCTCGGATCGAGGCGGAGCGGGCCGCCGCCAACTATCAGCCCACACGCCTCGCCGCACTGACCGCCGAACTGGCCTCCACGTTCCGATCCGCCTGCGAGCGAGCGGGCCTGACGCTCACAATCGATTGCCAGGACTCCGGGGCTGCCGGCGGTGAGCTCGCCGATGTTGATCGGGACATGTGGGAAAAGATCGTCCTCAATCTCCTGTCCAATGCCTTCAAGTTCACCCTCGAAGGTGAGATCACTGTGCGGCTTCGCACCCAGGACGGGCGCGCCGTACTGGAAGTTCAGGACACTGGCGTGGGCATCCCGGCGTCGGAAATGCCCCGGCTGTTCGAACGCTTTCACCGCGTCCAGGGCGCGAGAGGCCGCTCGTTCGAGGGTTCGGGTATCGGCCTTGCCCTCGTGCACGATTTAGTGGAGCTGCACGGCGGCGCGATCTCGGCCGCCAGCCAAGTCGGCGCGGGGACGATCTTTCGCGTCGATATCCCCCTCGAACAAGATCAACCGCGCCGCGTCGAGGCCGCCGCCGACGCCCACCAGGAGAGCGTTTCGGACAGCGCGCAAGCCTTCGCTCAGGAGGCTTTGCTCTGGCTTCCCGAAGGGGTTTCCGGGCGCGATCTGGACCCTGATCCCCCGCGCGACGCTTCGCCCGCCGCGGCGCTGGCTGGGGCGCGAGAGGGGCGCGTCCTGGTGGCTGACGACAACGGGGACCTGCGCGACTATGTGCGTCGCCTCCTTGAAGACGCCGGTTATGAGGTGGATGTCGCGGCGGACGGGTTGGCGGCGCTTGAGGCGGCGCGACATCAGCGGCCCGATCTTCTTCTGACTGACGTCATGATGCCAGGCATGGATGGATTCCAACTTCTTGAAGCCGTCCGCGGGGACCCCCAGCTCTCGGATCTCCCGGTGGTCATGCTGTCGGCCAGGGCCGGTGAGGATGCTCAGGTCGAGGGGCTGGAGGCCGGCGCGGACGACTATCTGTCCAAGCCATTTTCCGCTCGTGAGTTGCTCGCGCGCGTCTCCGCCAATCTTGACATGGCGCGCACCCGGCGCGGGGCGGCGGAGGCGCTGCGGCTCAGTGAGCGGAAACTGCAGGTGGAACGGGAATTCCTGGCGTCGGTTCTCGCCAAGGCGCCCGTGGGCATATCCATTGTTGACCGTGATGGGCTTGTAACCACCATCAATGAACGCGGCGCTGAACTCCTGGGTCATCGGCCCCCGCCGCAAGGTCCGGCCAATTTCACCGCCTATGCCGCCATTCATCCCGACGGTCGCCCCTATGCCCCGTTGGAGTATCCCTCCCGTCGGGCGGCCCGGGGCGAGCGTATCGAAGGCGAAAGGTTAATCTATCTGCGCGGCGGTCCCGGCGGTCACGAACGCATCCTCCTTGAAGTCGACGCCGTGCCGATCCGTGGCCCTGAGGGTGAGCCTGCGGGGGCGGTCACGGTCTTTGACGACGCCGGCGCGCGGGAACGCACCGAAGACGCGCTTCGCGCGCGGGTTGACCGGGCAGTTGCCGAGCGAGAGGCCGCGCGAGAGGAACTCCACCAACTTCAAAAGCTTGAAACGATTGGCCAGCTTACTGGGGGGGTCGCCCACGATTTCAACAACCTCCTCACGCCCATCGTTGGGGCTCTGGATATCCTCGCCCGCCGTTACGCCGTGGACGAGCGCGCGCGGAGGATCATCGGCGGGGCCCAGCAATCGGCCGAGCGCGCCCGGGTCTTGGTCAACAGACTGCTGACCTTCGGCCGGCGTCAGCATCTTGAGCCACAACCCGTGAACCTGGGTGAGTTGGTCACGGGAATGAGCGATCTCATTGGGCGATCGCTGAGCGCCCAGATCACGGTTCATTATGCGGTCGCTTCCGATCTCCCCGCTGTCATCGCTGACCCGAACCAGTTGGAGCTGGCGATCCTCAACCTGTGCGTGAACGCCCGCGACGCCATGCCTGACGGCGGCGAGCTGACAATTTCCGTGGAGACTTTCGATGGGCGCGCCTTGCCGCAGCTTCGCGACGAGACATATGTCCGCGTGAGCGTCGCCGACACCGGCGTCGGGATGGATCAGCAGACCTTGCAACGCGCGGTGGAGCCCTTCTTTTCCACCAAGGAGATTGGCCGCGGCACGGGTCTGGGACTTTCCATGGTCCATGGTCTGGCGGCCCAATCCGGCGGATTGTTCGATCTGCAAAGCCAGCCGGGTCGCGGCGCGACGGCGTCCATCTATCTGCCTGCGGCGGATGTACGGGTTACGCCCAGAGTGGAGGGCCACGGCGAGGCGACGGCCCCCTCGGAACCTCTCCGAATTCTTCTCGTCGATGACGAGGAGCTGGTGCGAAACGCGACGGCTGAGATGCTCCAATCGGGGGGGCACGAGGTTGATGAGGCCGCGTCGGGCGCCGCCGCCCTTCAGATCCTTCGCCACCGCCGAGACTATGACGCTCTGATCGTTGATTACATGATGCCGGGGCTGAATGGCGTCGCGCTGGTCTCCGAGGCCCGCGCCATAACCCCGCACCTGCCAGCACTGCTGATCACGGGCTATGCTGGCCTCAATCCCAATCTCGACGACGGATTGCGGCGACTTGAGAAGCCCTTCCGGCAGGCGGAACTCGAGGCGGCGCTGAGCGAGGTTGTCGGACACGGCTGGCCGGAGCGGCCCTATCAGAACTGAGGCCAGACTTGGCCATAGGAACGGTTGGCGACATTCGAAGTTAATGGATTTTCGCCAGGAGGATCCCATGACCGATCATCTTTCGGACGGCGCGTCGTGACGCTCGGCGATCCAGACTCCTCGCGACGCCACTTGCTCTTGGGGGGCGCCATCATCGGGGCCGCGGTGGTCAGCGGCGCGGTCGCCGCACCGACCCCGGATGGTCGTTCCGACACCACTCCGCGTGAACTGGACGGTCAGCCGGTGCCTGAGCCGTCGCCCGCGCAGAGCGCCGGGCCGATCACGCCGGGGCGGGGGAGCGTGTTGCAAGGCAAGATCGCCGTCGTGACCGGCGCGGCGCGCGGCATTGGCCGGGCCATCGCCGTGGAATTCGCCGCCAACGGGGCGGACGTCGTCTGCATCGATATCTGCGGATTTGTGTCCGCAGCCTCAAACGCCAAACCGGCGACGCCGGGTGACCTGGATGAGACCGTGCGGCAGATCCGCGCCTATGGGCGCCAAGGCGAGGGGATCAAGGCGGATATTCGGGATATTTCCGCGCTGCGCCATATCGCCGATCAGGTCGAGGCCGATCACGGCAAGATCGACATCGTGGTGGCGGACGCCGCCATTCAGCGCTGGGTCCCTCTCCTGGAGATGACCGACGCTGACTGGCGCGACGTGATTGACAACAATCTCAACGGCACGGCCAACACCCTCCGCGCCTTTGCGCCCAAGATGGTTCCCCGCAAACATGGGCGGATTATCGTGCTGTCCTCGATGCAAGGACTGCACGGCACGAAGGACGCCTCCAGCTATTCCGCCTCCAAGTGGGGCATCATCGGCCTGATGAAATCCGCCGCGATGGAATTGGGCGAACACAATATCACCGTCAACGCGGTGCTCCCGGGCCTCGTGGACACCGCCCTCACGCGTTACGAAAAACGGTTCAGCGAGACCGTCTCGGAGGAGGGTCAAAAGATCACCGATCCGACGCCGCAGCAGGCCTGGGACATTCGCGCGCCGACCGTACCTTTGAGGGTCGGCTGGCTGCAACCGGACGATATCTCTCCCGTGGCCGTCTTTCTCGCGTCGGACGCGGCGGCTCAGGTGACCGGTGCGGAATTTGAGGTGACCGGCGGCGACAGCGCAAAGGATATCTAGGTCCGCCTCATCGCGAACCCGTAGACCCAAATCCCCCGGCGCCGCGCGCGGTCTCATCCAGATCATCCGTTTCCAGCCATGTCGCTTGGACGACAGGGGCGATAACCAATTGGGCGATGCGGTCGCCGCGGCGAATGACGAAGGGCTCCGCGCCATGGTTCATCAGGATCACCTTGATCTCCCCGCGATAGTCCGCGTCCACGGTTCCAGGCGAATTCAAGGGCGCGACTCCGTTTTTGAGGGCCAGGCCAGATCGGGCGCGCACCTGGGCCTCGAAACCCTGGGGCAGGGCGATGGCGAAGCCGGTGGGGACGGCGGCCCTTTCCCGCGGGGCCAAGATCATCGGAGCCTTCTCGCCCACCGCCGCGCGCAGATCCATGCCCGCGGCTTGGCCGCTCTCATAGGCTGGCAGAGGCATGCCCGCCGCATGGGCCAGACGCAAGATCTTCAACACAGTCGTCACGCCGCCGCGCCTCCCAGCACCTTGGCGATCTCCCGCGCGAGGCGGGCGGCCACATCGATCTTGGACATCCTCTCCCATCGCTCGACCCCGCCGTCCCGCACCAGCAGGATCTCGTTCTCATCGCCGCCCATGACGGCCTCCGCGCTCACATCGTTACCCAGTATCCAGTCGCAGCCCTTGCGGGCCAGCTTGGCCCTCGCATTGGCTTCCAGATTGTCCGTTTCCGCGGCGAAGCCCACGACGAGGTGGGGCCGGCCGGGTCCGCTGGCCGAAAGGTCCGCCAGAATATCAGGGTTTTCCACCAGGGTGAGAGACGGCGGGCCGCCGGGACCCTTCTTCATTTTGATTCCGAAAACCTGATCGGGGCGCCAGTCCGACACCGCCGCCACGCATACCGCCGCATCCGCCGGCAACGACGCCCTGCAAGCAGCCCCCATCTCCAACGCCGTTTCCACATTCACCCGCGTCACGCCCTCCGGTGTGGCGAGCGCCGTGGGGCCTGAGACCAAAGTCACCTTCGCGCCCAGTCGGGCCAAGGCGGCCGCTATGGCGTAGCCTTGCTTGCCGCTGGAGCGGTTGGTCAGGACGCGCACGGGGTCGAGGGCCTCGGCCGTGGGGCCGGCGGTGACCAGGATATGGCGCCCCTTTAGCGATCCCGAGACGGGAGGCGCGAGGGCGGCCACGATCGCGTCGAATATGGCGTCGGGCTCCGCCATCCGCCCTGGCCCCGTCTCGCCGCAGGCCATGGCCCCGATGTCCGGACCCACAATGGCGACACCGTCGCCGACGAGGGTTTTCAGGTTCCGCTGCGTGGCGGGGTGCAGCCACATCCGAACATTCATGGCGGGCGCCATGATCACCGGCTTATCCGTGGCCAAAAGCGTCGTCGACGCCAAGTCGTCGGCAAGGCCATGGGCCGCTTTGGCCATCAGATCGGCCGTGGCTGGCGCCACCACGATCAGGTCGGCGGCGCGAGAGAGCGCGATATGGCCCATCCGCGCCTCATCGGCGTCGGAGAAGAGATCCGTGCGCGTTTTCTCTTCGGCCAAGGCGCTGAGGCTGAGTGGCGTGACAAAACGCGCGCCGGCCGCGGTGAGGATGGGCATAACCCCCAGCCCCGCCTTGCGCAGAAGGCGCGTGAGCTCCAGCGCCTTATAGGCCGCCACGCCACCGCCCACGATGAGAAGAATGCGCCCGTGCGCCAAGACCTCTAGCCTCCGACCCGACAAAGATGCGCACATAAACTTAAACCGACCCCCTGGACAAAACTCTCAAGATGTTCTTTCTTTGTTCCCCACAGCAGCTTAAGGCCAGGCCAATCCATTCAGACGGGAGATGAAGATGATGAAGGCTAAGAGGTTTTGCGGGGCGATCGCCCTTTCCGCATTGGCGCTCAGTGCTTGCAACGGCAAGCCCTCCGCGGTCGCGACGGGCGGCGCTGGGGTCGGCGCCTTTTCGCAGGGCGTCGCCGCGACGAGCGCCGAAGGAGGCCGCGCCGTGGATCCGCGTGACGCCCCCGTGCCACTGATCGGCGGCAAGCCGCTATGGGCCGCCAACCGCAAACATACCGCCGAAGAGAACGCCCAGTATCAATTCGCCAAAAACGGCGGAGACTTCGACGCCAAGAGCGAGAGCCAGTACGTGACCGTCGCCCACGCCTTCGTGGACAAGCCGCCGCGGGATGCGGAGGTTATTGATCGGTCCAATGGCGACAGGCTGATCTATGATCCCAAGGCCAATGTGTTCGCCGTCGTGGCCAAGAACGGTGCGCCTCGAACTATGTTCAAGCCCAGGGACGGCGCCACCTACTGGGCGCAGCAGAAAGACCGGGAAGCCAAGCGCGATAAGACGCCTCAGGAGGGGGGCTCCGACCGGGGCTAGTTTCGCTTCGGTCGTTAGGCCGTCAGCGCAAGAGGGCAAAGGCGGCAAATGCCATGGCGGCCATAAGAGCGCCCAACGCCATACTGACCCCATCCAGGCTTCCTCGCCGGGCGAACCCCCAATCGGCGGGTGGGCTGGATGGGAACGGGCTTGGATGCAGCTCCCCGCCGTATGAGGGTCCGTTGGCCAGGCGTGTGAGCGCGGCGCGCGCCTCGCGGCCGATTTCCGCAACACGACGGGCCGGCGAAAGCTCCGCCGTGATCCATCGCCTGACAATAGGCTCGGCCGCGGCCCAGATATCGAGGGAGGGGTCTATGCGCCGGCCCACTCCCTCCACCGTGACCATGGTCTTTTGCAGCAGCACCAGTTCGGGGCGGAGCCGCATCTCGAAGAGGCTGGTGATATCAAACAGCTGCGCCAGAAGTCGCCCCATGGAGACCTCCGCGGCCACACGCCCAAAGATCGGCTCCCCCACGGCCCGCAGCGCCTGGGCGAACGCCGCCTTGTCGTGAAGAGCAGCCACATAGCCGGCGTCGAAATGAACCTGCGCCACCCGCGCATAGTCACGGTTCAGGAAACCCCAGAGGATCTCGGCCAGATAGCGGCGCTCCAAAGGCCCTAGACGCCCGATGATGCCGTAGTCCACGGCGATCAGCCGCCCGCCGGGGTCCACGAACAGATTTCCCTCATGCAGGTCGGCGTGAAAAACCCCATGGTCGAGGGCCTGGGCAAGGAAGCCCCGGATGAGATCGTTCGCCAATCGGGGACGGTCCAAGCCCTCGCGCGCCAGAACCGACCCATTGGAAAGCGCCTCCCCCGCGGCCCAGTCCATGGTCAGGACACGCTTGGCCACGCCATCCCAGACCACCGCCGGCGCGCTCATGAAGCCGTCGGCCGCCATGGCGTTCTTGAGTTCATCGGCCCCGGCCGCCTCGAAACGAAGATCAAGTTCCAATTCCAGGGCGCGGGAGATGGTGGCGGCGAAGGCGCGGGGCTCAAGCCGCGTCGCTCCAGGAATCCAACGCCCCGTCAGGGATGCGGCCAGAAAAAGGGCGCGAATATCGCGTGCGACGCGACCCTCAACGCCTGGTCGCAGGATTTTTACCGCGACCGCCCGCCCATCTGGCAGGCGCGCGGCGTGAACCTGTGCCAGGGAGGCTGTGCCCACCGGAGAGTCAAAGCTCGCGAAAATCCGATTGAGGGGTCGACCTAGAGCCCGCTCCACCTCGGCCGCGGCGATGGCGTCAGGAAAGGGCGTCAGTTGATCCTTCAGCCGCGACAGGTCCTCCGCGAACTCAGGCCCGAAAATATCCGCGCGGGTGGAGAGAAATTGGCCAAGCTTGATGGCGACCGGCCCCTCCTTCTCCAGGACGCGCGCCAGGCGCTCCCCCGGGCGCCCCCGGCGCGACTCCCGTCCCGCCAGCAGGCGAAGGCAGCGCGCGGCGAAACGGGCGCTTGGCGGCAGGAGCGGGTCGGTCTCCCGCGGCGCCAAAGCGTCGGCTCTGGTCAAGCGCCAGAGGGCGCCCATGAGTCGGGGGGCGGCGGCCAGGGCGATCACCTGGTTAGATCGCCCAACCCTGATGGAGAGCGCAGACCCCGCCGCTGAAATTTGTGACAGAGACCTGGGAGAAGCCCGCGGCGCGCATCAGCTCCGCCAGGCTGGCCTGATCGGGAAAGCGGCGAATGCTCTGCACGAGATAGTCATAGGCGTCCTGGTCGCGGGCTACGAGGCGCCCTACCGCCGGAATGACGGAGAAGGAATAGGCGTCATACATCCTCCGGATCGCCGCTGCGGGCGGCTTGGAGAACTCCAGGCAAAGAAAGCGGCCGCCCACCTTTAGAATCCGACGCGCCTCCTTCAAGGCGCCTAAAATGTCGGTGACGTTTCGAAGCCCAAAGGAAATGCAATAGGCGTTGGCTGACGCGTCGGGCAGCGGCAGGGCCTCGGCGTCGCCGACCGACCAGACGATTTCCGGAAGGAGGCCGCGACGGCGACCGGCCTGGACCATCTTCTCATTGTAATCGATCACCATGACCCGCGCCGGGGCGCCGCCGCGACGCTTTCTGGCGGCGCGCGAATATCGCGCGAAGCGCTGGGCCATGTCCCCCGTACCCCCCGCGCAGTCGATGATGGTCTCCCCAGGCTGCGGATTGAGCCGCGCGGCGGCGGCGTCCTTCCAAAGCCGATGAACGCCCGCGCTCATCAGGTCATTCATCAGGTCATAGCGCGCGGCGACGCTGTCAAAGACTCCCCGCACCAAGGCCGGCTTTTCCGCCGGATCCACATCGCGGGCTCCGAATGGCGCCGCCTCGCTGCTCACAAGAGATCTCCCATCGCCATCCGGCACACGAAGGGCTTTAGGCGCAAGGGTGAGCAAGGCCAAGCCGCCCACGATGCTGTTCCCTCAAGAGGCGACTTCATCTAGGCCCTATCCACCGATGCCTGAACTCCCCGAAGTCGAAACTGTGCGCCGGGGCTTGGAGCCCTATCTTGTCGGCGCGACCTTCGCCTCGGTGGAGGCCCGTCGGCCGGACCTGCGCTTTCCCTTGCCCGCGAACTTCGCCCGGCGCCTCACCGGCGCGCGCGTCGAGCAGCTGATACGGCGGGGAAAATATATGCTGGCCGTCCTGGATCGGGGTGAGACCCTGCTGATCCACCTGGGCATGACCGGACGCTTTAGCGTGGAATCCCAAGGCGCCGCGCGACGCCCCGGCGCCTTCGCCCTTGACGCCCCGGCCCAGCAAAAGCACGCCCATATCTTTTTCGAGACCACGGCGGGGGCTAGGCTGACTTATTATGACGCGCGTCGCTTTGGATTCATGGACCTCATCGACAGCGCCCAGCTCGCACATCGTCCGCCTTTCGCGGCGATGGGGCCGGAGCCTCTGGGCGACGCCTTTGATGGCGCCCACCTTGCCCGCGCCTTCGAGGGCCGTCGCCAGGGCCCCAAGACGCTGTTGCTTGATCAAAGCATCGTCGCGGGCCTGGGCAATATCTATGTCTGCGAGGCGTTGCACCGGGCGGGAATCTCCCCGATCAAGGCGGCCGCCGCCATTCGCCTCCCGCGCCTGGAGACACTGGCGGGCGCGGTGCGCGCCGTGCTCACTGAGGCAATCGCCGCCGGGGGATCGACCTTGCGCGACTTCGCCGACGTGGCGGGCGGGGTGGGCTATTTTCAACATGGCTTCCAGGCCTATGGCCGCGCCGGCGAAGCTTGCGGCGCATCGGGTTGCGAAGGGCGGATCCGCCGCATCCTGCAGTCGGGAAGGTCCACCTTCTATTGTTCCAGGTGTCAGAGATGATCTCACATTGACCCTCCGCGCCGCTTCCCCTATATCCGCGCCTCCCGTTTTCTAGAGGGCGGATGCGCGTCGCGCCCGCTTTGAAGAGTTAAGAGATCGCATGGCCAACAATCCCGGAGCCAAGAAGGCCGCTCGCAAGATCGAGCGCCGGACCGAGGTCAATCGGGCTCGCAGATCACGTGTGCGCACCTATCTCCGCAAGTTCGACGAGGCCATTTCCAGTGGCGACGCCGCTGCGGCGAAGGATGCATTTATCTCCGCCCAATCGGAGCTGATGAGAGCAGTGACCAAAGGCGTTGTTCATAAGAACACCGGCTCGCGCAAAGTGTCGCGCCTGCACCGTCAACTGAAGAAGGTCGGCGCCGCTTAACTTCGGACGCGATCCACTAAGTTCCGGAATCTAAACGTTTAATTACGCTACGCGGCGCCGTGTCGGCGCCTTTGCGCCGATTCATCCACAGCTAAATTTGCCATTCTCGCGTCGCCGAAAAAAAGTGATCGGCCGGTTTTCCCTGCACTGTCCGAACCTTCCGCGAGTCAAGGCGCGAATCGGCCGTCAACTGCAGATTTTGGGCGTTGATTTCGACGCTCCGCCGCGCCAGTCTGGGGCTCTCGGCAATCGTAACTTATACGGACGAAAAAACGCGGCGCGACCTGCTTGGTCTCGCGGCATGGGGAGACGTGCGTTCGATCGCTGGGGGCTTAAAGGACCCACCTAAGTGTCCCGCGGCCAAATTGGGAAGCTTCAAGGGCGCGGCGCCCTTGAAGCTGGGCGAAGTCTTGAACTATGGGGCAAAAAAGTAATGAATCAAATTATGGCGCACACCCCGCCAGCCACGATCTGGCATAGGGCGAGCGATGTCTTGCGGACGGAAATCGGGGATGACGCGTTCGGCTCCTGGCTGGCGCCAGCGGCCCTTCGCGCGGCCATGGATGGGCGCCTCTGGTTGGTGACCCATACCGGTGTCGCGCGCGATTGGGTGCGTCGCAATGCGTGGCGGAGGATTGACGAGCTCTGGAGCCGCTATGATCCCGATGGTCGTCCCCTTGGCTTGATCTCTCGCCTGGAATTTGAGGGCGACGCGGAAACCGCCCCGGCTCCGATCCCCGTCGATGAGATTGCCGCGCCGGTTGCGGCGGGCATGGATTCAGCTCGCGCGCGCTCGGCCATGCCGCTCAAGGCCTGCTTCAGCTTTGACACTTTCGTCACCGGTCCCTCCAACGAATTCGCCTGCGCCATGGCGCGGCGCGTGGCGTCCTGGGTGGATGGTCACTTCAATCCCGTCGTGTTTCACGGCCCCTACGGATTTGGGAAAACACACCTTCTGCAGGCCCTGGCCGCCGAGGCCGTGCGCACCGCGCCGCGGCGGAAGGTGGTCTATCTTACGGCCGAGCGGTTCATGTCGAGCTTTGTGCGCGCCCTGATGGAGCGTCAGATGGCGGCCTTTAAGGATGAGTTGCGGTCCGCTGATCTCCTTCTCATCGACGATATTCAGTTCATTGGCGGCAAGCAGAGCACCCAGGAAGAGCTCTTTCATACGCTTGCCTCTCTGATGGAAAACGACCGCCGGGTGGTCTTCTCGGCCGATCGCCCCGCTGCGGCCTTGACGGAACTCGACGGCAGGCTGAGATCGCACCTCTCGGCGGGTCTGCTCTGCGCTGTGGAGCCCGCTGATCGCGCACTGCGCTTGGGAATTCTGGATCGGAAGCTACAAATTCTGGGTGGCCACCACGGTTTCAACGCGGCTCTGCGCCCTGAGGTCAAGGCGTTTCTCGCCGACCGGTTCGTGGATAGCGTGCGTGAAATGGAAGGGGCGCTCAATATCCTTATCGCCCAGGCTGGAGCGGAGGCCATCTCCCTCAGTCTTGAAGAGGCGCAGCGTCTGCTGCGGCCACATCTGCGCGGAGGCCCGGAGAAGCGGGTGACCGTGGACGATATCCAGAAGGCCGCCGCCGAACACTTTGGCCTCAAGCAGGCTGATCTGATCTCGGAGCGGCGAACGCGCGCCGTGGCACGTCCTCGGCAAGCCGCCATGTGGCTCGCCAAGCAGCTTACAACCCGGTCTCTGCCCGACATCGGTCGGCGCTTTGGCGGACGCGATCACACCACCGTTCTGCACGCGGTGCGACGGATCGACGAACTGCGCGCGGCCGACGCGCAGTTGGCGCGGGATCTGGAAGCCCTCTTGCGCAAGCTTGGCGCCTGATCCTTAGAGGGCGCCCTGCGAGGTGAAGGCCCGCGGCGCCAGCCCTTGGGCGGGAAGAAAGGCCAGCATTCGGCTCCAGCCGTCGGCGGCGTCAGCGGCATTGTAGCTTGACCGGTAATCGGCCTGGAAACCGTGGCCGGCATCGGGATAGACAATTATCTCGCTCGTGGACTTGCCCGCGGCGGCCAGGGCCTCGCGCATCGCGGGAACCCCCGCGGCGAGGCCATCCTTGGCTCCGTAGAACGCGAGAATCGGGGCTTTGAGATCGGCGGCGCGCCGGGTCGGCGACGCGGAAAAAGAACGCCGGCGCGATCGCCACTAACTTCCCTCAGCCAAGCGTCGGCAGACGTCCTTAATATAGTCGTGCACACCAAAGATTTCCGACGCCGCTATGATCGCCGGGAAGCGCCCTGGCGCCCTGGGAGGGGCCATATCGGCGGGCAAGACGAAACGGTCGGGAGGGGCGAGCGTGCCACTTTCAGTTATCAGCCCGGCGTCGTCTGTATGGACCGGTTCCGCATGGGCTGAGAAGGCCGCGGCCGCATAGCCGCTAAAGAAGACACCGTCACCCCCCGCCGGGTCATGCGGAAATTCGCGGGGATCGATCCGTCCGGGCGTCGGAGCGTTAGTCCGGTCGTGTGAGGGGTCCTTAAGGCGCGGGTTTGGCTATATCCAGGCTGCAGGTCGGCGCGGCGCGCCGCAAGGTGAGATTGAGGCGTCCGCCGCCGGGAAGAAGCTTGGAAGACCCCGGGATGATCCGGTCCACGCCGTGAAAAGCCAGGCGCGCCTCGCCGCTCAGGACGCACACATCCCCCGAGGTCAGGCGGACTGCCCGTGTCGGCCCACGGCGCGCCTCCCCGCCGAGGCGAAAAATGGCCGTATCGCCCAAGGATACCGACAAAACGGGGACACTCAGGTCTGATTCATCCCTGTCCTGGTGCAGGCCCATTCGGGCGCCTGGGCCATAGAAATTCACGAGGCAGGAGTCCGGGGCGATCCTTGTCCCGGCCAACGCGGCCCAGATGTCTAGAAGCTGCTGTGGTATCGCCGGCCAGGCGCGGCCCGTGACGGGATGGCGGGTCTCATACCGATACCCCTTGGCGTCGCTGGTCCAGCTCGCCGCGCCCATGCCCGTGATCTCGACGCTCATGCGACCCCCGCCCGGTGTGGCGGGCTTATGGAAAGGCGCGTCCGCCACGGCGGCGACAACTTCATCCCGCAGGTGCGCTTGAGCATCGTTGTCCAGATAACCGGGATAGAGATGGAAACCGCTACCCTGGAAATCGGCTCTAGGCTGATCGACAAATGTCATGGACGAGGCGGCCTGCGGCGTCGCGGCGCCCTTGCGACGCTCACGCCGTTTCCCATATCCGGTCAGCGGCGCAAATTCCTCACATGAATTCGCCGTCTAGACCCAATGGCCGGTTAAGCGCGGCGAGGGCTTAAAGCCCTTATGCTGTGCGACCAAGGATGAAGGGAACGGCAGTAGAGGCGGCGCTTCTCGTTTTCGAAGGCCAAGTCTGCCGTTCGCCAATGACGGAGCTGGAAAGAGAGTCATGAGCAAGATTATCGGTATCGATCTTGGCACAACGAATTCTTGTGTCGCGATCATGGACGGCAAGACGCCCAAGGTGATCGAAAACGCGGAAGGCGTTCGCACCACGCCCAG
>Ga0116230_10002513_pt1 | contig 17643 bp, 17 predicted proteins | sample S1TSphfallax_3_FD_88678 | JGI IMG/M metagenome (GOLD analysis project Ga0116230, IMG submission 88678) | Host-associated microbial communities from peat moss isolated from Minnesota, USA - S1T2_Fd - Sphagnum fallax MG | ecosystem: Host-associated > Plants > Peat moss > Unclassified | place...
ACGATCCACGCCGTCAGCAAGGCGTGTCTGTTTATCGGGAAGAGCCGCGAAGTTTCGCCGTGGGCGACCGCATCCAATTCACCGCGCCAGCGAATGACTTGAAGGTTGCCAACCGCGAATTAGGGACGGTCGAAGCCATCGGCCAGGACGGGCAGATGCGCCTGAAGATGGACGGTGGCCGTGACGTACAGCTCGATCCGCGCGAGCATCCCCATCTCGATCACGGCTACGCGGTGACGAGCCATTCCAGCCAGGGGCAGACCGCCGAGCGTGTGCTGATTCACGTCGATACGGAACTGGCCGCGAAAGACCTGCTCAACAGCCGCATGGCTTACGTCGCCGTCTCGCGCGGCGCGGAAGACGCGCAGGTATACACCAACGACCGCGCGAAGCTACCTGAAGCGTTAGGGCATGACGTGTCCCACGAGAGCGCCCACATGCCAGCGATAAAGCCGGAGCAATCCATCACGCCGCCGCAGCCGGAGATCGCGCCGGTCATCGAACACAGCATGGGCTTAGGACACAGCCTCTAACCTATGAATCGTGCCTGTAGAATGGAGTCTCGCGTTCAAGAAATGCACAGGAAATCGAGAAATTGCCTGCACAGTTCCTACACAGCCAAAAACGCGCTATTTATCTCTCGGTAAATCAGCGATTTCTAAAAATCAACTCACCCGCTCAGGATGACCGGGGGCCGCGGCGGGAGAGCGGCGTGCTGTGAGCCCGGCAGTGGCTATAATCGTGGGGTGACCGGAAAGGGGTTTTCATGCCTATTCAGCCGACTGCGAAGATCTGGCACAACGGGAAATTGATTGACTGGGACAAGGCTCAGATCCACGTAATGAGCCATGTGGTGCATTACGGGTCTTCCGTGTTTGAGGGCATCCGCTGCTATGGGCAGCCGGATGGGGCGGCGATTTTCCGGCTGCCGGAGCACATGCAACGGCTGCTCGATTCGGCAAAGATTTACCGGATGCCCATTCCCTATTCTCTGGAACAGTTGTCGAGCGCTGTTGTGGAAACGGTAGAGGCGAATGGCGTCGCCCCCTGCTACGTGCGGCCGATCGCCATGCGCGGGTATGGGGAGATTGGCGTGAGCCCCAAGGGATCGCCCACCGAGGTCTATATCGCCAACTTTGCCTGGGGCAAGTACATGGCGGCGTCGCACGGCGGGGGCGAGGATGCCGGCTCGGATGTCTGCGTCTCTTCGTGGAACCGGTTGGCCCCGAACACCATGCCGTCGCTGGCCAAGGCCGGGGCGAACTACATGAATTCGCAACTCATCCGAATGGAAGCCGATATGCACGGTTATGCCGAGGGCATCGCGCTGGATGTGAATGGCTACCTGTCGGAGGGATCGGGCGAGAATTTGTTCATTGTTCGCAATGGCGTCCTGTATACGACGCCACTGGCGACCTCCGTTCTGGCCGGCATTACGCGCGATTCGATCCTGACGCTGGCACGGCACTTCGGCATTCCCGTGGTCGAACAGGTGATGCCGCGCGAGATGCTGTACCTGGCAGATGAGGTCTTCTTTACTGGAACGGCAGCGGAGGTCTCGCCGATCCGTTCGGTGGACAAGATTCTGGTCGCCGATGGGCGTCCGGGGCCCATTACCAGGCAGCTGGCGGATGAGTTTTTTGGCATTGCCAATGGTCTGCGGGCAGACCGCTTCGGCTGGCTGACGCCGGTCAACGTAGCCGTGGAGCAGGCCGTCTCCGCGTAACGACGCCGCATACCGGTGCTCCTACGAACGGCGCTGGGCGTTCGGCGACCGCGCGTTCGGCGTAAAGCTTCGGGTGACGTGCCTGGTCCGGTGTCCCGATCGATGCAGCGAAGGGCTTGCGCCGTCCTGGTCATGCCCCGTTGCGTGTGGTGCCGGCGGAGGAAACGCACGGGCGTTCCTCTTTGCTGCAATAAGTGTTCGAGGATTGACCTGACGGAACTGCGACCTGCCTGCCGGGAGAAGGCCATGCTCTTCTTGCTAGAATTGGGCGCGATGAGCGACGACCGGATCCATCAATCTGTGTGCCAGTGGTGTTATCCGAAGATGACGCTGGATGAGTTGTGTACGACGGCGCGTTCGCTCGGGCTGAAAGGTATCGACCTGCTGAAGGTGGAGGAATACGAAGTCCCGGCACGGTACGGTTTGCGCTGCACGATGGGCTATGCCGGCGGTGGGGAGATCGGTCACGCCATGAATCGGGTGGAGAACCACGCGGCCATCGAGGAGGCCTTCCGGAAGAACATCCCGCTGGCGGCGAGGGCGAATGTGCCGAACGTGATTACGTTTTCCGGGAACCGGGCGGGCCTGTCGGACGCGGAAGGGGCACGGAATACCATTGCCGGGCTGAACCGCGTCAAACGCATTGCCGAGGACCACGGCGTAACCATCTGCATGGAGCTGCTGAACAGCAAGGTCAACCACCCGGACTACATGTGCGACCACACGGCCTGGGGTGTTGAAGTGGTGCAGGCGGTAAACTCGCCGCGGGTGAAGCTGCTTTACGACATTTATCACATGCAGATCATGGAGGGCGACCTGATCGCGACGATTGAAGCCAATATCGGCTCGATCGGCCACTTTCATACGGGCGGCGTGCCCGGGCGGCACGAACTGAATGACCGGCAAGAGGTGCAATGGGACGGAGTGATGCATGCCATTGCCGGTACGGGCTACAGCGGGTATGTGGCGCATGAGTTCTTGCCGGTTGGCGATCCGGTGGAGGGATTGCGGCAGGCAATCGCACGCTGCGCGGTTCCGGGGACGGTGCCGGGCAGCATGACCGACGGCTCGCCGCCGGACAAGGCTGGGGACAAGCGCTTTTGGTTGTAGGGAGCGGTTGCCTGGATGGAAAACTTCGCTGCGAATCGGGTTTGGGGCGATACACATTTCGTCCGTGGTAGCGACTTGCAATGCGGGCGGGGGTTGATTAGCATCCAGCATAGAGATCGGCCTGCAAAGCAGGTCTGGTGATCTACGCCGGTTGAACCTTTAATCATTGAACAAGGGACTCGACTCGACAATCGGCTCTGTGTGCAGCGTCCGCCAGTCCGGAATGCCTAACGAGCTGCGGAGAGTCCCGCCGTCTTAGGACGGGTTCACCGGCGCTTCACTGGACGGCCCCGTGGGTCGATCTTGTAACACCCGTGCCCACGTTTGGCGCATGGTTCTCGGCAGGCTCACTAGGAGTTCAACCGCCGGGCAAATCTATCGGCTTCGCGGTCAGCCACGTAACAGACACGGCATGGTCAAGCCGGCCAGCGGATCGGAATCTCCGGGGGCTGGGCAGGGGCCCCGGCTCACTTCGGGCCATGTTGGTTGGGGTCATATTGGTTTGGGTCATGGCCGCTGATCTTCTTTGCTATCGTCACTCTGTCGCTTCAACTCGGAAGGAGCGCAAGAGCGAAAGACAGGTGCCACGGGTGCGTTCACATCCGTTTCCGCGCTCCGAACAGGGCTGTACCGATTCGAATTTCCGTGGCCCCTTCTGCAATCGCGACGGAAAAATCGTGCGTCATTCCCATCGACAGAGTCTCAAAGCTTAGCTTCGGGTACGCTCCCGACCACTCATCTCGCAAGTGCCGCAGTCTCTGGAAGTAAGGCCGAACCGCTTCCAGATCATCGAGGAAAGGTGGAACGGTCATCACGCCCCGCAGCATCAGGTTGGAGAAATCGGGAAATCGCTCAAGCAGTTGGGCGAGTTCGGCCCCATCCGGGGCTAAACCCTCTTTGCTTTCCTCTTCACTCAGCTTGATCTCGAGCAGCACCGGCATTTTTCGCTCCAGAGCGCCGGCAGCGGCATTCAGACGCTCCGCCAGCTTCAGCGAATCGACCGTGTCGACGAAATCGAAGATCTCAACCGCCTTTGCTGCCTTGTTCGACTGCAAATGGCCGATTAAATGCGCCCTGGCCTTCGCACGCGCCGCGTCGGTAAGCTCAAGCCGCTTGCTTTGCCACTCCTGGACACGGTTTTCGCCCAGGTGCCAGATGCCGAACCCGAGCGCCTCTTCCACAAGCGTGGCCGGATGCATCTTTGAAACGGCGACGAGGGTGATTTCCTCACGGGGACGTCGCGCGCTCCGGCACGCAGCCGATATCGCGTCTTCCACACGAGCGTAGTTTTCCTTGAACGCTGTTGTGGTCACCGATTTCTCATTTTCATCTTTAGCGCCAGCCGCTATCGTCAGTTCCCCATTCCTTGCACACTCATCCACCGCCTCCCGGCAGGTCCGTACGAGCCTTCATCGTTCCTCGTCTGGGTTAGCGCCCTTGTTCCTCCAGATACCTCTCTACCTCAAGCGCGGCGGCGCAACCCGATCCAGCAGCGGTGATCGCCTGCCGGTAACGCCGGTCCTGCACGTCCCCGCAGGCAAATACCCCGGGCACCTTCGTAAACACGAAGTTATGGGTCTTCACATAGCCGTCGTCATCCAGGTCCAGCAGCCCGGCAAACATCTTTGCGTTTGGCTCGTGCCCAATCCCAAGAAACATGCCGCTCAGCGGCAGTTCATACTCTTCCCCTGTACTGTTGTTCCGCAGCCGCAAACCAGTCACTTCCTTCACTTCCATGCCCAGCACTTCGACGACGCTCGTGTTGGGAACGAATTGGATCTTGTCGTGCGCTCTCGCCCTGTCCAGCATGATCTGCGATGCGCGAAACCTGTCGCTTCGGTGGATAAGGTATACCTTGGTGGCGAACCGCGTGAGAAAAAGAGCCTCTTCCATCGCCGAGTCGCCGCCGCCGATGACAGCGACCTCCCTTCCCGAGAAGAAGAACCCGTCGCAGGTCGCGCAGGAACTGACACCGTGCCCAATCAGGGCTTCCTCGCTTGGCAATCCCAGCCAGCGCGCCGATGCCCCGCTCGCGATAATCAGCGTTCGCGTCCTGACCGACTCCGAACCCAGGTTCAGCACGAAGGGTTGGCGTGAAAAATCGACGGACATGAGGTGCCCCATCTTGAAATCCGCGCCAAACCTGCTCGCCTGCTTGCGCATGTTCTCGATCAGGTCCGGACCCTGGATACCTTCCGGCCACCCCGGAAAGTTCTCGACCAGGGTTGTGATTGAAAGCTGTCCGCCGGGTTCGTGCCCTTCGAGCACGAGCGGCTTGAGATTGGCGCGTCCGCTGTAAATTGCCGCTGTGAGGCCCGCGCAACCGGAGCCGAGAATAACTGTATCGCGTATTTCGTCCGCCATAGGTCGTTCTTTGATTCTAACGGCATAGGGAACGATGCATCCGGGCGGGCGTCCTTATCGGTCATCGCCATCGCCATCGGTCATCGCCGTTCCCCTGCTGTACCGGTATCATCAATGTTATGGCGAATCTAACATTGGTTTACGGCATGCGTCTCCTTCCTGCCGATGAAGTGAAAAGCGTCGGCGAAGCGCCTGTTTCTTTGGCTAACGGCAAGGAAGCGCACGTGACCATGCATGTGCTTGAAGGCTCGAGGGAACAAATCGAATCCCAACTGCGCCAGAGCATCGACGCCTTCTTCGACTTCTATCCACAGATTTAGTCCCTACCGCCGTCTTTATCAACGGCGAACGCAAGATTCTTCTCAATCCACTTTTCAAATTGGGAATCGCGCAGTGCGCTTTCCCAAAATTGCATTTCCAACGACGATTTCGTCTGCTTTCTCTGCCGTAAATCCCCACCTAGTGAGCAAATGAAGATGGAGTGCAACCATGCTTGCGGCCATCTTCATTCGGGCAATGGAAAAATGGGCTTTACCGTGTGCCAGCGCTCCCCTGCGCAAATGCCACACGGTGCGGGTCTCCATCGCGCTTCTATTCCTGGTGCAGCTCTTGCTGTACGTAGCCGATGCTCGGGCCGGCGGCCCGCGGTTCGTGGCCGGAACAACTTATTTCAATCCATCGCTTACCGGCCAACCAGTCGTGTGGGCCGGGGGAGCGATTTCATACTTTCTCGATCAGGGGGATTTAGGCCCCTCTGTCGATCACGCACTCGCTGCCGACACCGTAGCGGCGGCAGCGGCGGCCTGGAACAGTGTGCCCACCGCCGCAGTGTCGATCAGACTCACCGGAAGCCTCCGGGAGGACGTCGACGGCTCGAATGTCTATAACGACCAGGGCGGACTGGCAATGCCACCCGACATCCAGACAGGCGCAACGTCCACTCCCCTGGGCATTATTTTCGACTTCAACGGCTCGGTTATCGACGCGTTTTACGGAACGGATGCAAGCAGTCCGGCGGACTGCGTCCATTTCGGCGTCCTCAGCCGAGTAGATAACCTGTCCGCGGAAGGCAACATAGTCCACGCCTTGATCTTCATCAACGGCCGTTGCACAGGCTCGTCCGCCCAACTCCGGCAGATCCAGTTCCAACTTATGCGGGCCTTTGGGCGAGTCTTGGGGCTGGACTGGTCCCAGGCCAACGACGCGATACTCACGTCCGGCATTCCGCCGACGGAGCGGCAACTTGAGGGCTGGCCCATCATGCGTCCGATCGATCTCGACTGCGGCCAACTGAGCGTGCAGTGCGTGCCGAATCCTCTCGCGCTCCGTGCCGACGATAATTCCGCCCTCACTCGTCTTTACCCTGTCACGGCCGGGAACCGCGGGCTGTTCCCGGGCAAGGTCCTGAGTGCGCCAGCGTCCCTCACGATCCACGGCAAGATAAGCTTTCGCCGCGGGCAGGGAATGCAAGGAGTCAACGTCGTGGCTCGGCCTATCGACATGGCCACCGGTTTACCGGACGACCGCTTTCCCGTTTCATCCGTAAGCGGCTTCGAATTCACTGGAGATCGCGGCGGTCCTGTCACCGGCGGAAAGGACCCTGGCGGGATTGATCTTTCTCGGTTCGGTTCGCGGGACGCCTCCATTGAAGGCAATTACGACCTGTCCGGCATCGTTTCGACAGGCGGTTCAGCTGCATCCGACTACGAAGTCTCGCTCGAAGCCGTAAACCCCCTCTACACGGGCAATGAATCGGTTGGTCCCTATTCCCTTGGCTCTCCTCAGCCATCGGGAATCTTGCCGCGGATCATCCTGCACAACCTCTCGGCAGGTATGTCGATCCGGCAGGATTTCGCGATGGCCGATTCAGCGGGAGACCTCCAGCCGGGAGACAGCGGAACTGCGCTCGCTCCAGGTTCGATCACTCCGTCGGGCGAATGGAGTTCCCGGATTAGCACCCCGGGCCAAACCTCCTGGTTCGGCTTCCATGTTCAGGCTGGTCGTCACTTCACGGTCGAAGTCCAGGCCCTCGATGAGACGGGTCGATCTTCCGAGAACAAAGTGCGACCCGTGCTAGGAATCTGGAACGCGATTGCTTCAGTGGCTGTTCCACCCACTCTGGCCGCGATCTCTCCGTTCAACGGGGCAAATCCCGGACTCAGCGCCATTCCCGTGGACACTCTTTCCGATGGCGAACTCCTGCTCGCGGTGGCCGACCAGAGGGGGGACGGACGCCCCGACTACAGCCTCCATGGCAGACTCCTGTACCTGACCAGTGTCTCGCCGACGCGCTTGCCGCTCGGCGGGGGCATCATCCATATAGAGGGCACGGGTTTTCGTCCCGGTCTCTCGGTCTTCCTCAGAAGCGGCGCATCCGTGACTTTTCCAGCCATTCTCCGGGAGACGACACCCACTTCAATCACGGCGTACGTTCCACCGGTCGCTCAGCCGAGCGGCAGCCTCGACCTTGTCGTTACCGATCCTGCTACAAATGGGATCGCCGCAATAGCGGCCGGCATCGCCTACGGCGACGCATCGAACGACACCATCACCTCGGTGCTGGCCCCAGCCGAGATCGTTTCCGTCGGCGTGCCCCAGATATGGAAGGTGCGGGTATTGGCCTCCGACCAGGTAACGCCGGTCGGCGGGGTCCCCGTCTACTTCACCAGCGACTACGGTGGGGCAACGCTGGCCGAGTGCAAGGGCAACCCGTGTATGGTTTTCACAACTGGAGACGGTTACGGGATCGTGAGCGTGATTCCGTCCCGAGCCGGCGCCGACCGGATACAAGCCGCCCTATTAAATGGGACAAGGCTCGCGACAGAGTTCGTCGCCACCGGGCCGCCCGCAATCGCCGCGCTGAGCCCGGCCCTGTTCATCGCTCCAGATGCGTCGTGGCGATGGGCACCCCGGGTAAAGGTTTGGGCTGGCGCGGATCCTGCCGCCGAAGCATCTGTTACCTGGTCCGGTATCGGCAACAGCTCAATCGGCAGCACCGACTCCCAGGGCATTGCAAGTGTCTCGCTCGAGGTCAAGCCGTCGCCACCCGGCGCAATTGCCTTCCTGAACGCCTGCCAAACTGGCACCGCGTCCTGCGTGATCATTCCCGTTTATACCGTCCATGCGGAGACGGAGATTCTTTCAGCAGTCTCCGGCACCGATCAGGCGATCACGCCCAACCAGTCCATCGCTCCGCTCTTAATCCGCTTGCAAGCCCCGGGTGGCCAGCCAATCGTTGCTGGTTCCGTCACCTGCACGGGGTTGATCCGATCATGGACACCACCTTGCGCGCCCGCGCATTCGTGCGAGCAAGGCCGAATCATCTCCGCTATCGCGCAGACGTCCACGAGTGGCGCCGATGGCGCTGCGTCCTTCGAGCTTTCCGACCTGCCCAGCATCTCCTTGAAGTTGCAAGGCATTTGCAGTGCGGGAGACTCGCCTCCTGTCCCTTTCCAGATCGAGGTGCAGCCTTAGTCCGCAAACCAGGACCGCAAACCAGGACCGCAAAACGAAAATGGGATCGACAAAAGGCGCAACTCTGCAGACTGAGACTTATCCATGACCGGCATTCCAACTCCTAACCTGGATCCCGCGGATCACCCTCGGTCGCGGACATGCGTCGATTCACCCCTCAACTGCATCTTCTCCTAAAATGAACTCTTAGACGGACTCGGGGCGCGAACCAAAGCAAAGGCGAGTCCCAGGAGATTGCCATGGCCAACGCAACATTCAGCCCGGTTTCCAACCACAAACTGATCGTTCGTCCCAGCCAGCGTCCGCGCGTGCTGATCCTGGGCGGCGGTTTCGCCGGCATCAGCGCGGCCAAGGTCCTGGGAAATCAGGCGGTCGACGTCACGCTCATCGACCGCAGGAACCACCATGTCTTCCAGCCGCTTCTCTATCAGGTTGCCCTGGCGGTGCTGTCGCCCGCGGACATAGCGCAGCCCATTCGCGGCATTCTGACTGAATACAACAATGTAGAAGTCCTCATGGATGAGGTAGTCGGCTTCAACCTCGAGCAGCAGGTCGTCAAGCTTGCCAGCAAGGCCAAGCTCGAGTTCGACTACCTGATCGTGGCCACCGGGGCCACCCATTCCTACTTTGGACACGACGAGTGGGCCCATAGCGCGCCCGGCCTCAAGACCCTTGAAGACGCGACGGAGATTCGACGCCGCATACTTCTCGCCTACGAACTGGCGGAGCGCGAAATGGTCGAGACGGGCGTTCACCCGGCGTTGAACTTCGTTGTCATCGGTGGCGGCCCTACCGGCGTGGAACTTGCCGGCGCGCTCAGCGATATCTCGCGCCTCTATCTGCGGCGCAACTTCCGCCTGATCGATCCGTCCAAGAGTCGCATTCTCCTGATCGAAGGCGGCCCCAAAATTCTGGCGTCGTATCCGTCCGACCTGCAGGAAAAGGGAGTCCGGCAACTCCACGATCTTGGTGTAGAAATACTCACCGGCCAGCAAGTCACCGACATACAGCCCGGTTACGTGGTCGCGGGTGGCAAACGCATTGATTCAGTCGTGACTTTGTGGGGTGCGGGCGTGGCCCCGTCACCGTTGGGGAAACTCCTCGGCGTCCCCGTCGATCATAAAGGCTGCGTGCTGGTCGACAAGTTCCTCAATCCGCAGGGCCATTCCAACATTTTCGTTTGCGGCGACCTGAGCCACTTCGAGCAGGATGGGAAACGGATCCCCGGCGTAGCCCAGCCGGCGATGCAGATGGGTACTCACGCGGCCCTCATGATCCGCCAGGACCTCGAGAACCGTCCCCGGACAGAATTCCGCTACTTCGACAAAGGCGACATGGCGACCATCGGCCGCCTTGCCGCAGTGGCCGATGTTAAGTGGCCATTCAAGGCCCATTGGGGAGGCTTTCCTGCCTGGGCCACATGGCTCGTTGTCCATCTGTGGTTCCTGGTCAGTTTCCGCAATCGGCTGGGCGTCATGTTTACCTGGGCGTGGACATACTTTTTCTTTCGCAGCGGAGCCAGGCTGATCACCGGAAACCAGAACCTGCCCGGCTGGGGGGTCCATCAAGGCGCACGCCCGCAAGTGGCCCTGCCTCGCCTGGATCCCACCTCTCCGGTTGTGGGAGACCGGGACACACTCGATGAGGCTATCAACCGCGGCGCAGCCCCCGACGACCTGCCCCCAAAGTCCGGACAGCTGAGCGTACGAACTTAGCCCGTGGCCGGAGCTGTGGCAAAGTGGAAAACTCCGGAGGTGTTTTCCAAATGAACGCAGTCCACGTCTTTTCTACAGCTTTTCTTGTTCAGCACGGCCGCAAATTCGTTCGGTCTTCTGTATCGCAGCTGCTTCGTGGGCGCTCAATATTGTACCACCCTTCGACGCGGCGACCTTGCGACGCGCTTCGAACAGGCTGATGAACCACTTCACACGCAGGCACTCTTCGCGCAGCCTTCCGTGGAAGCTTTGCCCATGCGCATTCCGCGTCGGCTTGGCTGGCTGAATATGCCTGATCTGGATGCGCTCCGCCTCAAACACGGTCCCTACTTCGCGCTATACCCGGTAGAGCCTTTTGTGGTTCACGCGTTCACCCTCACGATCCAGCCACGCCTGCAACCGACGATAGCCATCGCGGCTTCTCTTTTGCGAAAAACACCGGCGGCTCGCGCAGCTGCCCGGCGGACCGGCATGACTTATCACGAAAACTGTTCACCGTTATCGACATCCACAAGCACACCAGGCGCTCGCCCGCCCGCTCCCATTGCACACGCAGCCAATTCGCATCCGTCCTGCAGTCTACGAGTTCATTCCGTTTTCTTACCGGGCCGGCTTTCCACATCTCGCCGTCCAGACTCAGGTCCGCCCGCAGCCTTTTCAAATGCGATTCACCACCTTCGAGCGACCGCAGATTCTGCGCCTTGCGGGGTAGCAATATGGCTAACACCCCAGGAACTATTCGATATCTTTAGGTTATGGCAAACGAACGTTCCTACCCGCAGAATCTTTTACGGGCAACCCGCTCTTTAGGGCAATCATACAGTTGACACAATAGCGGTGCCCGAAGAGGATGGGAGCACCGTGACAGGGCAGCTCGGCCAAGGCTTCGGCGGCGCTGCTTTCTTCTTCTGCTCCCGCTGCCAGTCGGCTTGGGGGCGTTGCTTTGTCTTCCTTGATCCGCCTCTTCATTTCCGTTTTCGACACCTTCAGCATCGTCTTCCATGTTTCTGTGAACTTGGCAAACTCTGGCGTGTCCAGTGGAGTTTTCACTGCCCTTTAGTGATACAACTTCGCGCTTCTTAATACGCGTATGCTTTTCGCACAGATCGATTAGGTTTTTTTGAGTGTATTGCCCCCAGTTGTTCGGAACCGAGATCAGCATCGTGACAGTCATTCGATATTGGTCTATATCCCATCCTTCATTGGGGTGATCCCTGCAACTTTTTCTTACTTCGTAGGCAAGGAAATCGGCCCCCTGTAATTGGGTAAGGCCACGCATAGGTCCTTGAGTTCTACCAGATCTAAATGGTGATCATATATTTTCCAGATCAGACGCATTTCGGCAGTCTTGAAACATGCAAGAGGCAAAGACACTCCGTTAAGCAATCGTCCTCTTTTCCGATGCCGATAACTGCCTGAATTACTTGGTAGCTCGCCGCTGGCCGGATGGAGTTGTTTGCCCCACTTGCGGACGCGGTGAATCCCGGTTCCTGAAGAATCTGCGCAAGTGACAATGTAAGAACGTCCGTCCGAAGCGCCAGTTTTCTCTGGAGACCGGGACGGTTATGGAAGAGTCGCCGATTCCCCTAGAGAAATGGCTTCCGGCTATGTGGCTTTTGTCGAATTGCAAGAAAGGGATTCGAGCTATGAGCTTGCCCGCGATCTGGGTATAACTCAGAAGTCTTCTTGGTTCGTGCTGCATCGGATTCGGATTGCCATGAAGTCCGGGTCATTCTTCAAGTTGGGGTCACAGGGCGGCCCGGTGGAGGTGGATGAAACCTACGTTGGCGGCAAGGTCATGAACATGCAAGAATCTAAGCGAAAGAAGATGAAGAAGGGCAATGTCGGCTGGCAAGGAGGGCGCGGTAAGGCTGTTGTCATGGGAATGCTGGAACGTGGCGGACAGGCAAGGGCCGCTGTGGTTGAGAGCCGCTTAAAGAAGCATCTTGGCCCCGTGATCTGAGCCAACGTGCAAGACGGTCCGCACATCATTACCGATGAAGACGCCGTTTATCAAAACCTGGAGAAGACCTATATCCACGAGGTCATCAACCACATGGAAGGGTAGTTTGTGAGAACATCCACACGAACGGGATTGAGAACTTCTGGGCGCTCTTGAAGTGTTGCCTGCATGGCACATGTGTTAATGAGGCCTTTTATGCTCACGTGGAAGAGCAGGTATTCAGATACAACAACCTCGCCACCAAAGACAACCCTTTGAATGACGCTGATCGTTTCGCGCTGGCAGTATCGCAAATTGAGGGCAAGCGCCTGACCTATGCAGAGCTTACTGGCAAGGTGACGGGGGCGGGAATCTAAGATTTGGATGAAGCGCCAGAGGCGCGGGAAGCGGTCTTAGTTCGCTTAGCTTCGCGCTCGGCATCAAGTTGGGCTTCGATTTCGGAGTGGGGTACTGCTAAGAGCTGTTCTACAAATGCGTCGAAGTTGCCAGACCTAGACGCGGACGAGTCGGATTTTTTTACAGGTTGTTCGCTGTTACCTTGCCGGGATGAGCGCACGCCTGCCATGTTCCCCGGAATACAGCACAGGGAGGAATGGCGGAAGCGTGTCAAATATCCTCGAACTTTCCGATGGCATTAACTGTGTAGTTAAACAGTTCGATCAGCCCTATAGTAACCGGCTTAGTTTCCAACCGGCCAAAATTCCGGAACGCTACATTGGGCTGCGCAATTGTGGAGCCCTTAAAATAACGTGCGATTTCGGCGGCCCTAAGTTCGGGATTTGCCCGCTCATAGCTTTGAACCGTCTCTTTCATCTCGATGGGATAAACTACGGTTCCCACAGCGCTGATAATCACGAGTTCGCGATGCTTATCAAAGATGTCGAAGTTGTGGATGATTAAAAGGGGATTGTCGAGAGGGTCGTCGGCCTTATATGGCTGAAGGCTTTCGATGAGGGCGAGAGCATTGGTATCTGCAATTCCCTCTATTTTTCCTTTGTAAAGGGAACGACTCTCATGATGGTCAGGCTCTTTCTCGAAAACCGGAAATTCCAGTTTTCTGATGTTCTTTACTTCGTTGACCGTAAAGTGCCAAACGAGGTGGTCAAAACAGGATCGCAGGTGATGGATGGCCTCTCCAGCCAGTACAGCGAATCGTGGTGGAATGACCAAATTCTTATGGTACTCAATTGCCTTAAGAAGAATCTGTCCATCATCCTGTGGGAGAACAGGGTAGTCGCTTTTTTGAAAGAATGCCTCAATCTCGGCATCGAGATTACTGATGTTCTCTTTGGCCCGTACTAGCTTTTCGGCGATTCCAGTGAAATTTTGCACGACGCGAGTCTAGCAGGTTTGATTACGCAAGTATGTTATTGCGATCCAAAGATCGGAATAGGTTCAGCCACCTTGTATCAGGCTTCGGGGTGTGTCACGTATCTTGATACGCCTCGCGGCATCCATGCCGCCGGACTTGGCGTTCTACGCCTAGATCGTGTGCTTCGATACGCCGCACTCCTGCGCCACATCTTGTGCCGTTCGACCCGCTTGCACCTGCTTCAAAGCCGCAATGATCTCCGCCTCGCTGGGCTTGCTCCTGCTCATCTCCTCGCTCGTCCCAAGAATCCGCAATCATCCTGCCCTATGTGCGGTGCCAGGGGGCACGGCACTGTGTTTACGGGTCGGCCCGGGGTCGAGCCGATTGCAAATACTTGTTCGCGATTGTTCGGTAGGCTGGGATGCAGGACTTTGCTTGCGCATGCCGACAAGAACACTGCTTTTCCTGTTTTCGATCATTAGCTGCACGGCGGTTGCGGAGAACGCGCTGGCGTCGTCAACCCAGCCGCCGAGGCAGTCGTCGCCTCTTGCCTCGCTTCAGTCCGGCGACACCCGGGTCGTGTTGGCGGCGGGCCAGGGACAGCCGCGGGTTGCGACCCTGTGCTCCTTATCCGCGCTTCCAGGCGCAAACGCCGAGAGCTGCTGGCAGCAGACGGCGCCTGAGCCGCTGATCGATCACGTTCAGGTTGCGGGCCGGACTGTCCGGCTCATGTGGAAGTGGAATCGGCCGGGGAGCGAGCGATCTCGCGACCGGGTGTGTTTCGTTTACGACGGGAGCTATGCTTCCCCGGCTGGTTCGAGCGGCCATCTGAGGCTCTTCTGGGAATGGACAGTGCGGGGTCCCGTCGGCCCCATCGAGCATACGATCCGCATTGAAAACCTGAGCGGCACGGGCGTCTGGCTGCCGCTGCAGCCGAGCGTGCAGTTGCGTTGGCGCGTTCCGGCGACCACTGCCCTGCAGTCGTTCTGGGTGGAAAAGGGCGCGGGTGGGCCGTCCGCTATCGGCACGCACCGGGTGACACTTGGCGATGGCTACCGATGGACGGGTACTTCCAGCACCTACGCGCACCCCGCCCCGGGCCAACCGAGGAGATGATTCCTTACCTCCAGGTGAGTCGGCCCCTGGGGAATGGAGAAAGGACGGGATGGTATCTCGGCATCGAGTTCAGCGGGCGCACGCAGATCGCTCTGGCGCGGACGGCGGAAGCCCTCAAGGTCTCGGCAGGCTTGAATCCGCACCCTGGCCCGTTCAGGACTCACCTCGCTCCGGGCGAAAGCTTTGCAACGCCCACGATTTTTATAGCCGCCTTTTGCGGTGACGCCGATAGCGCGGGCAACCAGCTGCGCCGCTGGGTGCGCGCCGTGCTGAACAACCCCGTGACGGTGCGCGACGCGGAGTATCCGCTGCTGGTCAACAACAGCTGGGGCAGCGGCATGGCCATCGACGAGCCGCGGGCCAGGGCGATGATTCGCGACTCCGCGGAGCTGGGCTTTGAAATGTTTCACCTGGATGCAGGCTGGTTTCGAGGCGTGGGCGACTGGCAGCCGGACGCGGCAAAGTTCCCCGAAGGCCTCGCCCCGGTCGCCGACGAGGCTCACGCGCATGGGCTGCGCTTCGGCCTGTGGATGGACTGGGCGCAGGCCGGCTTCGATGACGCCCTGGGCGCGGTCTCGATCCGGGATCCCCGGTATCGCGATTGGTTGACGACCGATGCGCCGCCGCGGTGGAAGCCCGCCGATCCTTTCAAGGGCGTGACCATGGACCTGGGCGACCCGCCGGTGCAGGCATGGGCAGCGAGCGAGATCGAACGCGTCGTCCACGACTACCATCTGGACATGCTGGAACATGACGGCTACGTGGTGGCACAAGGGTGCGACCGCACCGACCACCCGCATGCGCCTGCCGACGCGCTGCACACGCTCCACTACCGGGATTCGGGGTTCCTGTGGGTCTGCGGCGCCAACGCGACGGACGTGAGCTATCGCGCGACGCGCGCTTATTACGACATCTACGCCAACCTGCGGCGACAGCACCCCGCGCTGCTGCTGGAAATCTGCAACGACGGCGGACGCATGGTGGACTTCGGCAGCGCCGCGCATGGCGATTATTTTTCCATCTCGGACGCGTACGATCCGCTCTCCAACCGCCGTGCCTTCTATGACGCCAGCTACGTGCTGCCTCCCGCGATGCTCGAATCCTACGTGGAGAAGTGGCCGGCAGCGCGCATGGAGAACTTCCTGTACGTGCTGCGCAGCGGCATGATGGGCTGGTTCACCCTGATGCTCGACACCACGGCCTGGACGCCCGATCAGCATGCGGCAGCGAAGCAGGCAATCGCTTTCTACAAAGAGAGGCTGCGTCCGCTGATTCGTCAGGCGGATCTGTACCATGTCTCCCCGCCGCCCGACGGCCGGCACTGGGATGGCATGGAGTACTTTGACGCCGCGAAGCAGCAAGGCGCCCTCTTCGCCTTTCGCGGCCAACTCCCCGGCGACGGAAGCCACGTATTCCATCTGCGTGGGTTGAAGCCGAACGCCCTTTATCGGATCGGCTTTCACGATCACTCCTCGCCCGGCTACTTGGCTTCCGGAAGCTCGCTGATGGACGGCGGTTTGCAGGTCCATCTGCCGTTTCCCGAGTCGTCGGAGATCGTGCTGATCGAGGGTGTCGTATAGTTCTCAGGATGACGGCTCAGGACGCATTGACGGCAGCTATGCTGGAGCGATTGTTTTCGCTGGCCGGCGCCATCGTCCTGCCTTGCTGGCTTCTGCTGGTTTTTGTGCCCGGCTGGAAGTGGACCCAGCGACTCGCCACGTTCGTCGTCCCGATCTTCCTGGGTTCGACGTATTTGTGGCTGCTGCTGACCGCGCCCCGAGTGGCGGGCGGCGGCTTCAATTCGCTGGCGCAGGTGGCGGCGTTGTTCAGCGCGCGGCAGGCGCTGCTGGCCGGCTGGCTGCATTACCTCGTCTTCGACTTGTTCACCGGCTCGTGGGAAGCACGGGACGCACAGCGTCTGGGGATATCCCGATGGCTCGTCGCGCCCTGCCTGCTGTTGACCTTTCTCTTCGGACCCGTGGGGCTGGGATGCTACTTGCTGCTGAAGCTGGGGATGCGGCGAAGTGTTGGCGTTGAAGCGGGAGGCACGCGATGACGGAGACTGCGTCACTGTGGCGCGAAGCATGGGGCTGGTCCGCGAACAGTCGCGGGATTATGGCCGGCGTTTGGTGGAATGTGCTGTTGCTGGCGGCGAGCCTGATCGCTCTGCCTTTGGATCGGAGGGTGATTCTCGGCCTGAATCCCTGGATCAAGCCACTTAAATTTGAAATCTCCGTGATTGTTTTCCTTCTGACGGCAGGATTGCTGCTGGCGGTGCTGCGGCAGGATGGCCGCTGGACGGAGCTGCTGCGCTGGTGCGGCTGGGGCTTCGGCGTGGCGATGATCGTCGAGAATACGCTGATCGCCATGCAATCGGCCCGCGGCGTGCCGTCGCATATGAACTTCAGCAGCCACTTCAACGCTGCAACCTTTGCCACGATGGGCCTCTTCATTTTGCTGAATACCCTGCTGCTGGCGATCGTCTTTTGGCTCTTCTGCGTGGCGCGACTGGCCATTCCGCCGAGCGAGTTATGGGGCATCCGGCTCGGTCTTGTGCTGCTTCTTGCCGGCAGCCTCGAGGGTGCGCTCATCGTCAATCACGGCGGCCACACGGTCGGCGCGCCCGACGGAGGCGCGGGCCTGCCCTTTGTGAACTGGAGCCTGCAACACGGCGACCTGCGCGTTGCCCACTTTTTCGCCCTCCATGCGTTGCAGATTTTGTGGTTGGCCGGATGGGCACTGGGCAGAACGCGGCTGCCTTCCTTGCCGAGTGTCGTCGCGGTGGTCCTGATCGGCGTCGGATATGCCGGCGGGGTATGGTTCTTGTTCGTGCAAGCCAGGGCTGGAAGACCGGTCGTGCCGG
>Ga0116230_10002514_pt1 | contig 17642 bp, 14 predicted proteins | sample S1TSphfallax_3_FD_88678 | JGI IMG/M metagenome (GOLD analysis project Ga0116230, IMG submission 88678) | Host-associated microbial communities from peat moss isolated from Minnesota, USA - S1T2_Fd - Sphagnum fallax MG | ecosystem: Host-associated > Plants > Peat moss > Unclassified | place...
AATTCAAGTTATCATACACTAGAATAATGCACGATAACATTACAACTAGAAATTGATTGCTTGCTTTTCAAAATGTATTAGATTGAAATAAAGATTCAAGTATATGAAAGTGAATATATTATTGAAAAAGCATGTGAAACAAAGGAAGAAAAGGCATAAATCTTGCATCTTGAAGATGCAACTTGCAAAAGTAAAAACAAGAAAAATCAAACAAGGCAATAAGAAGAAAAAAAATAGAAGTTAATTGCATGATTTAATTTTTAAACAAAGACTATAATTGCAACATTGTGGAATATAGATATAAACACAAATGCAACAAATTTACCAAAATCAAGTGATAGGATGGATTTTAACCTTCATGAAGCACGGATCTGTAAATTCACATGAAAAAGATGTAAAATCTTGTTTTCTCTCTCTTGGGCCAAAAACAAATATGATAAGTCACTTCACAAATCTAGCGGTAAACTTTAAATTACATTCATATTCATTGCAATATTTAAATCTTTTAAAGTAACAAACAACATAAAAACAACACCAATCCTTCTTGCCAAACTTAACATACATTTTTACTTTAAGAAATGGAATTTGCTTTTGATCTAATAGAGTATATTATGTGAGAGAGTAGCAAGAGCTCATATGCTAACAAATAACTTAAAAGTTTAAAAAAGACCAATGATAGGTTAGATCAAAAACACATTTTGTAAAGTCATGTGATATATTGTGCTTCAAAATCATCCCAAATATACACTAGAAAAATCTCTCCAATTCTTTACATATAAGGTAAAGGCCCATTCTCAACATAAGGCAATAACCAAGTTTTGTCCCTCATTATGAAAATCAATTATGGGTGTTAAAATGACACAAAACCTTATCATAAGTTGGCAAATATCAAAGGTCTACTTAGCCAAGTTCAAAGTCAACTTTGGGTTTTATGCTTTTAAGCATATGTAGATCATGAGGTGGTAGGATTGGGAAACATCTTACACTTAAATGATTAAGCATAAGCTACTTTTTCTTATTTTAGGATGGAATTCACAAATATAATGTGCTCTCCAAAAGGAAACCCATCTACCACAATGTGATTGCCCTTGTTTGTGGTTCCATAAATTGGTCCAAAAACCTATTGACAATGAACTAAACATGGCAAGAATGTTAGAAGGAATAAAACTTACATTATTACCTCGAGCCAAACTCTAGGTGAAAGTTGGCAAATATCAAAGTTATAGGGACAAGTTCAAAGTCAACTTTGAGTTTTAGGCCTTTAAATAACTTATTTGCATATAAATCACATATCAAATCTTGTAAAAATAAAATAAAATAAAAATTGTTCCAACTACAAAATCATTTATATGAAATGCAAGGAACAAGGGAAATATAAACACTACTTGAGACTCATTTTTTGTTGTTGTGAAGGTTTACAAAACTTGATAATTGTTTTTTTAGGATAATGAAGTAAATGCACAAGAATTTTCGGCAAGTAATTATTTGAAAGTTAAATTCTTTTTGAAAGAATACACTTTCCATGTCAACCTTTGTGGTCTTTTTCTCCCCCAAATTTCTAAACTCTGAAAAATGAATTGGTCTAAATGATCTTCATGTTAATATTCATAGTGAATGGGAAATGAAAATGAAAATAAAAATGCATAGGGAAAGAATTCCAAGTGAGATTTTTTTAATAAAAAAAACTAAAGTTTCCTAACCATATACTAACATGGGTCTTCCCCCATCAAGACCTACCAAGTTGGGTCCCTTGACCTTTACTTGGCCTTGACTAACATTGGTTTGGATGACACATATTTAGGTGGATTTTTTATTTTAAAAATAGTTGGATGAATAAGAAGATTTTTTTTTCCAATTATGTGTTGACTAAACACATCCATGTAAATTTAAGGGGGTTTTGCTAAATAAAGCCCATGTAACCAAATTTTCACTTGTGAAAAGGACTACCTTAGGGTTAGACCCCACTTGATCATTTTCCTACCGAAGCCACACTTAATGCAATGTATAAGGTGGTATTTAGTCAATCCCACTTCCTAAGCAACAATGGACTAGGATGATCTTGCCCAACATGGGATTTATTTTTTCCAACATCAAATTACATGAACATTTATTCATTGGAAGTGTTGGATATGACTTTATTTAACCCCATTTGAATTGAAATTTAAGCATGGGATAATTAAAATGCAATCCTTTGTGTGAGGTTTTGTGAATAATGTTTAATTTTTATTTTGTGATATTCAAAGTTTGGCCAAAGCTTCAAGCAAGATTTTCTCCCCTTTAAGTTGGTTGCTCTAAATGCTCAATCTTATTCATATGTTTATCAAATGGTCTAAATTTTGTACAACTTGCTTTTTACATCATATTTTTCAAATTTAACATTAGATTTCTTCTATTATTTAATATGTGGATAAATCCATGAAGAAATATGTTTGAAGATCTTTTGGTAATGAAAATTATCTCCCAAGGGTTTAAGCTTTGAAGGTTAAATCATGATTGCTACCATTGTTGGGTGGTTCTTTATTTATATGAAAAACCTCTTGTTCCAATTCTAAAAAATAAATTCCAATTGTTTCAATTTTAGTTCAAATTCCACACATGAATGGATCCTAGGAATTCAATTTTGTATTTGAATCTTTATACAAAAACCTTTGGTTACAAATTTGATTCTAGTTTTGAAAATTAAACGTAATTATATATCAATTTTTACTAATTAACATTGGACTAAAAACTACACCCAACAACTTTCCCACACATGAATGGAACCCAAGAATCCAGTCTTGGATCTAATTTTGCAACCCAAAAAAAAACTTCAATTATGATTTTGCTTCCAAAATTTGAAAGTTTTAAATCTTGTTCCAATTCAATTCTTACAAATTAAAACTAAATTAAAAACTAGACCAAACAAATTTTTGAGGTTGGTTATAAACATGTGGGGAAAAATAAATAGTTGTCCTTCTTAATATCTAATGACACTTGATGTTAGGGACTATATTGTTAAGTCCCTTTACCCCACCCAAGGTAGCCATTAAAACCTAAAATTATTTATCATAAAATACAATGTTAAGTTAACTTTTCAAACTCCCGTTCACACCCATGATGTTAAAGGACCTATTGATAATTACATTAACATTAAACCTTAACATTTTTCATCATCATTCACACATGTGATGGCCAATCTCTTTTCCACATTATCTTTTTTATTATGTTGGGTAGGTGATAGATAGATAAATAGGTAGGTGACGGAAGGAGTGGGTGGGTGGGTAGGTAGGGGAACAATGCAAAAGAATTTTGTTAAGTTATTATTGATTTAAATTCCCCTTTTAGTGGTTGCTACCTAGCATTGAATTTTTATTTGAAAATTTAGGTTTCTTGAAAATTTTATGTTAAGCTAACATTCACTTAACATTATGCTACCACTCACTTAACATTAGGTGCCACCTTAGATGCCACCTAAGTTTTGATATTAACTATCTTGGTTGGAATACAACATTTTTTTTCATTTTCTTAACATCCATTTAACATTGATTTAACATCAAGCGCGATTGAAGCATTATGACCAATAAATGAAAATTATTAAGCAAACTTTCTCAAAAGTTCGAATATGAAAATTACATTTTCCTTTTTCTAAAACAACTATGGTTGCTCCTCCTGATACCATAATGCAAGGGTAAAACAAGGGCAATTTCAACACATGTTTTTCAAATTATTTATTTATTTTGAAATTTTCATGAAAATAAAATATTCCTGAATATTTCAAAATAATTTTTTATTTTCCTTCCCAAAAAAATATTCTTTGAATTTTTTAAAAAATAAATTTCATCATCATTTTCATAAAGAATATAAAATTAATGTGAAGCTGGCAAGGTACTATTATAATATTTTTTAGTAATTAATTTACAAGTAGGTTATTTAACACATATTGGATTTTATGACAAACATGAAGTTTGAACCTTAAACTAACTTTTGACCTTTTTAAGGTAGGTCTAGTTCATGGAGACCCAGTAGGTCCGGTCCTAAGGTGGGGTGAGGTTTAAGTAGATCCATTGGGTCCATTTTTAAGACATGTCTAGGTACATTTTGACCTATTAAATTTGGTTTTTCAACCCAAACCCAATTAGAAACTTGGAACCAACCAACATTAATCCTTTTGTTGATTTTAGGGTTTGTTCTAATTTCATCTCAATTAGTGTGGCCTATGTTGTTGGCCCAAGTGTGAACCCATTACAAAATAGGGAAATTCAACATGTGAACATTGTTTTGCAGTGTATGTATTTAAATTTTGAATAACCAAAGTAGTCACAAAAAATCTAATAAAATATCGATGGTCGAAACCATCACATGGGAAACAAAAAAGGAAGGCCAAATAAAGGCCCAAAGACGCACAACCCACATGATAAAAAAAAAGGGAGAGAGTTAGTATCTCTTGTGGTAGGAAGTTATTTCACCCATGGCCCCTTTAACGTTGCTTAAATGCAAATCGTGAGAATTAATATTAATGGGAGATCTAGAACAAACATCACCCGCCAATGCAATTTTCCTCTCTATAACAAAGGCTAAAACACATTGAAGAGCAATATTAACATGTTGTCTGAAAAATTAAATGCAAAAAGACAAGGATAAACGACCCCTCGATCATCTATCATGGAAAATACAAGCATAGTCCTTAATGAAACGACCCATATCACGCCTAGGTGCAATGTACACCTCCATGGCCATCGGAATAAAGTCGTGCCCTTTACAAAGCCCTATATACTTATGGATCTTAGTAATGACACTAAATTTTACAACTGCACATGTTAGTTGATTAATGACACTCAAAGCCGCCATCTCTCATGTTGGGTCAGTAACCATCACATCGAGAACAAAGATCTGGTGCTCTCAAGTCATGTAAAGATTGAGGCTAATGAAACTCTTGACATAGAGATGTACCACCGCTCTCTCCATGTGCCTTCTCTTTCGAGTGAAGGCATACATGAAGTCTTGGATGACGTCATGTGTGACTATTCGCTGACCTTCAAACAATCACATATGAAAAAAAATCATGCTTGAATGAATGGTAAGCCTTCAAGTGTTACCACGTTCTCAAATGATTTTTCCTTCCAAAACCTGGTTTTTTGGAATTTATTTGAATTTTCAACAGCAAAAATCATTTAAAAATCAATATCTCCCACATTCTAAATCCAAATCTTACCAAATAAATTCCATCAAATCCTGCTCATCAAGATCTTTCCAACAACACCATAGGCACATTCCAATTCTTCTGAAATTTTCAGCTCCAATTTAATTTAATTTTCAGTGAAGAAATCATTCAATATTCAAAAACTTTTGCACCGCAAGTCCAAACATCATGGAACCAAGCCTATGCACCCCTCCTCATTGAGAGCTTTCCAAAGACACCATGAACACGATCTGAAGCATCCCATTTGGTGGATCTCATACCTACAAAACAAAATAAAACAAAACAAAACAAACTACCTTCCTTCATAGATAGATTTTCCAGCAATGGAAGGCTTTCAAACAAAAACTGAGTGTTAAGAGCAATTTTCCATTGTTGTTCAAATGTGGATTGTTCATTAAAATGGACTGTGCGACCAAAAAAAGTAGGGGCTTGCTGTTTCTGCTACAACCTTCTCCCTCCAGAGGTTTGTACTAGAGACTAGATTATGATGAACATTATGGTCTGGGGTGGCAGATTACGACATTTTTTCGACCACATTACATGACATAATCTTATGGTGATGATCATACACTTGTAATAGTGACCAAAATCTCTGTTGAACATGAATTTTTAGAAAAACTCTTCAGTCTGCCATCCCAGACCTTTTAATGTCATGGAATGGTCTCACCCTTGCCCATCATGTCGGGTGCACTGGCAAGCTCGCCCTGGCACCTTACCCAACAGAATGGGCAGGGGCTTGACAATTCCAACACCAAGCACCACTCACTGCCTATCCAGGATGGGCAGGGGCTTGTCTTCTCTTGTGGGCTTACTTTTGTTCTCTGCTAGTGGAATGTTTCTGTCCAGGCTCAGGTTTGACAGCAGCCATGCAACACTGTTAAAGGCATAAGTGTGATTGTTTGCAGGATCGGATTCCACTTTCTGCTGCTCAAGATCTGCTGGACCTGCAAAGTCTGAGGGACCCAGGAATTTATTCATTCTAAATACACATGTGTTTTCTTTTCTTTTCTTGTTGTCTTCAGTGACCTTTTAGCAGAGCATCATCATCATCATCATCATCAATTGGCATACTTTCCAACAGAACTCAGTAAAAGCTTGCAATAACTTCTCATTTCAATGTTTTTCACTACATCTCCATCTCCATCCAAGAGATTTTTGGTTAATCCCAAATTTACTGTAAAATTAGATAAGAGATGATGGGTGGAGGTCATTGCAAAATTTGCCATGACATGAGAGGAGGGACAATATTCACAAAGCATGATTAGCTTGAGAACTAGATTATCAACGGTGAAGCTTTCGCTTCAGAATTGATTTGTAAATCATCAGCTGGTGCATGTTGATCCAGAAATGTTTCCTGAGGTGTCTGCAAGAATGCAATTAGCTTGTCCATCACCATGTCAGGGTCATCCTTGTCAAGAATCAGAACTTCACTGACTTGAGCAGGTGTGACCTTGCATCTGCCTTCATGCAACAAACTCTCTACCGTTGGAAACAATGGGTGGGTGTCAATCATCAAGTAGTTGCGAGCAAGGATCTTGAAAGCTGCAAAAGTGCAGTAAGACATGTGTATGTGCATGTCCATTCGGCCAGGTCTCAGCAACGCTGCATCAAGTTTCTCAATGTGGTTGGTTGTGAAAATCAGGATGCGCTCATCACCACAACAGGACCATAAGCCATCAGTGAAATTCAACAGCCCAGAGAGTGTAATACGGCTGCTTTCATCCTCCTTCAACTTGTCAAGCTCATTGGGACTGAATGGGTCTGATCTGTCACAATCTTTCCCTCCCCGTCTTGATCTTGATTTTGGTGTCCGCTGGCCAGACAGATTGATGGAGCAGTCAATGTCTTCAATCACTATGATGGACCTGTTTGTTGTTTGAATGAGCAGCTGTCGGAGTTCACTGTTGCTGAATACCTGAACATTCATGAGCAAAATTGAGAGAAAATTAGATATCAATCACTTGCTTGCTTGCCATGAATGTCTGCAAATCAGGGGGAAGATTCAAAGGATCCATCCACAAAATTACCTGAGTCAGCTCAAGGTCGTAGACGTCATACTTGAGGAAGTTGGCCATGGCAGCAATCATGCTGGACTTCCCTGTGCCAGGAGGGCCGTATAGCAAGTACCCACGCTTCCAAGCCCGCCCAACTCTCTCAAAGAAATGCTTCCCCTCCATAAAAGACTTCAGGTCTCCCTTGATACGAGCAATACTGGCAGGTTCCATGGCAAGTGTGTCAAAGGTTGAGGGATGTCTGAATGGAACCGACTGCCACATGTGTCTGCCTCCAGAGAACATGGATGAGTTCTTGCCATTTGTGTACAACTGCATCTCTCTGCACATGATTCAACAACCTCATCAGACACATTGAAGAAAATGACAAAGGATTTTCGCCCAAACATCATCATCATCATCTTCTTCTTCAACCCCTGAATCATTGGGTCTGGAAGAAGGACTACTACTACTACTGCTGCTACTACTGTGAGAGCTAAATTGGCAAAATCCTTGCAAATCAATTTGTAACTAGAGAAAATATTATGTACCTGTTTTGGCGTTTGTATCCAGCAGCTCTTGCATTGATGTGATCAATATAGCGAGGGATGATCCAATCACGATCACGCTTATGTATCTTGAGTGTATACAGACGGTCATGTGCTTCTTGTGATCCTCTCCCCTGCATGCTCTCTCCTTGCAATTTATGCACTGAGTGTTGCCACCACAGTTTTCTGCCTTCAAATGTGTCCACAATACTCTCACCCTCTGGGGGGGAAAGAAAATGCCCACAAAACCAAGAACATAGCTTAATAGTGCAAAAGAAAAAAACAAAACAAAACAAAACAAAACAAAAAGACAGAAAAAGCCTGTTGAAGTAAACCAACTACTCTGTAGGGGTGGGGGGTTTTGTGGGATATGATGATGATGATTACCTGCTAGATTGGAGCAAGTCTGTTTGGAGTTGCGGATGCGAGTGAGGACGACTCTGTTGGCAACTTTGCACATGTCGTTGGCGTTGACATGGAGTTGCACATTCTTGTACAGTTCATTGCTACTGGCACTCTCAAACTCGGGGATCTCAAAACATATGTAAGGGTCCAAATATGTTCTCAGAAATCCAAGGCATTTGCTCACCAATTCTTTCACCTCGCGCGGTAACATTCCATGAAAGAATGCCACTAGTCCCAGCATTGACCACCAGTATGCCAAATCCATGCTCATATTACTCTTTCTCATGGATCCAGCAGAAGCAGAAGAAAGCGACGGACGGTAGCCAAAGCTCATGAATATGTATGGATCCAGGTTGTGAAATATAGACAAAATGCAAGAAAGCTCAAGCTGCGACGTTCAGCTCGATTCTCTCATCCCTACTACAGATTTCCTCCGCCTTTCAAATTTGCCCCAGCTGCTGTGAGCTCAAAGATTCTCGACTCCTGACGAAACAAGGCAGGCCGGAATTGCTGCTGCAGCTGTTCAAATGATATTTCTTCTTCTTCTTCTTCTTCTTCTTCTTCTTCTTCTTCGGACTCGTTAATTGGGTGTTTTCGCAGAAACAAGCAATTCAGCACTCCCAGTCGTCCTGATTCACAAGAACAAATGACAAGCCTTTGCCGCTCTCTACTCCTCCTACATACATCCAATCAAGCTCTTAATTTGCGCTCCCTTGTGCAAAGAATGAAAACAAGCTCACCGCATATAACCAAAAGCTACCTCAAGACTTACTGGAAAGCCTCAGCTTCATCCCAGAAAAAAGCTGCACTAGATTGCGTTGTGGAAACAGAAAACCAATCCACGGATCCAAGCTGTTAGCAGAGTTGCCCAGGAAAAACAAACACATACCCAATTTTCTCTCTCTCTGTCTCTCTCTCTCTCGCTGTGTCTGTGACTCTTCTGTCTGTCTGTCTGTCTGTCTGTCTGTGTCCACCGTCGGAGATCATGAAAGGCAGAAGACGGGTTGACGAGAGCTTCTAGATTTGGGCATTCATGGAAAGCTTTGCAGCATTTGAGAGAATATGGGGAGAACGTGAGGAGAATGATGATGGACGATGTGGGAAGCGGAATTTGTACTACCAGTGATGATGGGTGGGGACGACCAAGCTTGCTTGCTTGTTTGCTTGCTTTTCCGACTTGGGAGAAGACCAAAGAAAGCAGCTGCGGTTCCTTCCTTCCTTCCTTGGCCCACCGTCACCACCCTCCCTCCGTCCCTTCCCTCCCTCCGTGCCTGCCTGCCTGCCTGCCTGCCTGACAGTGCACACTCCCCACACAGACTTCGCGACAAAACGCGCGTGCGTGATTTGCTTACGTTGCTCACGGGCTGTTTGCACTCAACTAGTTCCACAAACCGTGCGATTAGGTGTCCTCCTTCCTCATCCATCCCCAACCGACCAGAAAAAATTTCTGTGGTTTGCATAACTCTCATCTATATATTTCTGTCCGTCCCTTCCGTTCCCCCCCACCCCCCTTTTCTTTCTTCTTTGGTATAAGACAAGGATCTACAACGGGGCTGTTCTGCATACCCTGCCCGTGCCCTCAGCAGCCTTTTCTTTTTCATTGGCAATATTAAGCCCAAAAAAAAGAGATTAAAAATTGACATTTTGAGAAATTAATTGTGTTTTTTTTTTGGAGGGTTTCAAATTGCCAGAAGTGAGGGGGGGAAAAAAAAATTAAAAATTATTTCATATTATTTTTAAAATATTTTGGTTTCATTGTCTAAGCTATAAAATATATAAAAAGCTAGCTTACATTGTATCACTTATTAGGATACATTTTAAAAAATTCATTTAAAAGAGAAAAATATGGCAAGTGCCAGAGCTGCTGCCATGTTCAAGATCCCGAAATTTTTTTTGTGATGGCCGCAAATTTTGTTTGAGAAAGAGAGGAGGCACCTTATACAAGGCATGTAATGCACATGGTTCCTTCCTCAAATTTGAGGAGGCACCCTCACACATACTCTGGGAAATTTCTACCAGTTCACAACCGCAAGTTCACGAAGGCGGGGAACAAATGGACAGATCCATTAACAAAGAGGGAACGGCGCGACAGGCAAGTTTAAAACCAGCAAGAATTGAAGTAATTGAATGTTCCCATCAAGTTCCCATAAGAAAGTGAAGTCTCAGTTTCCAAACTGAGGCAGCCGTAGCCTCCACGTACATATACACTAGGGAAATTTTTGACTAGTTCAGGAATGACTAATTCCAAACTAGCAAGAGTCAAAACAAAAGAATGTTACAAGTTCCCCAAAAGAAAGTGAACTCTCGGTTTCCCACCTGCACATTACACTTAGAAACAACAATCCTACCAAATTCAGGACGACAGATTCAAAACTAGCAAAAGTCAAAAATTAAAAAATTAAAAACAAAACATTGCATCAAGAAGTTCCCATAGAAAGTGAACTCCCAATTTCTCAACTCGACATTACACTTGGAAATTTCTACCACTTCAGTATGACAAGTTCAAAACTAGCAAAAGTCAAATTAAAGGTACATTACATTACGTCAAGTTCCAACAAGAAATGAAGTCTCAATTTTACACCTTCATTTTACACACACACACATGAGGGAAAATTCTACCCAATTCGAGGTAACAAATTCAAACCTGGCAACCCTTAGAAATACACAAGAAAGTGAACTCTTGGGAAAAAAAACTTTAGTTGTATCCAAATTCTACCAGTTCCTGACTACAAGTTCAAAAACTAGCAAGCCTTGAAATAAGGGAATGTTGTTCCTAGTACAAGAAAATGAACCCCTCAGTTTCGCACCAACACAAGGTGAACATTCATCAAAATGTGAGCTGAAAACAACAAATAGTTAGTATTCAAAGCTGACAAGGTATGTATTGTGGTTCAGCAAGAACTGGTGAAAATTCCTCAAAACGTGGGATCAAAGGAAATCCTCTTGCTACATAGCCTAGTTTTTGTTGTGGCATTGGGTGAACCAGCAACCTGCACTGTTACCACCGTTTTGTTTTTTTTTATATATTTTAAATTTTATGGGGGGGAGGGAAAGGGGATGGGGGGTGAATATTTGCTATGTGGTGACCAAAAAACCATTGTGAATTTTACAGAGGGTTTTTTTTCTGGGATAAAAATATACAAAAAAGTTGCCATAATTTGAGGGAAAAAAAAATAGAAATGGCCATTGAGAATGTAGTGAACCAAAATGACTCTGCTTAAGTGTATATAGATATATAAATTTATTTATTTATTTATTGAACATTGTTATGCCAATAGTGGTCTGAGGTTAAGCTGCAGGACAGGATTAGAATGCTGGTTTAGAACAAAGCAGGTCCTGGGTTCAAAACTGGGTTATACCCATGATCTACTACTTACTACAAGGGGACACTAGGTATTGCAAAATTCTTGATGAGAAAAATTCCAAGGCATGGGAACCAAGGAAACAAAGGAATGAATCTCATCCACCAGTTGTCATTTCAGCCCAGCCGCCACAAACTAGGCAGGAATTCCAAAGACTTGTTGTTGCGACTGTCTTGTCTGACCTGTAACCAGATTTGGCTCATTCCTTCCACAGAGTTTTGTTACTGTCCTTTCTGACGTCTACCCAAATTTGGCTCATTCCTCTTGTGGCAGCATTTGCCAGTCCACCTACTTCACAATTTAGCAAAATCAAAAGGCTGACTAGTATCATGCAAGATCTCAAATTTCTTTCTAATGGTGTGTGCATTCACACTTGATGTTAAGTCAGTGTTAAATTAAAACCTAGGTGGCATCCTAGGTGGCATCCAATGTTAAATGGGTGATATCTTAATGTTAAGTGAAATTTTAACTTAACATAAAATGTTCATGGTAAGTAGGTGTATAAGTCCTAAATGACTAGCATGGTATTATCACACTCAACACTAAAGTCCATAACACCAAGTGTGAATGGACCTTAAATGTTATAAATACTATATAGCATTTCATGGGTCACTAATGTGGCTTGTGCTGCTGGCCCAAGTGTGAACAGGACCTTCACATAGAGCTTGTTTGTGAGAAAAAAAATATTAAATTTAAAATTAATTTTCAATGACAAAATTACTCAAAATTCACTATTTCGCTTCACCATAGGTCTTAAAATTTCCCAATTCACCTTCATTAAATCCTACTCACCAAGAGTGTGCCCAAATCCCCCTATCGTGTTTAGTTTTGATTTAGATGAATTTTTTCATTAAAGATATGTTCACTATTCAATAACTTCTCCACCATAGGTCAAAACCTCAAGAAATCAACTTGGTGCACCCCTAATAATTGAGGACTTTTCAATTGTATCAAAAGTGTGGCTAAACGTGCTATGATTTGGGAGATCTCAACACGACAATCAAACCAAACAATCTCCCTTTTCATATGGAGACATTAAGAAGACCATGAAATGTTAAATTTGGACTCAAAGACCATATTTTAGTTGAAGCATGGGATATTTATAAGGGGTGCTACTTCACCATGGCCATTCATTGGGGTTTTGGAAAGTCTTTCCTTGATAGGAGAGCAAATATGATGAAGTGACAAGCACTAAACAAGCACAACAAGTTAAAGACAATGCAATTTGCAATGCCTTTTACCAACTCGGTTTTCAGAATTTTTAATGCCCCGACCGCAAGTGCCCCATCCCTAATTATCCACCCCCCTTGTTAACCAAAACTGCTACTTCACCCAACTTGATGCATGGCTAACTCACCCTTGTGCCCTCTCCCCCACCTGCTCACCACCTCCCTTCTTGCCACCAAATCCTTCCTTTGGTAAATCCCAAGCTTGGCGATTTCTAATTTCCCATTAGGGAAGCATCCAACCCCGGGCTGCTTGAGTCCTTTCCACCTCGGAAAATGTTGCCCCAAGGAACTAATGAACTCCATCAAGGAACATAAAACTCCTTGAGGCACATCTCCCTTCCCTACCCCAAAGTTTCCTTCCATTCCCCAAGGAGTACTTACCTTTCATATTGGGGAGACTCTGAGGTTCCTCACATCTCCCTCCATCCCCTAAGGAACACTCATTCTCCCCTATCAAGGAAATACCACATTTCGACACAATAGTTATTTCAGTCCGCACTATTTCCATGGATAAAATTTCCCATCCAAGGTCCTTTGGGGGAGGTTTTCATCCCAAATCTTGCCTTCCCATCATGGATCTCATCTGCCATGGGAAGTCTTCCCCATCATTTATTTCCCCTGTGGAAACACAAGGTCAACAAATCCATCCATCCATCAATTTACAAATAATTGAAATTGTTTAACAGTGCATGTTGTCATTGCGAATGCTCCAAATTTTGATGGCAACCCCCGGCCCCCCCCCCCTTTCTCTCAATGAAAGGAATTTGTGTTTTAGTAAGAACTTTCAATTGATCTAAGTGGAGCCTTTGTTTGCATTTATTATATTGCATGTGTAGCTTGCATTATTTGGGATAATCTTCAACTATTCAAGTTTTTTGCAACCGCAACCATGACCAAGTGCAAATTTGACCTTGAAATCCATTAGTGCAGATACTATACCAGAAATTAAATATGCATGTTTGTATTTTGAATTGCAGCAACTTTCTAATGGTAGTTTTAGTTGTCACAAACTTCAATGGATCAATAGATAAACAAGTGGCCATGGTTTCTATCAGTTTTGTGTGTACATAGTCATTATATGGTTCAAAATATTTAATTTTCTAGATGGCAAGTGTAAGTGACCCAATGAAGAAGCACAATTTTTCCATAATAAATGTATGTCAATTCTTCTTAGGTTGTTTGAAGCACCTAAAATCAATAGTCACCTTGTTATGTCAACATATCATTATGAGTTTGGACTTGAGGATGAAATGGTGAAAAAATTGAATGTTGATCATGTGCAGCCTAGTGCAATAGGTGAGAAGTTTGCCCCTTGGAGAGTGAGGCAAGCGCACAATGTCTCTATCGAAATGGGCTGTCAATGTGGGTTTGAATTTGGGTAGAGTTATGAGGCACTTGACCTTGCACTACTCCATTATTGTTATATGGAGCATGTAGACAACAAGGGGGCTCCCTATCATGAGCAACACGCCACAATGTGCAACAGTACATGTCTATAGTATGCATTGTATTTGGGGTAAGCCATCAAAGATTGGATCATGAACAATGTTAAGCTCAAATCATGACAAAGCATGAACAACATTGTTTCGAACAAGATCCCACTCCAAAATCATGAACACATAGTCAATTTGTACTCCCCCATGACATTTGCAATGCAATGGATATATATGTATGCTACTTTGGAATAGAAATGACATGGGATGTGACAACCAATATTAGGTTTTGGGTGGATGCAAATCTTGACAGGTATTCATCTTGCAACATGAACATCATCTAGGCTTATATTTTCTATCAAAATTTAAACATCGTTCTAGAAAAAACTCATGGTGGAATTGGACCATCAAAGGGTGGGACGAATGACAAGGTACTATCTTTATTTTGTTGTTCAATTTCAAGCATGATATATCATTATAGGACATTTAGATAATTTTTGTTTTGTTCTTTCACAATTCTCATTACATACATTAATGGTTTTAGATGAATGGTAAAATGGAATTCTCATGGCTTGGATCAATTCAACTTGAAACAAAAGCATATATGTCCAACTAGGGTTGAAAATGCCTAATGACATACTTGAAGAAGATTTTGAATGAAATCTGAGTGCATTCATTGTTGATGATGTCAGAGCAAATATCAATGCAACACCATTAATTTTTTTGTGATAGCAATTATTTTGAACATTACATGCAAAATGGATAAAGTCCCCAAGAGAACCAATTTGGGGAGTTATAAATGTTCCTATATATATTTCTTCACTTAAGGAAGCATGCCAAGGCAATTCCTTGAGGAAGTAAGCCAACAATCAACCCCTTTCGGAAACATACCAAGGTTAATTCCCCAAGGAAACATTTTGGGGGTGAGTTCCCTTAAAGAACCATGTTAGGGAAGTTCATTGGGGAGAATGATGGCATCTAATCCCCTAGGAAACTAATCCTTTGAAAGATTTTTAAAGCATTCCAACATCCATTTTTCAAAAGAACATACAAAAGATTCCCATTAAGGAGCACGTTGGGGATGAGTCTCCTAAGGAAAAATTCATAATATTAAGGATTCTTTTTCATTTATGTCACATTTCAATGTCTCAAAGATATGTTGGTTTCTAGTTGTCTCATGTGCAAAGCATCATTTCTAAACTCATTTGTCTCCCTTTGCCTTTGGCATGTTTGCCAAACATGGCTCAAACAATATTTCAAGAAAATTTTAACCCCATGGATAACTGAAGGCAATGGGAGATATCATGTACCTAAAAGGTGTTGTAATGTGCTCGTCATCACAATGCACATTTGAAAATGAAATGTTGCATCAACTTTCCTAGCTTTGAACAAAATATCATTCAATGAAACCATTCCTTGATTATGTTGATGCATGTGCATACTTAGTGCAAAAGGTCCATGTGTGGTGCATAGAAATGTGAAACATACCATATGTCAACCAAGACATGAATGTCACTTTAAAGGCTTCCCTTGGGAACTTGAAAGAAAAACTCAAAAACATGAAATGCAGATTCGAGGGTAGGAGATTAGATTCATTGTTAATGTGATCACCCATTATTGGTATGTTAGCATTTGTAAATGAAATGGTTTGCTTTGAAACTAATGAGCAAAAAAAATCTCAAACCATATGATTGGCACAAAAAATCACACATTTGCACATCCATCTCTTGGACATGGGAAACGCAAAACTAGCAAGGGTCCAATTAAAATCACATAAAGATATTCAATATATAATTTGCAATCTTGACTTTGAATGGGCATCTTGTGATTGCCCATGGGCACAAATGTTTTTTATGCAAGCAATAAATTTTGTGCTCATGAAATTATAAAGGCCCAACTTCCCCTTAAGATTATAATAACTTCATGTGAAGCACATCCTAAAACAACTATGGGTGGATTTGATGCATTATAGGATCTCCCTACTCCCATCAACATTGCAACAAAAGCAAGTATTTGTTTGTCAACCCCTCAAACAAGCAAGACACCAAATTAACCTTCATTAGATTGGATGTACCCACACCATGCATTCCCTTGTTGCCTCATGGTTAATGGTGGGTGAAATCTTGTAGGTAATTGTTATACCATTTTATGTTGTGGGATCGAATGACTATTTTTAGTTTCAAATTTTAGTTGAATTTGAACATATTTGAGAGAAAATATCCAGCTTTCAATGCCCCTTTGGATGCCAAGTTATATTGCCATCCTCTTGGCAATGCCTTAAAAAATGTGGTGGATGGTAATAACCTAAGCCTAAAGAGAAAACTTAACTTTGTTAACTACATGAGAATTAAATCCAAACCAACATTTATAAATTTAAATCAATCTAAGAATTAGTCACCTACATCTCAAGCATATCACGGATTATCATCTACTTGATTGGTGTTATGGTAATTACTTCACCTAAGCTGTTGAAATAGTTACTCATCATTTGGGGAAATGGAAAGCCCAAGCTTCCCTAGATAACACATTCCCTAGGGACTTTGTTTGAAACCCTCACAATTAACATTCCTTGGAGAGATGTGAAGCCTAGTTGTCTTTTAGGAACAAATGTCTAATGAAAAGCTTTAATTTGTTTAAAAAATGAAACAATTTTTTTGGGGAGATTATGGCACTAAGCTATTTTCTTTGAAGAACATTTCCCCAAGGACCAACTTCAATGCCATGAAAAAAATTGATCTTTCCCAATAGGAGATGACAAATGTTGCCCCATTAGGATTTCCCCACAAGGAAAATTAACAAAGTCTCTAATTTTTATATTAATATAGTTCATTATGGAATAGTTATAGTACAATTCCAAGAGTTGTAAGTTCTTTGTGAAGATCTTTATAAGCATATGAATAGTTATAATATAATTGAAAGAACAAGCAAATATAATTCCATGTAATTGTATAGTTTTAATAAACCAATTATTCATTCTTTCATTTTTCCAAATTACCTAATTTTTAAAAAGAATGGTGGGTTTCTCATGGAATGGATGTTTCTTAGGGAGGCAAGTTGGTCATATAATATAAAAATATGTGTTAAAAAAACTTTGTGAAACCTCACACATTGACATTTTGGAAGGGTAAGCAACTATTTAAGATTTTAAAACATTATAAAAATGCAATTATAAACAATATGTTTCATTCATTTTATGATTTCCCATCTTCAAATTATTTGCCTTTGAAGATCAACCATTATGCATACATTACATTCTATCAAAACACTAAAAGAGTGCATTGCAAACAAATGAATGCTCCATGGGCAAGTTGACTATTGATTTCCCAACTTGGTAAGTTGATTGGGGAGTTGTCATGGATTGGGAGTCAAATCATGGTTCCCCACATGGGTACCTATAGTGGGGAACATGCAAAACAACTAGCTTGGTCCATGTTGCGACATGATACCAACTCAAAAATATGATGAAATGGAAAAGCCAATGAACACCATTACTAG
>Ga0116230_10002516_pt1 | contig 17638 bp, 14 predicted proteins | sample S1TSphfallax_3_FD_88678 | JGI IMG/M metagenome (GOLD analysis project Ga0116230, IMG submission 88678) | Host-associated microbial communities from peat moss isolated from Minnesota, USA - S1T2_Fd - Sphagnum fallax MG | ecosystem: Host-associated > Plants > Peat moss > Unclassified | place...
CGGCAAGGTAGCCCGGCTTGATGACACCGAGCTGGTGCTCGGCCATGATGAGTCGAGCGGCGTGATCACTGCCCCCTCGGCGGTGACTCGGCCGGCTACTCCGCGTCGGAGGTGGCGAGGCACGATCGGCGGCGGTGGAGTGAAGTTGAAGTTGTACATCGCGTAGCCCGGAACTTCGGCACGTGCAATCTCAAGCACATCCTCAAAGCCAAGGTTGGTGATAAGACCAACGCGTGCCCCACGTCGCTGCAGAATGGCATTCAATCCAAGTGTGGTTCCGTGAACAATCGTCGCGACCTCACTCAGCTCATAGTCAAGTCCTGCAATTGCACTGAGCACACCAGCACTCGGTCGATCCGGGGTGGTGGGAGATTTCCATGCACGTACCGTTCCATCATCGGGGTCGTAAGAGATCGCATCGACAAACGTTCCACCGATGTCGATGGCGACCCGCACCCGCTCACGCTCACGCGGCACGAAGTGTGCTCCGGTCATTGCGCACAGCCACGCCATCAGCCATGACAAAGCTGATCGAACGCATCGCCGCAATGTCGACGGTCGGATCGGCATCGACAGCCACCAGGTCGGCAAGGTAGCCCGGCTTGATGACACCGAGCTGGTGCTCGGCCATGATGAGTCGAGCGGCGTTCGTCGTGACCGACCGCAAAGCGTCGATCGGCGAGAGGCCAGCCTCGACCATGAACTCCATCTCGCGCACCGCCACAATGGTGTCGTCTGCAGGCTCTCCAGGGGGATAGTCCGTACCATTGACGAGTGTCACGCCGGCATCGACCGCTCGCTTGATGCTGTCGAGGTGAGCTGGACCTACAGCAATTGCACGTTCGATCTGGTCGGCAGTGAATCGATGGTCGGCCATCCATTCCGGCAGACGTGAAACACACAACGTCGGGGTGAGAAATGCCCCCTTGGCCGCGAGCGCACGAGCCGTAGTGTCGTCAAGCTCGTAGGCATGTTCGAAGGACCGAACACCGAGCGCCAAGGCTTCAGCAATGGCAACCGAGTTTGAGGCATGTGCCACGACGTACTTCGCTCGCTCTGATGCTGCACGGACCACGCTGCTCAATTCGGGGGCGGTCAACTGCATGCCCGTCATCACTTCTCCCGCGTGTGCCAGTCCACCAGTGATGAATACCTTGAGGTGATCAGCACCTCGAGCCAGCTCGTCTCGAGCCGCCTTGAGGAACTCGTCCTCGCCGTCGACGTAGGTGCATCCCGAACCCCAGCCATGTCCTCCCGTGGTCGACAGAGCCTGTCCGGCGCCAAAGATGCGGGGAACATGCACCCAGCCCTCCTCGGCCGAACTGCGAAGAAGTAGATCGGCACGGTTGATCTCGTGTACGCAGCGAATTGTCGTGATCCCTGCGGTGAGCGCGTCATGAGCTCGCGATGCGGCGCGAAGCACACTCAAACCCGGCGATTCGTCCTCGTCAGTCGCATCGAAGGGATAGACGACCGAGAGGTGGGTGTGACAGGAGATGATACCGGGCAGGAGATAGCGCCCACCGAGATCAATGAAATCACCATCGGCCTTTGAGGCGACGCCGGTAGCACTTCTCGACCTCTCACCAGACGACGCGCTGGTCGACGCGCTGGTCCTCTCGCCGGTTCTCTCGCCGTCCCGCAAACGCTGATCGAGTGTTTCCGCAGACACTTCCTCGATACTCCGGATAATGCCGTCGACAACTTCGACGGATACGTTGCGTCGGACCGACCCGGCCTCGACGTCAACCACATTGCAATTCGTCAGCCACATATCCTGCTGCCTTTCTCGATGTAACAAGTGCAGACCGATCGCGAGAGGCATGAACTGATCACGAGCGACCACGTCGGCCGGGAGCAGAAGCAATGAGCTCTCGCGTGAAGGCGTGCTGAGGATCCGAGAGAACGTCTTCGACCGGGCCGCGCTCGACAATGGTGCCATCTTGCATGACGATCACGCTGTCGCAGACAAAACGGACGACAGCGAGGTCGTGCGAAACAAACAGCACGGATCGGTCACGCTCGGCAATCAAGTCACGGATCAGGTTCAACACCTGGGCCTGGACGGACAAGTCGAGCGAGGAAACGGGTTCGTCAAGAATGAGCACTTCGGGCTCAACGGCGAGCGCACGCGCGATCGCGACGCGCTGGCGTTGTCCGCCAGACAGCTCACGTGGGTGACGCAGTGCGAACGAACCACGCAAACCGACCTGTTCGAGAAGCTTCTCCACACGTGCATCGAGCTCTGCACCACGAGCAGCGAGATGGTGCACGAGCAGGCCCTCACCGACAAGTGCACCCACGCGCATGCGAGGGTTGAGCGACCCAAACGGATCTTGGAACACGAGCTGCAACTTGCGTGCCAACTTGCGACGTGCGGGAGAACCAAGGCGGCCTGTCCATGTCGTTCCACAGACGTCGACTGTCCCAGAACTGGTATCGACCAGACCAGCGAGACATCGACTGAGCGTGGTCTTCCCGGAACCCGACTCTCCCACGACACCAAGCACATCACCTCGGGCAAGGCGAAACGAGACATCGTCGAGCGCCCGAACTTCCGCGCCGCGCCGTCCTTGCCGGGCAAACGTTTTCGAGATGCCATCCACGCTCACCAGCCACTCACGCTCCTGCGCTGTCATGGACTCACAACCTGTGCGACGTGAGGATGCGCGACAAGTGATCCCGCAACCATGGCAGCACGGAAATGACAGCGCGATGTATGGGCGCGCTCGGTACGCTCTCCGTCTCGCTTGGCAACTACTCCCACTGCGGTGAGTGCAGGCTCTTCTTCTCGACATATTGCCTGCGCAAAGGAGCAGCGAGGGAAGAAGCGACAGCACCGCGTGAGACTTCCTGGCGCTGGCGGGCTACCGACGATGCTCGGCAATCGAGCGGGTATCGGACCTTCCAATTCGGGTCGTGATGCCAGAAGCCCAGCGGTATAGGGATGCCCGGGATGATCGAGTAACCCACTGGTCGATCCTTCCTCGACAATCTGGCCGGAGTACAGCACAACCGTGCGCTGGGCAATGTCAGCAATCACATCGATATCGTGGCTGATCATCACCAGGGCCATCTCTTCCTCGTCACAGAGTTGTTTCAGAAGATCGAGCACCTTGCGCTGAGTCCGGAGATCGAGAGCCGTCGTGGGTTCGTCGGCAATCAACACCTGTGGTGATGCCATGAGTGCCATAGCGATCACGACGCGCTGACGCATCCCGCCAGAGAACTCACGTGGATAGGCGCGCAATCGCTCGCGTGCTCGGGCCACACCGACACGGTCGAGAAGCGTCACCGCTCGCTCTCGTGCCACAGCCCGAGAGGATCCCCGAGCCGTCAGCACCTCTTCCAGCTGCTGACCAATGGGAACAACAGGATTGAGAGCCGACAGAGGATCTTGTAGCACCAGGCCGATCACCGACCCACGGATTGAGCGCATCGAGCGAAGTGATGGTTGGTAGCGCGTGCCGGCCACTCGTACCGAACCCTCGACGAGTGCACCACGTGCGAGCCCGAGGGATGCGAGGGCCAACGAGCTCTTCCCTGACCCCGACTCGCCTACGATCCCGAGCCGCTCCCTTGCTCCGACCGACAACGTGACGTCATCCACGACCCGCTGGATGCGACCTCGCGCGTCCCGGTAGCCAACCACGAGGTTATCGATCCCTAACACGGCGACACTGCCATTGCCGGATTCGCTCATAGCGCTGTTGGCATCGGATTGGGGCCAAGGAAAGCGGGAAAACGACAAAACACGTTCAACGCCCGAGCATCGTCTTGAGGCGAGGATCGAGCTGACCCCGGAGGAGGTCCCCGACAAGGCTGAAGCCTATTGCAGTGAGTGTCAGGGCAATCCCGGGAAATGCCGCGACCCACCACGCAGAGGTGATGACCTGACTACCTTCGCTGATCATGGCGCCCCACTCCGGCGACGGAGGACGCGCACCTGCGCCAATAAATGACAGCCCGGACAACGTGAGGGCAACGAAGGCAATATCGAGCGTAACCTGCACAAAGAGGAGATCCAGTGCGTTTGGCAGGATGTGGCGCAGGACAAGTCTCAAGCGAGAGACTCCGAGGACACGTGCATTCTCCACGAAATCTCGATTTGCTGTGTCGGCGACGAGGGTGCGGACTAGCCGCGCGTAACCTGGCCACCAGCTCAGCGAGATGGCTGCGATCGCCGCTGTAAGTCCCCCACCGAATGCAGCCGAGAGCCCGATAGCGAGCACCAGCGGCGGGAACGACAACCCGATATCGGTCAGTCGCATCAGGAACTCGTCAACCGCCCGACCACCAAGTGCAGCGAGCGTACCGACCAGCGTACCCACACTCGCCGCGATGAGGATGACGATAGCCACGGACGAGAGGGTGGTCCGTGCGCCATAAAGCACGCGACTCAGCACGTCCCGGCCGGCATCATCAGTCCCGAACCAATTTGTCGCACTCGGTGGAAGCATCCTGGTCGCAAATGACACATCGTCGGGGTTCTGCGGAGCGACCAAGGGACCGAAGAGTGCGACGAGCACCATGAACAGCGCAATGCACAGCCCGATTGCTTCGACGGGATGGGTGCGCAGTACGGCGATGATCCGCCTCGTGCGGCCCTCTCGCTGCTCCATCGAAGCTCCTCCAGGAGAGCGCTCAGCAAGCATCACGGGGTCGGAGACCACTGCAGACATCAGCTCGAGCGTCCGAGTCGATCCGCGCGCACCGCAGGATCGGCGATCATCTGCACGATGTCGGTGATGAAGTTCGACACGATGAAAGCTGCGCCAATGACAAGGACAATCCCCACGATTGCCCAGAGATCGCTATTGAACAGCGCGTTCACTGCATAGGTACCGATGCCGGGGTACGAGAAGACCGATTCGACGAGGATGGTACTCCCGAGCATCCAGCCGACCTGCATGCCGAGAATGGTAAGACTCGGGAGCAGGGCATTTCGAAGTGCATGGCGCACGAGGACGGTGCGTTCGGTCAGACCCTTGGCGTAGGCAAGGACGATGTACTCCTCGCCGAGGGCTCCAATCATCGAAGACCGGACGGTCCGCACGATGACTCCCGTAAAGCCGGCAGCCAACGCAATCGCCGGCAGGACGATGTGGTCGAGACCATCACCAAGCACTGACCAGTTTCCCTCGAGAAGCGCATCAAGCAGGGGAAACCCCGTAATCGCGTGACCGAGATTCACGGTCGTACTGAATTCTCCGGACAATGGGAACCAATTCAACCTGAAGGCGATCAGGTACTGAAGCATGACGGCGAGGAAGAAGGGGGGAATCCCTGCACCCGCCATTGCTCCGACACGCGTGACCGCATCGAGGCGTCCCCCAGCACGAGCAGCGGAGATGACGCCTAGCGGTATTCCTACGATGATGTTCAGCACCATGGCAATGACAACCAACTCGAGCGAAGGCGGCAAGGCACTTCCGAGGTCCTGGGTGATCGGTCGATGCGTGAACACCGAAATGCCAAAGTTTGCATGGAGGAGGTCGACGAGATACGTCCAGTACTGCACGACAAGTGGCCGGTTCAGCCCGAGATGGATCTCTGCTGCTTTGATGGCGGCGGCCGTTGCTCCGGGACCGACGTAGGTTCGAGCCGGATCTCCGGGGATCACCTCTGCGAGCACGAAGGCGACGATGGTGAGCACGAACAGGGACAACACGACTGTCCCAATTCGCTTGGTGATGAATGCCACCATCGTCGCCTCCGATACTCACGTCAACGAATCACATCACCCGCTCAGCTAACCCACATGTTGTAGGTGTCTTCAGTCTGAGTATGCATCACGTAGTAGTCGTATCCGTGGACGCTCTTCGAGAGCACCGTCACGTAGTCCGGGTTCGACACGTTGATTGCCACGTACTGGTCAGCAAGCATCTGCTGGGCCTTTGCGTAGTCAGCACACTGCGTTGCCGTGCTCGTCGTCTGCTGCGCAGCAAGAACAAGCTTGTCGTAAGCCGGATTGGCGTACTGAGATGCGTTGTAGCCCTTACCGTCGGCAAAGCCCGAGTAGAAGGTCTGGTAGAGGACCTCGTTAGGATTGGGGTCGACGGGGAAGGCGTAGAGCGCAACCAGGTTTGGCGTCGTTGCGGGCGTCTTCAACATCGTTACCGTCTGCGGGAAGGTCGACGGCACACCCTTGACGGTGATTCCGATCTTCTGCAAGTCAGACTGGAGAAGCAGGAAAGAGTCGGCCTGCTCGAAGGTCTCTGGCTCGTAGTTCATCGTCAGCGTCGTTCCGGCATAGCCAGCCTTGGCAAACAGGGCCTTGGCTGCCGTCAAGTTGAACGTCGGCTGCTTGATGTCCACGTGGCAGTTCATCGCGGACGGCAACGCTCCAGACGCCTCTTCCCCATAACCACCGAGAATGCTGGAGATGTGCGTCTTGTAGTCGTATGCATCTGCGAGTGCCTGACGCACGAGCACGTCTTTCGTCGGGCCGTACTGCGTGTTCATGAACACGTAGAACTCCTCGAGCGTGCTCGAGACGTTGACGGTGAAGCTCGCATTCTTCTTGAAGGCGGGCAGTGCCGTCCGGGCAATGTTCATAGCGACGTTTGCCTGGCCGGACTGCAGCGCTTCCTGCTGCGCACTCGGCGAAGCAAGGAACTTGTAGACGACGTTTGCCACGTGGTGTCCGGTCCAGCCCTGCCAGTAGCCAGGGAACGCACTGAATTTGGCAACAGAGCCCGACACGTAGCTGTCGAGCTCGTAGGGACCCGTTCCTGCGTCGTGTGTCGCCAACCATGACTGCCCCTCATCGGTGCCGAGGTGAGCGGTAACGAGCTTTGCCTCGAGGATGTACACCCGAGAGAGCGCATCGAGAAATGGCGAGTACTTCTTTGAAAGCACGAGCTCGACCTTGCTCGGGGACAGCACCTTTGCATCCACAAACGGTCCGAGTTCGGTGTAGACGCCGAGACCCAGCTTGGCGATCCGATTGAACGTGAACGCCACGTCGGTCGCCGTGAACGACGAACCGTCGTGGAACTTCACGCCCGACCGAAGTGTGAAGACGTAGTCGAGCCCGCTCGGAGAGATGGTCCACGACGTCGCCAGTTGCGGGTCGAGAGGAGCGTTCGTGCCTGGTCCGTACTGGACAAGCGCGTTGTAGTCGTTCAGGTTCATCTGATCGACGGTCGAGTTTGTCGATTGAATCGGGTCGAAGGTCTGTGGTGGCTCGTCAGTTGCAATAGTCAGTGTGCCGCTCGGCGACGCATGCTTGACGCTGGCTGACGCAAGGCTGTTGCTCGAGATCACCAGGCCGAGCGAGAGCGAACCGGCGGAGATCGCAGCGGTCAGATAGCGCAGGCCATGGCGGGTCAGTAGACCTCTGGAATGTGTTGGCATCCGGTTCATCCTTCTGCGTGACGTGGTGGGTTGGTTGTCCGTCCGACCACGACGCTGTGATTCGGAGCGACGTGGCACTCGCCCATCCCCCTGTGCGTGTGCCACTACTGCGAGCCGATTATGGAGCCTTCACATGACGGGCTACGTAATCGATTGCGCGATCGGATCGTAAAGCAGACTCTGAGATCGGTCAAGCAACCACAGTCCCGTTAACACGAGCTTCACACAGTGAAGTCAGCCTGAATGACACCCTTCATGTGGCCTTCAGTCGGGATTCCGAGGTCCCTTGGTGCGTCAGGTCGCCCGCTCACGTGTTCGGGGCCCACGCCCGACAGATGCGTCAGGTCGCCGTCGCCGTCGCCGTAAGGGCGCCGTTACGTTTGATCGACAACCGGACTGGAACACGAACCTCGAATCACGAGGCGTGCCCGACCGTAGTAGCCGATCCGGTCTTCGCCACTCTCCTGGCTGGTCACATTCGCCAATTGCATGTGCTGATTGACATCATCCGAATGTCGAGAGCCCGGAGAACTCTCGGTTCCATCAGAACCCGCCGGCATATCCTCGTCTGCCAGTGAACGGCTCGAATCGAGGTCGTGGCCCAGGCGCCCGAGGAGGATCGACACTGCTGTCTCAGCGATGCTGGTGGGACGGTTATCGACAACCGTGAGGGGCGGTGTCCAGTACCCGAACCATGGTGCGTCTTCGTAGACAACGACGGAAAGCTCACGCGGCACGTCAATTCCCAATTCAACCAGTGCAGGCAGAGCCCCGAAGGCTGCTTCGTGGTTCGCTATCAGCAAAGCGGTTGGAACCTCGTCCGTGCTGAAGAGCGCGTGGACGGCAGCTGCACCCGTTTCGGGGCGATAGGGGCCTTCCCGAAGTAGCGCTCGTTCGGGTTTTAACCCGGCATCTCGTAGCGCAGCGATGTAACCGACCCGACGCTCGTTACCGCCGTAGGGCTCACGTTGGCCCACGATCATGGCAATGCGGCGATGCCCGAGCGACAGGAGGTACGACGTAGCTTCGTAGGCGCCATGTCGGTCGTCAGCCAGTACCGACTCAACCGGCTGCGGGTCCAACCGCCTGACAACATGGACGGCCGGAACAGCGGGATGCTGCAAAAGGGGTGAGAGCGGGACCAGGCCGTTCGATCCCAACATGATGACCCCGTCGACCTGTCGGTCAAACAGCGCCCGAAGTGATTTGTCCTCCCGACCGAGGTCGCCATCAGTGATGCTGAGGATCGTGTCGTAACCTTGCTGTTCAAGGCGGTCTTGAATCACCTGGGTCATTGTCTGGAATGAGGCATTCAACAGGTTCGTGAGGATGACCCCGACGAGGCGAGAGCGGCGGGTCCTGAGCGCCTGGGCTGCCAGATTTGGCCGATAGCCGAGGATCTCGGCATGGTGCATGATTTCCATGCGAACTGCGTCGCCGACACCTTCAAGCCCGCGTAACGCTCGAGATACCGTCGCTCGAGAGACGCCGCAGGCATTCGCGATGTCCTGGAGTGTTGCCGCAGGCGGGTTGGTGTGCGACTCAGGCCGGGGCACGCTGGCGAATCGTACTCATCGTGGTGGAGTCAGGCGGTGTTGCGCGCTGGCGGTGGGCACGGGGTGGTGGGCACGGGGAGGTGGGCACAGGCACAGCGCACGGGCACAGGGCGCTTGCGCTGGCGCCCCGTCTCTAGGATCACGCCTCATGAACCTGGACACTGCCATCGAGGCTCTCCCGAAAGTCGAGCTTCACTGTCACATCGAGGGGTCAATGCGCCCGGCAACCGTCGTGGACCTCGCGCGCGCTAACGGAATCATCTTGCCGACCACTGACCTCGACGACCTCTACTCCTACACCTCACTCGATGACTTCTTGAACGTCTTTTGGCTCGTGCAATCGACGCTGGCTTCGAGATCAGACTGGGCGCGCCTTGCCTACGAGTCCCTCATTGACGGCGCAGCGCATGGTCGAGTTCACGCTGAGTTGTTCTTCACCCCTGCTCGCCACCTTGCAAGCGGGCAGTCGCTGGCCGACATCGTTGCTGGCCTCGACGAAGGCTTGTCGGCTGCAGTTGCAGAGACTCGCACCAGCGCTCTGCTCGTCTGCGATATCGACCGCGCGTACGGCCCGGACGCCGCAGTCGAGCTCGTCAACGCCCTCGTCGAGCTTCGTCGGCGGGGCGCCCCCGGCATGGACCGGGTTGTGGGAGTCGGCATGGATTCCACCGAGTTCGGCGTCGATCCGCTCAGCTTCTCCTCGGCTTACGCTGCTGCCGGCCGAGCGGGCTTTCGCCTCACAGCGCATCAGGGCGAGAATTCTGGCCCAGAAGCGATCGCCGCATGCGTCGATCGATTGGGTGCTGAGCGCATCGATCACGGGCTGTCGCTCATCGAGGATCCTGAGCTGACGAAACGCTTCGTCGCCGAGCAGATCCCCCTCACTATGTGCCCCAACAGCAACATCAGAATTGCCAATGCCTTCGAGCGACTCGAGGACCATCCATTTCCGCAGCTGCAGCGGGCGGGAGTTCTCGTGACGCTGAACACCGATGATCCAGCCCTCACTGATCTTGATCTCGGGTTCGAATACCGCTCGGCGGCACAGGCATACGGATGGACCTGGGACCGCATTGTGGATGTGGCCCTTGCGGGGGTGGACGCGTGTTGGGTCGACGACGAGGCTCGACGCGCGCTGCGAGCTTGTGTCGAGAGCGCGCGCGAAGAGATACGGCCGGCGACATGATGCCGATGGACGGTGCACCGAGGGTGACAGGGCGGCTACGGCCCGTCGCGCGTGTCCCGTTCGAGGCCACGGTCGTGTTCCTCGGCGAGACATTCACTCCGATTGCGCAGCCGGTTGTGAAAACCGCAGAGCATCCTGCCGTTCTCCTGGGTCGTTTCGCCACCTTGTGCGTAGGGAACGATATGGTCACACTCGCAACGATGCGCGGGTACTTCGCACCCAGGGAATGTGCAGCACAGGTCACGAACCTCGATTGCTCGACGCGTCGCTCCGGAGAAGAATCTGGCCTTTGCGCCCACCTCAGCTCGTACAGGCGATCGGAAGAGCACTCGCTCGATCACTGCCGTGTCGAAGAAGGGGACAAGCTCCGAGGGAGTGACGATTGTCCGCGACGAAAGCTCGCAGAGTCGCCTTGTCATGGCATCCCGAACACCTTGCACCAGGCTTGGGTGATCGATCACGACGCTGAAAAGCGGTGCAGGCCGGGCGGCATCGGCGGGTGCGGAACGGGACCTCGTTGCCATCTCAACGAGGGCATCTGCTCGGCGCTGTGCTGAGGTGCGCGCAAGATCCTCTCGCTTAGGCTCTGCTCCGAGGCGCGCCTTCGCCTCTGCGACGTCCTCATGGAACATCTGGTCGGAGATCCGACCGAGTTCGGATTTCACGATCTCACCCGAGATTGCATCCAGCGTCATAGTGCCGAGAAACATCCCGCCGAAACTCGAGTTCAGCGTGACGTTCCTTCGCTCCCTGCGAGCGCGTGCAGCTTCGTCAGCGCCGTCAGGATCAGCCAACTGAGCGAAATAGCTCATGAGTCGATTGAAGTCTGCAGCCGACAGCTCGGACGCTCGGTCGACAAGCTCATGCTCGTGGGTCGCGAGCGACTCCTCTGTCGCTGCAGAGGCGACACGAACCACAGCATCAACGTGCTCGGTGCTGATGGCCCCTTGCCCAAAGGCTTGATCGATTGCTGGATGACCGACACAGAGGCGACCACGTGCGAGTTCGCGATGAGCGCGAGAAGATGCGACGCCGCAGTGAGCCGCTATCCATGCGCTCGCCGAGCGACTGCCGTCAGCGACAAACCCGCCAGCAGAATCGAAGGACTGCGCAACGCGTGAGATGAGATGCTCGAGACGAGCGAGATCTCGATGGAGGGCGACAAGTAATTCGCCATCTGTCGGGTCGCCCAGGGACTTTGCGCCGAGGGACTTGGCGCAAAGGATCTCAGCGCTCAAGGCTTCGAACTCGGGGCTCAACATGGTGCTCAGCACGGCACCAATTCCAGCAGGCGGCTGCCTTACCGCCGCGCCTACCCCTGGCGACCGCCTGTGGCGACCGCCTGTGGCGAAACCGCCCTGGCAACAGCTACAACGACCCAGCGATATCCTCGAGCCATGTCGGACAGCGCAGCTCAGGACCTACTCTTTGTCGTCTACCTGGGAGGAGATCCTGCCCCAGGTCGCCTCGGAGAGGACCATGAAGTCGTTCTCGTCGTAGCGCCAGACCTGCACACAGCGCGTAAGGCTGCCAAGGCCAAGTGGGCCGGGGGCGGTCGACCTCACATCGATGCCGTTCAGACTGTCAACGTCGTCGACGGATTCCGGGTGCGGCTCGAGCGCACGGAGGACCATGAGTCGGCCGACATCGACGGGACCTACGTCCCTGCCGATGGCTGATCGGTCGTTGCCGACCGATCGTCGGCTTGGCACGTTCCTTGCCAGACTCGATAGTCAGGCGGACTTCCGACCAGCTTGATCAACAGGTCTCGCAGCTGCCTGAGCTCTGCGCTGTCCAGCACGTGCGCAGGGGACGCCACTGCGAAGTCATCGCGAAGGTGTCGACACGCATCGATACCCGTGTCCGTCAGTGCGATCAGCTTGACGCGGCGATCTGCCGGATCGCTTCGACGCTCTACCAGTATGCGCTGCTCGAGCCTGTCGACGAGGGACGTCACTGAAGCAGGGTCATTCTCGAGGAACGCCGCAAGATCGCGCATTGCGGTAGGGCCACTTTCGAAGAGGAATCCCAGGCAGCGGGCTTGAAGCTCGGTCAGCCCATGCGATTCGGCCGAGCTTGCGATTGATTGACGGTAGCGGTCGAGGACGACCCGCAGCAGTACGAAGTTATCGATCAAGAGCCCGGTGCGCAGTGCCTCATGCGCGCCCGCCCCGTTTGCTGGCTCCGTCGCATCCTGCGTGCGCTCCTCTTGCCAACGGCGCTGGCCGGACCCAACCAGTGCGGCCTGCCTCTCGTTCATAACTCCACCCTATTCACCGTAGGCAACGATAGTCAACTCGTGTTGAGTATTCACCCATACAGATCATTTGCATACTCAGATGATCTGACGCTACGGTCAGTTCATGACGTGGAGTCCAGAGTTCTTGAGCGGTGCACAGCAGCTGGCGAGCCCGGTTGCAGGAGCTGGTCCGACCTACGTGCTGAGCGGTGGAGGCAATCTCGGGGCGCTGCAGGTGGGCATGCTGCAAGCCCTCGTCGAAAGTGGCGTGCATCCATCGCGCATCGTGGGAACCTCAATAGGGGCGATCAACGGAGCCTTCTTCGCCGGTCGACCCAGTCTCGACGGCATCGCCGAGATCGCTCAGCTATGGCGCTCGCTTCGGCGCCGCTCAGTGCTCCGTCCGAATGCCATCACGCTGGTGCGTGGCCTCGCTGGCATGAGCGATCATCTCTTTGACTCGCTGGCGATCCGCGAGGTCGTTCGATCCTTCCTCAACTTTGATCGACTCGAGGAGTCGCCGATTCCACTTGCCGTGGTGGCAACTGATGCACACACGATGGCACCGGTTGTGCTCGATCAGGGCGACGCGACGGTTGCCCTTTTGGCGAGCAGTGCTGTGCCACGACTGCTGCCACCCGTCGAAATCTCGGGACGAAGACTCATCGACGGCGCAGGCGCAGCCGACATCGCGCTTCGAGAAGCAGCAGCACTTGGTGCCAGCGAGGTCTACGTCCTTGCTACTGCTCCGCTCCAGGTGACCCGAGTGATCAGTGAACTCGCGAGCTGGGCGAGCAAGGCCACGTCGCTCGCCGTTCACGTGATTACCGCCCCAAGCCTCCACCTTCCCTACGCCGATCTCGATCACTCGCAAGAGCTCATCGACCTCGGGTACGAGCGAGCCCGTGAAGCACTCAAGCTGGCGCCCGTGCAGACCAGCGACCCCTTGTCATGGGCGGCCTACAGCGCGCACGTAGAGACCAGCGAATTGCGCTTTCGACGTACCCATGCCCATCGCAGAGCGACTGAGGGGAAACGCCACCCTCGCAACAACACACCGTCCATAACAGACGACAATGCTCCGGGAACACCACCCCAGCCGTGTGCTTCGATCTAGCCGGCTGGCGCATGTGAGGCGAGCGTGTTGAACAGCACCATGCCGATCGTGGCAGGCGCACGTGGCCGGGAAGCCTCATCCGACTCGAGCAGGCTGCTGAGCAGAAAGTAGCGCAGGCAGTTGAGCACGGAGAAGCACAGGGTCGCCTAGCGGCACACGGCGAGAAGGACCGAGACGCCGAAGAGCTCAGCGCCGAAGATGGCAGAGATCAAGCCAGTGAGCGGAGATCAGGCAAGTTCGCGGAGATCTACAAGGAGCGCCCCCGGCTACGTCCGACGGTGACACACATAGCAAGCAGAGAGCGTGCGCTCCTCAGCTCGACGGCGACCCTGGCCCCGAGGTAAGCCGCCGCCCCGGCGATGGCCGTCACTACGGCGATGCAAGCATTGACGGGTGGACGCCATGGCGTCGGTGAAATTGACCTGGAGTAGTGGCGGTGTTCCCACTGCTAACGGGGCAGGGGAATCCCTCAAAATGTGGGCGAGTATCCCACGATTACCGACTAACGGTCCGCTGTCTCAACGTGGAGTGTTTGCCGCGTCGACGGCGGTGCACTATCGGCAATCGAGGCGTACCCGCCTATCACTAGAACCAGAGATCTTCCTCATTCCATTCATCCACGCTCGGCATCTGTGACCAGAGGTAGGACAGGAAGTTCGGCGCGACTTCCGCAAGGGCTGCTGTGCTGACCTCGACCTTGTAACTCCAGCTGCCACCGAAACCGGCGTAGACCTTTCCGCCCGAGCCAAAGCTCAGTGTGCCGCCCTTCCAGGAGATCGAACCGTGGATGGATCCACCGAGCCCGTACCCAACCGCAGCCTTTCCTTCGACAGAGCCGAGTGACTTGCCACCAGTAGTCAATTTCACCGTGACGGTCCCTGTCGCCTCGGTCCCAAGGAAGTACTCGGCTTTGCCCTTCCCCTCGAAGTCACCGGACTCGTGGCTGTAGGACGCCTTACCTTCACCGCCCGCCTTGAAACCTGCAAACGCCTCAAACACACCGCTACCTTCGAGTGCCTGACCGCTGTCGAAGATGTCGTATTTCATGGTGTTCGACTCGCTCTTCGTCCCACCGCCGAGTTCGAGCTCCACCTTGCCCTGGCCTTCCAGACCGTCAGCATTGCGCAGCATGCTTGCGCTGCCCCCGCCTTTGCCAAGCTTGCCTTCGAGTGAACCCTTGACCGAGCCCTTGATCTCGTCGTTGGTCTGGTTCAACGATCCCGACATCTTCACGTCGCCGACACGGGTGTCCTTCATCGCCTTGGTGCCCTTGAGGATGTCGATCTCGACCACCTTCGGCGTGAGCTCTTCGAGCATCTTCTTCTGGAAGCTTTCTTCCTCATCCTCCTGTTCCGCCTCGCCGTGCTCCGCCTCCGCCATCCAGCCGCCACCCTCCCCCTTGGCTAGCTCGTGGCCTTCCTCCTCGTCGTCGTCCTCGTCCTCCTCTTCCTCGGATTTGGACTCGCTGCTGACCGTTCCCCACCACCCCGATGTCGAGAACGCAGACGTGAGCGAAGTCCAGATGCCCGTCAGTCCACCGCTCCGATTTTCGTGGAGAGGATCTAGACCTCGTCCCCGCATAACAAGAAGCTTCGTCTGACGCTGGTAGTGCGGGTCACCCACGGTGAGCCGGGGTCCTTCGAGAAGCTCTCGATCCGACTTCTTCGTCGGAGAATGGAGCACGTTCACGTTCTTCGGAGTGCTCGTGCTCTTTGGGGGACTCGTGCTCATGGGCGTGCGCGAGGTCTTTGGGGGAGCCGTGGAGGCCTTTCCCGAATTGAGCTTCTTGTTGCGTCGACGGCGCTGGTTCCGGGAGAGCTTCTGCTCGCCTGGGGGCTCTCGCTGGACCACAGGCTGCTGGGGTAACACGAGGGGCTCACCAGAAGTGAGGAGGCGCTGGACGGCCCGGTTGCCCACGGATCTCTGGAGGCTGAACACGTCACTAGGGCTGATGGCGGACGGGCCCTGTTCAACGCCATCGCGAGACATCAGCCGCTGCACACCCTCGTTCCCGAGAGAGCGCTGGAGCGAGGTGAAGTCAGGCTGGCTGACGCCCGGTGTCGCCCGCTGATCGCTCCGTGAGGGTTCGCTGCTGAATTGCTTTGCACTCAGCGGCTGCTCTTGTTTGGGCGACCGAGATCCCCCTTGCGCCATAGTCAAACCCTAGACGAGTCAAACCCCAGACGAACCGATCGTCTGAGGACCAGGAATTACTCAGGTCCTCAACGCCCCTAGTACGCCTGCGCCACCGACTCTCGTCGCCAATCGGCAGCTGCCATGCGCATGCCGCTCAGCGGATCGATGGCGATTGCCTGCCCACTGCCAAAGGCCTCGTCTTTGGTCAATACAACATGTCCACGGCGCTCGAGCTCGGAGCGCAGCCCAGGTGCGACGTCGCCGTAGCGGGTTTCAAAGTCTACGGATCGGCCGTCGGGCGAACTCAGAAACCTTCCCGCATCGACTGCCTGTTGAACGTTCATGTCGAAGTCGAAGACATTGAGGAGAAGTTGTCGCACGGTCTCGACCCGTGTTTTTCCTCCAGGGCTTCCTGCGATGAGCTCCAGTCGACCGGTCGCATCGAATGCCATGGAGATACAGGGATTCTGCTCGACGGTCTGTCCAGGTACAATCCGATTTGTCCGGGACTGATCTGCATAGGCGAAGTAAAGACTGCTGTTCATCAGAACCCCTGTTCCGGGCGCCACGGCACCTGTGCCAAAGAATGTGCCAACGGTCTGCATCAAATGAACAGCGTTTCCCATTTCGTCGACAGTCGCAAGCGTGATGGTGTCCTCGTTGACCTGTCCCGATGTTCGTCCACGAAGAACGTCGTCAGTGATCATCTCCTTGAGCTCGCCACAGTGCGTCGCACTCGTCATCCACTCGATCGTGGCATCGTCAGTCTCAGCGCCGAGATAACGAGCACGATCCGCCGCAACGAGCTTTGCCGACTCAATGCTGACGTGGACATAGTCAGGATCGAGCGGAGAACTGAATGGTTCGAAGCGGTCGAGTACCTGAAGCGCCTCCACAAAGGCCACGTCTCCAAACGGCGCCGGTGCCACATGCATCGTGCGCCCTCGAAAGCGCGTCGTGAGTGGTGGCCTCCAAAGAGGTCGCACACGTTCTAGATCGTCTCGTGTCATGCATCCACCAAAGTGCTCATGCAGCTCAATGATGGCCTTCGCCGTCATACCGTCGACGAGTTCGGACGAACCGTTGGTGGCGATCCGTTCGAGCGTCGAGCCGAGATCGTGCTGGATAAGCAGTGAACCCACCGCGCGAGGTTGACCGCCGTCGAGAAAGATGGCTGCACTTTCTGGCCAGCGGCGAAGTCGATTCACGGAGTAGCCAGTGTTTCGAAAGAGAAGCTCGGAGACGGGGACACCCTCATGCGCACAGACGATTGCAGGCTCAAGTGCTCGGTCGAGCGTCCACGTGCCGTGTCGGGCGAGCATTTCCTCCCATCCCGCTACAGCACTCGGCGTGAGGCACCCAAGCAAGGGAGAGCGATCCCGCTCGAGGGCTTGCCAATCAATCAGACCGAGGGTGTTTGGCTTAAAACAACTGGGATTGAGGCCGACCGGCACCGAGCCGAGAAACTGGAGAACCTCGGCCAGTGCTTGAGTCTGACCGGCTTGAGGGCGGTAGACCGAAGCCCAACCGACTCCTCCCACACTGCTGGTGAAGGGTTGGGCAACAGTCGAGACAGCGGCTGCGCTCACGGCGGCATCGATGGCGTTGCCACCCTGACGCATGGCCGCAATTGCGGCTTCGGTCGCAAGCACGTGGGGTGTCGACGCAGCGCCGCGAGCTCCAAGAGCCATCGGTCGACTCTGGAACGGCGTGCCGGAAGACCCTGGGTGGGCTGAAGCGGTCATAGCCACATCCTGCCATCAGCTGGCGAGACGCACGGTTCGTATAGTGACAGTGTGAACAAGGAGCCGGCCACCGTGCGAGCAATCACTGTCAGCAGCTTTGGTGGTCCCGAAGTTCTGAGAAGCGTCGAGATCGACGCACCCATTGCCGGCGAAGGTGAGCTGCGCATCGGCGTCGCAGCTGCTGGGGTGAACTTTCGGGATCTCTTGCATCGGGCAGGGAAGTTTGGTGCAACCGTGCCCTTTGTCCCGGGCTGCGAGGGTGCAGGGACGGTGCTCGACGTCGGTGGCGGCGTGTCCGGA
>Ga0116230_10002518_pt1 | contig 17636 bp, 12 predicted proteins | sample S1TSphfallax_3_FD_88678 | JGI IMG/M metagenome (GOLD analysis project Ga0116230, IMG submission 88678) | Host-associated microbial communities from peat moss isolated from Minnesota, USA - S1T2_Fd - Sphagnum fallax MG | ecosystem: Host-associated > Plants > Peat moss > Unclassified | place...
CGCAGCGTGAACACGAGCGAAGGATCGAGCGGTTTATCGCGCCGGTGACTACGTGCGGCCAGTCAACGGAGCGGGAGCATTCGTACCCGGTGCGCCGCCGGGAGGGGGCGACCACGGCTTCTTGCCTTTCCCGCGGCGCCGTCGATTGCGATTGCCGCCGAAGCCTTTCGGTTTCTTTTTCGGCTGGGGCTGACCGTTTGCCGGTTGCGCCTTCGGCGGGCGCGGTGCCGCGGGTGCGGCGCCTGCGACCGGCCGGGCCGGAACTTGCGTGTAGCCGGAGAGCATCTCGTCGACGCGCGCGTACGCCGAGCCGAGCGCGCCCGGCAGCGACGAGGAGACTTCGATCACACGCTCGGGCAGCTCGTCGGTCGAATACAGCGTTACGAACTTATCGCCGTCGCGTTTCACGTCGATGAACGAACGCTCGTAGCGCAGCGATTTGCCGTCGACGCCGAGCATCCGACGGGCGAATGATTCGGCATCCTCGTGCGGAGCGATGCGGCGCGCTTCCGTGACCCATTGTTCGTAGCGCTTCTCGAAGTTATCGATCGGGCGGCCTTTGCGATCGACGGCGACGCGGCGGGCCGGGAGTTCCATTCGCCAGTGGTCGTTCGGATCGATCGGCGCGAAGGTCGGTTTGATCTCGAGCGGTTTTGCGAACGCATCGATCTCGGCGAGCGCCGTGATGATGTCGTCGGCGCTGCGGATCCGGGCGGCGCGCTTGGGATCGCGCTTGAGCAACTCCTCGAATTTTTCGGCGACCTGGGCCGTCATGCTGCCCTGGGCGTCGATCTGCGGCGGGAGTCCGTAGAGCGAGGGCAGCGTCACGAGTTGGTGGCGGTGCGCTTGATCGACGAAGTCGACGATGATCGCGGCCGGTTTGGTGGATTTCTCGATCAGCTCGCGGCGCGTGAGCGCGGAGTCGGTCTTGGAGAGGGCGTTGGCGATCTCGTCGACGGGGCGCAGCGCGCGGCCGGTGATCTGCGTGTAGAGCGTGGTCGATTTTGTCGGCCGGGCGTTGAGGATCACCTGGACCGAGGGGACGTCGAACCCTTCGAGATAGAGGCCGCAGTTGACGAGCACGTTCGTCTTGCCGCTCTTGAAGTCGCGCACGATGCGCTCGCGCTCGTCGCGCGGCGTCTCGCCGCTGGCCCACTCGGCCTTGACGTCGTTCGCGACGAACTCTTCGGCGACGTCGCGCGCGTGTTCGACGGAGGCGGTGAACACGAGCGCCTTCATCCCGGCGGTGTGCTGCTTATAGGCGGCAACGATGCGGGCGTTGCGATCGACGGTGTTGACCGCCGCCGCAAGCGCGCCGATCACGAAGTCACCGCCGCGCGAGGCGACGCTATCGAGATCGGTCTGCGTTGCGACCGCATACGATTTGACCGGGACGAGATACCCGGCGTCGATCGCCTTGCGGGTATCCATCTCGTAGACGATCTTCTCGAAAACGTCGACGAGGCGAACGCCGTCGCCGCGGTTGGGCGTCGCGGTGAAGCCCATGATCATCGCTTCGCCGCGCGCAACGCGGATCGCATCGACGATCGCGCGATACGACGGAGCCGCCGCGTGATGCGCTTCGTCGATCACGAAGAGCGAGATGCGGCGGCCGAACCGCTTCATGAACTCGTCGAGCCGCTTCTCGCCGAGCGTTTGGACGGTGGCGACGACGATGCCGCACTCCTCGTCCGCGCGCCGCTCCGCTTTTTCGATCCCGATTCTGACGTCGGGATTCTCGGCGTGCATCTTCTCGACGATCTGTTCGATCAATTCGTCGCGGTGCGCGACGACGAGCGTCACGTCGCCGGGCCGAATCGAAAGCAACTTCGGCAGCGTCGCGATGACGACGGTCTTGCCCAACCCCGTCGCCAGGGAGACGAGCTGGGTGCGCACACCGCGTGCCCGGTGTTCGAGGATCGCGCGTTGCGCCTCGATTTGATAAGGGCGCAGATGCGGAGCCGCAGGTAAGGGAACCGCAGCCAGTTGCGCCCGGCGACGCCGCGGCTCAGGAGCCGTCGACGACGCGTTTTGCATTTCCAATGACGCCTATCACGATTGGAGCCGCCTCGGCGTGTCCGTCGGGGCGGTGTGGACCTCCGGTTCGAGGCGCTCGCGCGCTCGTCAAGAGCCGGTTTCGGCCTCATTATAGCAGGTCGCGCAATGACCCTGCGCCGGTCTTACGCTTGACTTGCCGCTCGGCACCCTCGCCGAGCGGCCGGACGTGCCGTTACGAGCGCACCCGTCGTAACCGCGCCGCGTAGTCTGCGGGCGTATCGATGTCGGTGAACGTGCCGGCGTCGACGCCGGCCACGATCCGTTTTTCGAACGCGGGGTCGTCGCGCAGCGTGCGCAGCGCGTCGCCGTCGGCGAGCGCGGCGATACGCGCGCGGGCGCGCGGGCCGAAGACGACGGGATGGCCCAGCCGGCCGCCGGCCTCGGGTGCGACGACGTCGATCGTCTCCTCGTAGGCGTTGATCACGCGCGCGATCGCGATCGGACTCGTGTCCGGTAAGTCGCCGAGCATGACGGCGATGGCCTCGTCGTGCCGCACGGCCGCATCGGCGAGCGCGAGCGAGTGGTTCATCCCGCGTTCCGGCGCGTCGTTGAACACCATGCGGGCACCCGTTCGCGCGAGCGCATGGGCGACCGCTGCATCGGATACGACGACGACGGTCGACCAGGCAGTGCAAGCCGCGACGACGCGCGTGACGATCGGCACGCCGTCGATCGGCAAGAGCAACTTCTGCCGGCCCATCCGGCGCGCGACGCCGGCCGCGAGCACGACGATGGTCACCGGCAGCACGTCGCTTGCTTCTCGTCTGCGCGAATGATTCTTGCGCCGCACGGGTACGACACACGCGGTCCCGCATACGCGTAAGGAGTCCATCATGTTCGGGAAGTTCTCGCGGCGGCGTTTCTTCGTTCGTGCCGCTCTTCCAACCGTCGCCGCTACGCTCGGCGTGCCGAATCTGTTTCCGGCCGCGGAGGCCGCCGCGATTTCGCGACTGCAGCCGAGCGGCCCGCATCCCGTGCCGGTGACGCTCACCGTCAACGGAACGGCGCACGCGCTGATGCTCGAGCCGCGCGTTACCTTACTCGACGCGTTGCGCGAGCGGCTGCGTCTCTACGGCACGAAGAAGGGTTGCGATCAAGGCACCTGCGGCGCATGCACGGTGCTCGTCGACGGCACGCGCATCGATTCGTGTCTCTCGCTTGCGATCATGAACGAGGGCAAGTCGATCACGACCGTCGAGGGTCTGGCGAGCGGCGAAACGCTCCACCCGATGCAAGCCGCGTTCCTCGAACACGACGGCTTTCAGTGCGGCTACTGCACGCCGGGACAGATCTGTTCCGCGGTCGGCCTCTTGAACGAGAAACGGCCGACCGACGAGGCAAGCGTTCGCGTCTGGATGAGCGGGAACATTTGCCGCTGCGGCGCGTATCCGAACATCGTCGCGGCCGTGCGCAGCGCGGCGGGAGCGGCGTCGTGAGGCCGGTCTCCTACGCGCGCGCGACCGACACGGCCGCTGCGATCGCGTACGTCGGCGGCGATCCGCATGCCGAGTTCATCGCCGGCGGCACCAACGTCGTCGATCTGATGAAGGACGACGTCGCGCGGCCGTCTACGCTGGTCGACATCACGCGTTTGCCGCTCGGCGGGATCACGCCCTCGGCGACCGGGATCCGGATCGGCGCGCTCGCGCGGATGAGCGAGGTCGCCGACCATCCCGCGATGCAGGCGAATTTCCCCGCCGTCGTCCAGGCGCTGAACGAAAGCGCCTCGCCGCAACTGCGCAACATGGCGACGATCGGCGGCAACGTCATGCAGCGCACGCGTTGCACCTATTTCCGCGACGTCTCGCAGCCGTGCAACAAACGCGCGCCGGGTGCCGGCTGTGCGGCGATCGGCGGCGTCAACCGCATGCATTCGGTCATCGGCACGAGCCCGCATTGCATCTGCGCGCACGCCTCGGATCTCGCGGTCGCGCTGGTGATGGCGGGCGCGACGATCCACGCCCGCGGTGCCGGCGGCGAGCGGCGCATCCCGATCGAGGCGCTCTACCTCTTGCCCGGTGATACGCCGCAGCGCGAGACGGTGCTCGAGCGCGGCGAATTGATCGAGGCGATCGAGCTTCCGGCCAGCACGACGGCGCGGCGATCCGTCTATCTCAAGGTGCGCGATCGGCGCCAGTACGAGTTCGCGCTCGTCTCCGTTGCCGCGGGGCTGGATATCGCGGGCGGGACGATTCGCGCCGCGCGCGTCGCGCTCGGCGGCGTCGCGCCCAAACCGTGGCGCGCGCACGAGGTCGAGGCGCAACTGATCGGCAAACCGGCGAACGCCCAAACCTATGCGGCCGCCGCGGCATACGCGTCCACCGGGATGCGCGGCTTCGGCGAGAACGATTTCAAGGTGCCGTTGACCGGCCGCGCCGTCGCGCGCGCGCTGGCGATGGCGGAGGCCGTGGTATGAGCAGCAGCTTTCCGCTGGTCGGTGCGCCGAACGACCGCGTCGACGGACGCCGCAAGGTGACCGGAACGGCGCCGTATTCCGCCGAGTATCCGCTCGCGGGGCTGGTCTACGCGGTGATGGTTACCGCGACCATCGGCAAAGGCCGCGTGACGACGATCGATTCACGCGACGCCTACCACGTGCCGGGCCTCATCGCGATCATGACCCACGAGAATGCCCCGCGCGTGAAGACGGGAACGGCGAATCAGCCGAACGCGCAAGAGGTGATGCTCTTGCAGGACGACGTCGTGCGCTACGACCGGCAGCCGGTCGCGGTGGCGATTGCCGATACGTTCGAGCACGCGATCGACGCCGCCGCGCGCGTGATCGTCCGCTACGCGGCCGACCAGCCGACGATCGCCTTCAAGCGCGGCGAACGCTATACGCCCGCGCAAATCCACGGCGAACCTGCCGCCTTCAGCAAAGGCGACCCCGCTGCGGCGATCGCCGCGGCCGCGGTGAAGCTCGACAATGTCTACACGACGCCCGTCTACCATCACAACCCGATGGAGCCGCATGCGACGACCGCGGTCTGGAACAGCGACGGGTCGCTCACGGTCTACGATGCGACGCAAGGCGTCGATACCGACGCGCGCACGTACGCGACGACCTTCGGCATCCCGGTCAACCAGGTCCACGTCATCGCGAAGTTCATCGGCGGCGGCTTCGGCTGCAAGGGCACGACCTGGTCGCATGCGCTGCTCTCCGCGATGGCGGCGAAGCTGACCGGTAAGCCCGTGCAGCTCGTGTTGACGCGACCGCAGATGTTCAGCTCGGTCGGCTTCCGGCCGCAGACGCACCAGCGCGTCGCGCTCGGTGCGGATCGCGCCGGCCGGCTCGTCGGTCAGATCCATGAGCTGACCGCGCAGACCTCGACGTTCGGCGAGTTCGTCGAATCCTCGGCGATCATCAGCACCGCGATGTATCCGCCGCCGAACATCGCGATCGCGCACGAACTCGTGCGCCTCAATACCGCGACGCCGACGTACATGCGCGCGCCGGGCGAGTCGACCGGCTCGTTCGCACTCGAATCGGCGATGGACGAACTCGCCGTCGCGCTCGCGATCGATCCGGTCGAACTGCGGTTGCGCAACGATGTCACGAAGGACGCCCACGATTTGCCGTTCTCGAGCCGCTCGCTCGCGAAATGCATGACCCAAGCCGCGGACCGCTTCGATTGGAAGCGCCGCAACCCGCAGCCGCGCTCGATGCGCGCGGGCGATCAACTCGTCGGGCTCGGCATGGCGGCAGCGAGTTATCCGACCAACCGCAGCGCGGCGTCGGCGCTCGTGCGAATCGCCGCCGACGGCAGCGTCACGGTCCAGAGTGCGGGCGTCGACATCGGCACCGGCGCCTATACCGCGTTCACGCAGATCGCCGCCGAGCTGCTCGGCGTCCCGATGACGAGCGTGCGGATGGAACTCGGCGACACGCAGTATCCGAGTGCGCCGGTCGCCGGCGGATCGCAGCTCACCGCGAGCGTCGGTTCGGCGGTGAAACTCGCCGTGCTCGATGCGCGCGCGAAGCTGCTCGCGCTCGTCGCCGCCGATGCGGCATCACCGCTGCACGGCGTCGCCGCGGATTCGATCCAGCTCGTGAACGGCGGCCTGTACGCCGGCGGCGGCCGCGGCGAAACCTACGCCGCGATCCTCACGCGCAACGGCCTTGCGGGCCTCGAAGGCCGCGCCGACGCAAAGCCCGGCGATGAAAAGAAAACGTATGCGATGCACGCGTTCGGCGCGCACTTCGTCGAACTGCACGTCGACGAGTCGCTCGGAACGATCCAATTGCAGCGCATCGTCTCGGCGTTCGCGAGCGGCCGCATCGTCAACGCGAAGACGGCGACGAGCCAATACTACGGCGGCATCACCTTCGGCATCGGCATGGCGATGTTCGAGGAGACGCGCTTCGACGATCGCACCGCGCGCATCATGAACGCCAACCTCTCCGAGTACCTGGTGCCGACGAACGCCGACGTGCCGCCGATCGAGGTCATCATCGTCCCCGAGGAGGACACGATCGTCAACGAAATCGGCGTCAAGGGGATCGGTGAGATCGGGATCGTCGGCGTCGCCGCCGCGATCGCGAACGCCGTCTACCATGCGACCGGCCGCCGCATCCGCGACTTGCCGATCACGCCGGACAAGGTGCTGCCGGCGTAAGCCGGCCTACGGAAAAACCAGGGCGGTCGTGCTAGCGTTCTAGGAGTGATGAACATTCGTACGCGCGCGCTCGCCCTGGCCGGCTTCCTGGGCCTGGCTTCGACCCTCCTCGTCCCCGCCGCCGTGCAGGCGGCGCCCGCTCCCAAGACGGAGGAGATCGTGCTCGCCGGCGGCTGTTTCTGGGGCATGGAGGCGGTCTTCCGCCAACTTCGCGGTGTCGTCGACGTGATGCCCGGCTACAGCGGCGGTAGCGGCGCGACCGCGCATTACGACGTGGTGAGCACGGGCCTGACCGGTCATGCGGAGTCCATTCGCATCACGTTCGACCCGCGTGCGATCAGCGTGCGCACCCTGCTGGACGTCGATTTCACCGTGGCGATGGATCCGACCGAAAAAGACTATCAGGGTCCGGATCATGGCTCGCAGTACCGCTCGGTCATCTTTTACGAAACCCCCGAGCAGCAAGCCGTCGCCCAGGCGACGATCGCGGACTATACGCGCCGCCACGTCTTCCCGGCGCCGATCGTGACCCAGGTGGTTCCGTTGAACCGCTTCTATCCGGCCGAGGCGTACCACCGGAACTACGCGGCGCTGCATCCCGATAGCCCGTACATCATCGAAGAAGATCTGCCGAAACTGGCCGTCCTCCATCAGAAATATCCGCAACTGGTCGCTGCGCGCTAAGGCGCGGTGACGGTGCCGGTCACGATCGCGAGCAGCTCGGCGCGCGCGTCCGCCGGCAGCGTGGCGGAGCCGAAGCCGCGCAGTGCGTCGATGAGATCGTACGTGCGGGCGAGTTCCCGCCACCCCTCCGGTAAGACGCCGCCCGCCGCGCGGTAGGCGTTCGAGAGATGCGGTTCGAGCAGCGGCCGGTCGGGCCGCTCGTAGCGCAGCACGCTGCCGAGATCGATGAGGGCCGAGCCGGTTGCGGCGCGCTCCCAGTCGACGATCGCGGCGACCGCCGGCCGCGCCGTCCCGTCCAGGATGATGTTGCGCGCGCTGAAATCGCCGTGGACGAGCACCGGGTCGGCGTCGGCTTCGGCGAGCCGGTCACGTACCGTCGCCACGTGTTGCCGGACCCGTTCCGCTAGCGTCGCCCCGAGTGCGCCGGCTCGCTCGGCAGCCTCGTTTGCCTCCAGGATCGCGGCGGCCGCGTCCGCGCCGCTGCCGGCCGCCGGCCGGAAGTCGCCGAACCGCGCCAGCACCGAGCCGATGCTGGAGCCTGCGGCGGCCAGGGCCGCCGGCTCGCCCCGGCTACACAGGGTGCGCAGCAGCGGCCCCTCGATCCAACGGAAGATCGCAAACGCCGGCTCCGTATCGACCGCGGCGGCGAGCACGTCCGGAACCGGGATCCGGCCCGCGAGCGCGCGGTGCAGGTCCACCTCGCCGCGCGCCGCGGCGAGCCCGCCGCCATACACCCGCAGCGCCGCATCGGGCCCGGTCTCGAACGAGAGCCGGAAAAGCGCGTTCCTCAGACCGCCCGGCCACGGACGGACGGCGGTGATCCGGCGGTCGGGCAGCATCCGTCTCGCGCGCTCGGTGATCGCTTTTTCGTCCAATTCAGCGAGCCTTTTTTCATATTCGTGAAATCCCGGCTCGCTTGCGAAGGATTTCGAGAGAACCCTGCCTGACCGCCGGAGCTGCCGTCTACGGCGCGCGTGATGCGCGCCGGCGCTTCAGCGGAGTCGTCGGCTTCGACGGCAATGAATGATGGCACCGATCCGGCGTTTCCCGCGTTGTATGCGGTAACGTATCTCTCACCAAAGCACGCTCGGGAGACTGATTTCATGCGCCTTCTCTGTTCCGGTTTTGCTCTGGCGATCGTCGCTTCCGCGGGTATCTCTCCGGCTGCGGCAGCGCAGCAGCAACCGCAGCCGCAAGGGACGCCGCAATCCTACCAGCAGGCGCCGCCGCAGTCGTATCAGCAGCCTCCGCCGCCGCCGCCCAACTCCGGCGCAACGATCCCCGCCGGAACGATTCTCACCGGCACGATCTCAACCGAACTCAGCTCGAAGTCGGCGAATCCCGGCGACACGTTCACGCTCACGAACGTCTCGACCGCGAGCGGTGACGGATCGGTCGTCAACGCGACGATTTACGGCCACGTCATCAGCGTGCAGCGCGCCGGCCAAGGGAAGCAGCCGCAGGTGCAGCTCGCGTTCGATCGCATCGTGACGCCCGACGGCCGCAGCCAGTACATCAGCGGCACCGTGCAATCGATGCAAGAGAAGACGCAGAGCAACGCCAAGCGCGAGATCCTCGGCGCCGTCGTCGGCGACATCGTCGGCAACTACATCGGCAAACACATCGGCACCGATCTCGGCGGTCTCATCGGCGCCGGCGGCGGCTACCTCTACGCGAAGAACTACAAAGAAAACGTCACCGTCCCGCAAGGCTCCTCCGTCTCCATCATGGTCACCCCCGCCCGTCAGCAACAGACCCAGTAGGGGCGCGACGGCGGCCTGGACGGCCGCCTCGCCGCCCCGCGGCCGGTTCCCGGCCGCACTGTGCCGGCCGCGGAGTGTGGGGGTGTGTGCTGGGGGCGGTCTCGTGCTACGCTAGCGGCGATGGGAATCGTGGCGGCGCAGTTTCCGGGCGAACAATCGGCGGATGGGCGGTGGGTCCGGCAAGAGGATGCGTTTCGCGGGTGGGTGCGGGCCGACGGCAGCGGACCGTATCCGCTCGAGGCGGGGCGGTATCATCTGTATGTCTCGCTCGCGTGTCCGTGGGCGCACCGGACGATCATCGTGCGAAAACTGCGCGGGCTCGAGGCGGCGATCGGGATGACCGTCGTCGATCCGATTCGCGACGAGCGCGGCTGGCGGATGGATCACGATCCCGTCGAGGGCTTTCGTTTCTTGAGCGAGGCCTACGACGCGTCCATGCCCGGCTACGCGGCGCGCGTGACCGTACCGGCGCTCTGGGACACGCGCACCCATCGGATCGTCTCGAATTCCGACGACGACATCATGCGCATGTTCGAGACGGAGTTCACGCCGCTCGCGTCGGCCTGGCCGGGCCTCTACCCGGCCGAACTCGCCGCGCAGATCGACGCGCTCAACGCAACGATCTACGAAACGGTGAACGACGGCGTGTACCGGGCTGGCTTCGCGACGGCGCAGGCGGCGTACGAATCGGCCGCCTACCGTGTATTCGCGACCCTGGATGAACTCGAGACGCGGCTCGCCACGCGACGGTACCTTTTCGGACCGTCCGTCGTCGAAACGGACTGGCGGCTCTTCGTGACGTTGATCCGATTCGACGCCGTCTATTTCGGGCATTTCAAGTGCAATCTGCGCCGGATCGTTGACTATCCCAACCTGTGGGGCTACCTGCGCGATCTGTATCAGATTCCGGGCGTCGCCGAGACGGTTGATTTCGATCACATCAAGCGCCATTACTACGCGACGCACGACGACATCAACCCGACCCGCATCGTGCCGGTCGGTCCGCTCCTTGATCTGACCTCGCCGCCGGGACGCGCGGGGCTCGGATGAGAGACTGAGGAACGGACCGTCGGCCTGAGTCCGTTCTAAGGTTCCGCTGTAATAGTGGAGGAATGTCTTTGATAGCCTCGTCCCCCGTGCGGCGACTCGCAACGTCGGTTGTCGCCCTGCTCCTCGGTGCCGTGATGTTCGGCGCCATCCCCGCCCTTGCCCAAGACGGACCGCCGCCCGGCGGACCGCCGGGCGGCGGAAAGCCTGGCCAGATGATGGCCAAGATGCTCATGAGCCTGAACCCACCGCTCTCGGATAAACAGAAAGCGCAGATCATCGATATGCGCAAAGCGATGGAGAAGCAGAATGAGGGCGTCACCGATCGCGAGCAACGCCGCGCGAACATGAAGGCGTTCTACGAAAAGATCAACGGCGTGCTCACGCCGGCACAACAGGCCGATTTCAAGAAGAAGCGTGACGAGATGCGCGCCAAGTACCAAGCCGATCATCCCGGTGGCCCGCCGCCCGGAGGCCCGAACTAAGACTTCATGCGAGTGATTCGCGCGGGGATCGCGCTGGCGCTGGCCGCCGTCGTTCTGGGAGCGTGTTCGCACGGCGCGAAAGGTGGCCGCGCGGGCGGCCGCATGCAGTCCTCGCCGAATCCGATCCCGACGGCGGCCGCGAAGCAAACGACGCTTCACGGTACCGACACGATCTCCGGCGTGATCTCGCCGTTTCAAAATGTCGCGATCACGAGTGCGCTCTCCGAGCCGGCGGACTCCGTCACGGTGCTCGAGGGCGACCACGTGCGCGCCGGTCAAGTCATCGCCGTGCTCGACACCGCCGATCTGCGCGCGGAACTCGCGCAAGCGCAAGCGACCGTCGTCGCCGATCAGCGCACCGCGGAGTCGGACGACGCGAAGGTCGCGCAATCGCGCTACACCGCGACCCTCAATATCGGGACGGGGAACGATAACGTGAGCTCCGCCCGCGCCGCGCTCGCGCAAGCGCAAACCACGCTCAAGAACGACACGGTCAACCTGCAGCGCGATCAGCAACTCGTCGGAAACGGCTACGTCGCGCAGCAGACGGTCGACCAGCAACAGACGCTCGTCAACAACGATGCGGCCGCCGTTCGGACCGCTCAAGCGAACTTGCAGACGGCGATCACGAACCAGTCGGTAAACGGCAACGGGAACGTCGGCCTCCAGCAGGCGACGATCCAGTCGGCGATCGCCGATGCGCGTGCCGCACACGCCGCCGTCGATCAGGCGCGGGCGACGGTGCTGCAGGATCAGACGATGATCGCGAAGGCGACGATCACCTCGCCGGTCGACGGCGTGATCGTGAATCGCAACATGAATCCCGGTGAATATCCGGGTTCGCGCACGATTTTCACGATTCAAGAACTCGACAAAGTCTACGCCCAGCTGAACGCTTCGAGTTCCGATACGTTCGCGATTCCGGTGGGCAGTACCGTCGCGATGAACGTGGCCGGCGCCGGCACGCAAACGTACACCGGCAAAGTGGTTGCGGTGCTCGGCCAGGTCTCGCCCGGCTCGACGAACTTCACCGTTCAAGTGCTCATCCGCAACGCGGACGGCAAACTGCAGTCGGGCCTCCCCGTGACGGCCAACATCGCGTTGCCTTCCGTGAGCGGCCTCGGCATCCCGACGACCGCCTTTCTCGACGATACGCACACGACCGTCATGCTGGCCGACGACGAACTTACCGACGTCGTCGCGAAGACGGTCAAAGTCCGGGAAGTCTCGAGCGACGGGACGACGTCCATCGTCACCGGACTCAAAGCGGGTGATGCGGTCGTCTCGAACGGGCAACTCGGCCTGACGGACGGCCAATCGCTCGCGCAGATGTAGTCGATGCGCCGCCTGACGCAACTCTTTGTCAACCGGCCGCCGCTGGTCTTCGTCATGCTCGCGCTCGTCGCATTGCTCGGCGGGTTCGCGATGGCGACCCTCGTGCAGCAGAACTTTCCCAACGTCGACTTTCCGACGATCAACGTAAGCGCGTCGTATCCGGGTGCCTCACCATCCGAGTTGCGCGACGCGGTCGTGCGGCCGCTCGAGGATGCGATCGCGGGCGCACCCGGGCTCGACCACATCAATACGTCGATCCAGCAAAATCAGGCGTCGATATCGGCGAGCTTTACCCTCGACACCAATAAAACGACCGATCTCGTCGAAGTCCAAGACCGGATTTTGATCGCCTCCTCGTCGCTGCCGACCGATCTCGCGGCGCCGTCGGTGCGCTCGTTCGACCCCTCGCAGACGACGGTCGTGACGATGTCGCTCTCCTCGCATTCGCTCTCGCTGCAAGGGCTCTCGGCGATCGTCACCGACCACATCGTGCCGACCCTCGAGCAAGTCGACGGGATCTCCAACGTGAACGCCGGCGGCACCGTAACGCCGGCGCTCGAAGTCGAGATCGATCCCGAGAAGCTCGCGGGCTTCGGCTTTACCGCCGACGATGTCGCAAGCGCCATCCAGCAGAACAACGTTCGTGCGCCGGGGGGCCTCGTGTATGCGGGGAATCGCGAAACCTCGATCGACGTTCGCGGCGACATCCAAACGCCCCCGACGATCGCGAACCTCGTGTTGACGGGTTCGACGGCGCAACTGCTCGGCGCGACGTCGCCGTCCGGAACCGTGACGCAGAAGTACACGGGCACGACCGGATCGCTCAATCAAGCGCTGCAGCTCGGCAGCGGCGCCGTCACCGGCGCGGCGGCATCGACGACCAATCCGTGGTCGACCTCGGCGCGTTTGCCGCGCATCGGCGACGTCGCGACCGTCGTCGATACCTATGAAGCCAAACGTGTCACATCGTACGTGGGGACCGGCTTTGCGATCTCGCTGAGCGCGCAGAAAGCGGCGGGCGCAAGCGAAGTAACCGCGGGCGAAGCCGTGATCGCGGCGCTGCCGCAGCTCGAAGCGCAGTACCCCGACATCCAATTCAAGGTTCTCAACGTCCAGTCCGATTTCACGAAACAGCAGCTCTGGAGCGTCGTGCAGACGCTGCTCGAAGCGGTCGTCTTCACCGGCATCGCGATGCTGTTCTTCCTGCGCTCGTGGCGCAACGCGATCGTCGTGATGATCGCGATCCCGACCTCGCTGCTCGTGACCCTCTTCGCGATGAAGCTCTTGAACTTCACCGTCGATACGGTCTCGCTACTGGCGATGACGCTGATCATCGGAATCCTCGTCGACGACTCCATCGTGGTCCTGGAAAACATCGAGCGCCATTTCGAGGACGGTGAGGGGCCGCGCACGGCCGCGATCCTCGGTCGTGCCGAGATCGGCCCGGCCGCGATCGTGATCACCCTGGTCGATGTCGTCGTGTTTCTGCCGATCGCGTTCTTGCCCGGTCAGGTCGGGCGCTTTTTGAGCGAATTCGGCGTGGTCGTGACGGTCGCGACGTTGACGTCGCTTGCGGTGTCGTTCACCATCACGCCGGCGCTCGCCGGGAATTGGTCGCTGCTCTCGGCCTGGCGTCCGTGGGGCCTCATCAACGGGTTTACCCACCAGTTCGAGCGCCTGCGGAACTTTTACAGTCACCACACGCTTGCGTGGACCCTCCGCCACGGCGTGATCGTCGCGCTGGTCTGCGCGGCGCTGACCGCGGGTGCACTCGCGCTCATCCCGCTCGGCTTCGTCGGCTTCGAGTTCATCCCGGCGGTCGATCGCGGCCAGATCTTCGTGCAGGTACAGTATCCGACGGGGACGCCGCTCACGACGACCGATGCCGCGATCCGCACGCTCGATACCGCCTTCAGTCAAATCGACGATGTCGATCGCACGACGTCGACGGCCGGCAGCTATCAGGCGGGCTTCGGGGGCGGGATCAACCTCGGCTCCGACGGTCAGATCACGGTGTTTCTCAAGGACGCGCGCAAACATTCGACGACCCAGATCGCCGCGATGATGACGGGGATCGGTCACCGGCTCGTCCCCGATGCCAAAGTGATCGCGATCCCCGCGACGGGGACGCGCGGCGGAAACGCGCAGCCGATCGACCTGACGCTCTCGACGACGCGCGGCGAACCCGACGCGTACGTGGCCCCGGTGTTGCAAGCGCTCTCGGATACCCCAGGCGTGGTCAACGCCAACAGTTCCGCGCAACAGCTCTCGCCGCAGATGGACATCGAGTTCAATCGCGAGCGGGCGCGCGCGCTCGACGTGAACATCGGCACGGCTGCGCAGGCGATCCATGCCGCCTTTGGCGGCCTGGCGGTCACGCAATTCGACACGACGAACGGGACGAAGTACGTCCAAATCACGTACCCGCTCTCGTATCAGACGAAGCTCTCATCGCTTACGAACATCGCGCTGCGCGCCAACAACGGTAACATCGTCCACCTGGGCGATATCGCGTACGTGAAAAACAATCCGCAGCAGGCGCTGCTCACGCGCGTCAACCGCGAGACGGTGGTGCACATCGGCGCGAACCTCGAACCGGGGGCGACGCAGACGGTCGTGGTGCAGGCGTTCATGAAGCGGCTCGCGGCGTTGCATCTGCCCGATACCGTGCTCGTGACGCCGGCGGCCGGCGGGAATCAGGCCAGCGTCGCCCAGACCGCCGGCGGCCTCGGCCTCTCGCTCTTGCTCTCGTTCTTGCTCGTCTATCTGCTGATGATCGCGCTCTACGATGCCTACATCGCGCCGGCGATCATCATGTTCTCCATCCCGGTCGCCGCGTTCGGCGCGCTGGGATCGCTTGCAATCACGCACCAGACGCTCAACATGTTCTCGCTCATCGGCGTCGTCATGCTGGTGGGGCTCGTGAGCAAGAACGGCATCTTATTGGTCGACTTCGCGCACGAGCGCGTTCTGCTCGGGATGGATAAACTCACCGCGATCCAGCAGGCCGCGCGCGCGCGGTTCCGGCCGATCCTCATGACGACGACCTCGATGATCGCGGGGATGCTGCCGCTCGCGCTCGCCCTCGATGCCGGCTCGGCCTCGAAACGGTCGCTCGGCACGGTCGTCATCGGCGGCCTCACGAGCTCGCTGATCCTTACCCTGTTGCTGATCCCGGTCGTCTATATGTGGATCGCACCGGGTCCGCCCAAACCCCTCGCCGCCGGTGAGTCCGAACGCGACGGCGCGATCGCCCGGCCGGCGTCGCGTTCCCAAGTGGAGTCTCGCTGATATGTGGCTGACGCGCCTCTTCGTCCATCGCCCGACGCTCGTGACGGTGTTTCTCGCACTCGTGCTGCTCTTCGGCAGTTTGGCCGCCAATGGTCTCGTGCAGCAGCAGTTTCCGAGTACCGATGTGCCGTCGATTCAGGTGCTGGTGAGTTATCCCGGCGCCTCGACGACCGAGATGCGCGATGCGATCGTGCGCCCACTCGAAGACCAAATCGCGGGCGCGCCGCTGCTCGACCACCTCGAAACCGCGATTCAGCCGGGGTCGGCCTCGATCGTCGCCGTCTTCACCCTCAACTCGAGTTCCAACGACGACCTCGTTCAAGTGCAGGGTCGCGTCCAGAACGCGCAGCACTCGCTGCCCAACGACGTCACGACGCCGCAGATCTCGCTCTACAATCCGAGTGAAGCCGTCGTCGTCTCGCTCGTGCTGCGCTCGAGCTCGCTCTCGGTCGGCGATCTTTCTTCGCTCACGATCAACAAGATCGTGCCGTCGCTCGAGCAGATTCAAGGCGTCTCGTACGTCCAGGAAAACGGGACGGTAACGCCGTCGATCCAGGTCAACGTCAGCCCGCAGAAGCTCGCAGCCTCCGGCTACACCTTGCCGGATATCGTTACCGCGATTACCAACAACAACGTCCGCGCACCCGGCGGCATCTTATACGCGCCGAACCGCGAAACGAATCTCGATGTGCGCGGCGACATCCAGGATGTGCCGACGGTCGCGAATCTCTTGATCGGCTCGACTGGGACCGCACCGACGGGGACCGATGCCTGGACGACGGCGACGCGCCTTTTCAGCATCGGCGACGTCGCCGACGTGACCGATACCTTCGAGACGCAGCGCGTGTTCGCGTATTCGAGCGGTCAGCCGGCCGTTGTCCTCGACATTCAGAAGAGCGCCGGCGTCAGCGAAGTCACGACCTCAAACGCCGTCCTCAAGGCCCTTCCCAGCTTGCACCGGACGTATCCGGACGTCGAGTTCTCGGTCCTCGACGTTCAGTCGACGTACACGGAAGAGCAACTGACCGGCGTCGTGCGCACGTTGATCGAGGCGGTCATCTTCACCGGTATCGTCATGCTGTTCTTCCTGCGTTCGTGGCGTAACGCGATCGTCGTCATGATCGCGATTCCGTCGTCGCTCTTGGTGACGCTCGGCGCGATGAAGCTCGCGAACTTCACCCTCGATACCGTCTCGCTGCTCGCGATGACCCTCATCATCGGCATCCTGGTCGACGATTCGATCGTCGTCTTGGAGAACGTCGAGCGCCATTTCCATGCCGGCGAAGGCCCACAGGATGCGGCGATCAGCGGCCGCAGCGAGATCGGCGTCGCGGCGATCGTGATCACGCTCGTCGACGTCGTCGTCTTCTTGCCGATCTCGTTCTTGCCGGGCTCGGTCGGGCTGTTCTTGCGCGAATTTGGCCTCGTGGTCACGGTCGCGACGCTGACGTCGCTGTTCGTCTCGTTCACCGTAACGCCGTCGCTCGCCGGCCGCTGGGCGCTGCTCTCGCGCTGGAAGCCGTGGCGCCCGATCGACTATTTCACCGACCGCTTCGAGGGCGTGCGCAGTTGGTACGTCAACCGGGTCTTCCCGTGGGGATTGCAGCACCGCCGCGGCGTCGTGATCGTTTCGTTCGCGTCGCTCGCGATCGCCCTGCTGCTGATTCCGCTGGGCTTGGTTGGTTTCGAATACATTCCGCCCGTCGATCGCGGCGAGATCTACGTGACGCTCTCGTATCCGAGCGGCACGCCGCTGGAGACGACGCGCCAGGGCACGCTCAAGGTCGAAGCACTGGTGGATTCCTCGCCCGATCTCAAAGCCGAATCGGCGACCGCGGGCGCGTATCTCGGCCAGATTTCGGGTTACGTCGACAACGGCGCAATCGGTCAGCTCGACGTCTTTCTCAAAGAAAATCGCGGCCAGTCCACGGCGTATTGGGCCGACCGGTTCCAACGCCAGGCGGCGAAGCTGGTCCCGACCGCGCAGGTCGTCGCCGTGCCGGCGACCGACATGCAGGGCGGCAATTCGCAGCCGATCGACGAGGTCGTCTCGAGCCTCGACGGCGCGCCCGAAGCCTACGCGGCAAAGGTGCAGGCGGCGCTCGCGCAAACGCCGGGTGCGATCGACGTGACGACGTCGTCGGCGGAGCTCGCGCCGCAAGTGAACGTCGAGTTCAACCGTGACCGGGCGCGCGCGCTCGATGCGAGCATCGGCACGGCGTCGACCGCCGTGCGCGCCGCGTTCGGCGGTGACCTCGCGACCCAATTCACCGGCAGCGACGGCCTCAAGGACGTGCTCGTCACGTATCCGCTCGCCGCGCAAGGCTCGCTCGCCGCAGTCGAGGCGATCCCGATC
>Ga0116230_10002519_pt1 | contig 17635 bp, 13 predicted proteins | sample S1TSphfallax_3_FD_88678 | JGI IMG/M metagenome (GOLD analysis project Ga0116230, IMG submission 88678) | Host-associated microbial communities from peat moss isolated from Minnesota, USA - S1T2_Fd - Sphagnum fallax MG | ecosystem: Host-associated > Plants > Peat moss > Unclassified | place...
ATCTCCGAGCGTTCCTTTAAGATAATTTCGTCTTAGTTTTCCTTCAGATTTCATATGGCCAATATGTGGCTCAATGGCTGCCCTTCGCTTAAGATGCTTCTTTAATGTGCGTGTCATCCCTCGTTTCTGACCCGAAACGTAGACCTGCTTATCTGTAATGCTATGTCCTTTGTATCCCTTATCCACAAAAACTCGCTCAATGGATATTTGGGCAATGACTTCTGCTCGCTTGAGACTGCTACCCAAAACATGCCCATCATATTGGTTTTTAGCTAAAGCTTGGGAAGATAATGCAAGCCCCTGCTTGTGAGTTAAGACCAAAGAGACTTTACACCCATATTCGTAAAGCTTTCCTGCCTTGCCTTTTGACATACAATAAGCCTCTGGCGCATGGAGACTGTAAAGTTTGTCTTTGCTTTTCTTATCTTGAGATAACAACTGCTTAGACATTGTAAGGAGGTCACCAAAAATTTCTTGAAGATCTGGGATTTCTTGAATTTGTCGTTCAACATCACGTACTGTGCGACCCAGAAAATTTTTCAACTTTTTGACTTCCTTCTTCATCCGCTTAAATTGTTTCGCATGAGCATACCGCCCAGCGTTAAGAGCTGCAAACTTTCCAACACGCGCATACGTTTGACGAAGTTTCAAGCCGGATTGGAAAGCCAGCTCAACCAGTTTCTGTCGTGCCTTGTTAAGCAGCTTTGTGTCCGTTGGAAAAGAAATGTTCTTTTCCATAACCGTTGTGTCACTTATCACCTGCTTCAAATCTTGAGGAGCAACAGTTTCTGTCTTAAGGGCAGTTACGATTGTTTGACTTAAAATCTTTTCTACACCCTCTTCCCCCAGCCTGGCTCTCCAACGAGTTATTGAACTGGGATCGCAAGGTAAATCCCATTGCAAGTAATCATAACCACAAAAATATTGCCAATACGGGTTTTGTACCCATTGATGCACAACTTCTTCATCGGATAATCCCTTCATGTGTTGAAGAAGCATCAGACCGATCATTAATCTTACTGGCTTTGGGGGCTGGCCAGGACCATCGGGATAATAGGCGCTAAACGCTTCCTCAAAAAATGCCCAATTCACCTCACTTGCCATAATAAACAATGGATCTCTTGGGTTGAGTTGGTTCGATAAACGGTTCATGAACAGGTTTGATTGGGCAGTGTCAATTTTGGAAGGTTTCATGGTTTGATATTGCAACTTTCTGAATGGTTCGTCCTCATTTCTTGCAATTATAATACCACATTTCCACAGAAAATCACAATAATATCAATACACTAACAATACTTCAGGTACGACTAATTATTGTTCCGTCTTGACAGATAGAGTTAATACGCCGAACAATAAAGGTTACGGGTCCTTCTTCTGTATCAGTTGGAATTTGCTTGAGCATTATGCCACCCAAGTGGAAAAGTTTGGATAGTGAACTGGATGTAATCATCACAGGGGCACCGCTGAACCCCCCTAAATCCTTTGTAAGAGGCGGAATCACATGATCTTCTCCCAAGGAATTCATATCTTTTCTAAGGATTTGTATTTCAAATTCTTCAGGGCCGACGCTAGTTATAACAGAAGCGTTAGATGTTTGCGTAAAACCAATATTTTTGAGGTTAAGAATACTTCTATCCACCCCGGCATATCCTGTAAAGAATACACCTGCACCAACTTGAGGAGATATCCAGTCTCTACCTTCAGCAAATGGATGAACCCCAATCTCTTTAGCTTCCTTGTCGGTTATTTCAAAAGTCACAATATCTAACCCTTCGTCACTATCAATCTGACGTCTCTCCCAATCAGAAATTTTGGCATTGCGGATGCAAAGATCAATATTATTATGTGTTTGCTGGTCTTGATGAAACTTTTTGATAACATGATAGGCTGTAATCCCAAATAGATGTGTTGATGTCTTTACAAAGCAACACGTCGCATTGTGCAATATTGAATTTGCATCAAGACGATTCGTCATCCAATAAATCAGACATGGGTATTTTCGTGTTTCCTTGTGAAGCATTTTCTCGCATTTTCTTAATTCGTCATTATTTAGAGGTATTTTTTTCTCTACTGAAATCATTTTTTCTCCTTAGAAAGACCGTTTGAGTATTACTAAAATTTTCAGAGGTAGATATTGCATTTTGGTCAAAATTATTCGTTCTGGTTCCTGTATGAAAAGGTTAACAGGATTCTAAAAATTATGTACGGGAAACACAAGCTTTCCAGATCCACAATTTTTTTGACCTAATATAACACCATAACCCACCCAACTGCATGACTAAAGCCTGACACCAGGCTCAGGTTGAGGCTTAGGATATAAGCCCGTAGCCTTCTAACGTCAATAAACTGCATATACCCCTTTCCGATGATTTTGCTGGAATTTTGGGCCCGAGATGAGGCGGGATTTTCGATCCTGGTTCGACGCCCTAGAGTTGGCTCGTCCGAAGGAGAACCGAAGGTCAGCGGAGCTAAACAGGGGATGAAAAAAACCGCTTCAGATCGGTGGCCAAAAACCGGGAAAATCATCGGAAAGGGGTATATACATTGAGAGGATGTCAAAATCCTATTCGAGACCCTCAAGACCTCTTGGAATAAAGATTGGGATAATGTCTCCTTTTTCGCTCTAATTGCTCGAATATTCGGACACCATAGAGAAACGCAAGCGCTATGGGTAGAGTGATGAACCATAGCCCGAATACGCCAAAATAATCCCCCAAATATACAAGCCCGAAGGATGTTACGATATACATTAAGGCGCGCGCTATCGCATATAGGAAGCTGGCGTAGGTAAATCGGCTATAGGTTGGTAAATGATAGATAAACACGGCATCCGCTGGTAAACTTCCTAACGTTAAAATCACGATCCATACCTGCATCACAAATAACTGAGCGGAACTATTGATCACCATGATGAGGAATGGTAGAGCGATCATGAATAGGAACGCAAGCGCTCCCCTTACTTTGAGAATGCGTAATGGGTGAACTTTAGAACTTAAAAAGGTCCACAAGACGCTGGCAAGCGCCATAATGACGGACAGATAAAAATTATGGGTTATGACTCCTTCAGGCGTATACCCAAATTGTTCTTTCAGCGTTGGGTTGAAATAAATAAACGTAAGATAAAAACTCAAGGGGTTGCCGCAAAATATCAAGAAATAGGCAACGATCGTTTCGATATCAATGGGTTCTTTCCATTGCTCTTTCTTATTCTGAGGGTTTTGTTCTTGCATTGTTTTTTCAACCAAGTACTTTAGTCTTTCTTTTTGCATTTTGATAAATTCTGGAGTTTCTCGAAGACGAGTTCTGGCAAGGGCCCCCACAATAGCGACGCTGGCTCCAATCCAAAAAGCGAAACGCCAATTCATGCCAAACGAAGTAACAATGGTGGCGACACCCACGGCAATCATGGCACCAAATGCAGAAGCAACGCCTAAAGAAGCAACAGCCGGGTAAGAATAGGGACGCCCAACGCTCTCAGCAATATAAATTTCAGCACCAATAATTTCGCCCATGGATGACATCCCTTGAGCCATCCGACATAGGGTAACAAGCCAGGTAGCCGTTATGCCAATCTGAGCATAGGTGGGCAGGTTAGCCATAATAACACAAGACGCGGACATGAGGATTGTTGTGGCAATCAGGGTCGACTTCCGACCAACATGGTCCCCCATCCGCCCAAAGATCAGAGCACCGAGCGGTCGAAATATAAACGTTGAGCAAAAAGCGAAGGCGGCTAAAAGAGCGGCAGTATGAGGATCGGTTTTGGGGAAAAACAACTCGTTGAGCAAAACAGCCATATGGACATAGAGCATCAAATCAAAATATTCAAGAAAGGTGCCGACCTGTAAAAGCATAACGGCTTCCTTTTGTTCTCGACTTAAAAAAGCGAAAAACCACATGGTTCTTCCCCAAATCTCAATATCGGAGGTGTTTTGGTTTTGGAGATCATAAGGTTGTTTGTGTCTTGCCTTGTTTGTGCGCATGGGATCCTCTCAACATTTTTCAATTAAGGATAACCAACCAATTGCTTGAGGAAAAATGGCAGAAGTTTGAATAGTGTTTGCCAAATTAGTAAAATTAGCAGTTTCTACCAGCGTTCCCTTGACTCAGCTTGCAACATGATTAATTGGGTGCAACAGGTAAATGGGGATGGAGATTGACCTCCACCCCCTTACCCCTATCGCGCACTTCCGATCAAACATAAATCTAGCTGACACGCCTTCCCAACCATCCTGATCTTTACTTGTTTGACGTGGAAAAAATGCTCGATATGAGCTATAATGAAGGCAGCCATGGGTTAAGTTTCCTTTAACTTGATGGTTAGTGGGCCTACCACGTTCCACCGTTGTAGGTTCCACGAGGCTCTGGGAAGAAGTCGAAACACTTCTTCCTAACCTCTCTTCCTTTTTAGCAGAACAACTATGAAAAAATCAAGCCTCTGTGGGGCCTACAAGGGAATTAAACTTCATGGGTTATTCTCAGAAAATCGGGATGGGCAGATGGCAAGGGGATCTTCTCAATGATTGCTCGGAAACAGACTGACCCGTTTTCATTTGACTTAAAACCCAAACGCTGCTGAGGCAAACAGGAAAATCGCGACTATTGAGCGCTACTTTCTTCTCAAGAATACGATACGAGCGACGGATTCCAATTCCACATTGGAAATATTGCCTTTTTTGGAAAAAGAGACGAGGTCGTACAAGATACCATCCTTTGCTCTTTGGACAAGCCTTATGAGGGTGCCAAAATCCTGGGTCTTAACGATACAGACTTGTCCCACGAATTGATCTATTTCTTTGAGGTCAACGAGTACGCCGCCGACAACATCTCCTTTATTAATCCAAGGGGCCATATTTTGGTCTTTGACCTGAATGATAAGGGAATTCTGATGAAACTCTTGAAACCGATAGATTTCTTTTAGAAGATAAGATTCTTCAGGATTTTGAGCAACAACGTCTAAAGGATTTTTGCCGCTTCCATAGAGGATCCAATCCGCAGTACAGGGGATACCATAATTATTAAACATCGCAGCCAAAAGTTCAGCCTTGTCCTTTTTAGGGGTACGGTGACTTTTTTCCCAACTAATTAAGCTCTGGCTGTTGATGTTATGACGGCTCTCAATTTCTTTCCTTGTCAGCCCTGCCTCAGCTCTCAAGCTTCTTAGCCGTTCAGCCACAGTCCCCTTTGGGCGCATATCCGTAAGCATTTTTGTATCCAATTTTCTTTGTATCTTATTGTAATTTACGTGATTTAAAGGAAATCTTCAAATAGACATGAAAAATATCTTGACGCACCAATAAAAGTGACGCATTGTAAATATGCATATATTTGAATGTGGTGCGTTAGAGCTGCCTCCTATAATAGGCGGTAGTATACAGTTTAGCTTGAAAAAAGCAAGCTAATTTTGGAAATAAAGCGATTGAACATAAGGAAGAAGGCTATGATAAAACTTGTATACACAAATCCAAATCCCATCTTATTGAGTCGATCAGACGACTTCTCTATGCGTGATGCTTACGATGATCTAGGTCTTTGGGGTCTAAATTCTTCACCACAAAGAATGATTGCTAACATTTTGCCCCATTTTACAATTAAAATTTGCCTTGAAAGACCTAGATTCTATAGCGTAGTGGCGCGTGACCCTTTTCATTATCTATCTTGCGCGCTGGCTCTAGAAGTCCGAGAGAGCGATGATGAGTCGGAGTTTGGCGATCTTGTTTGTCGTTTTCCAATGATTGAAGATGGATACTTAGAAGCGTTTGTTTGGGAAGACGTCGCTCTTATTGACCCGATCATGGCGCTATTTCGTATTAAGATATTAGAACAACTTCTCTTGTTTTGCGCCAATTGCAATGCCATTAAGTTAACCATTTATGCGGACGTTCTTGAAGCCAATCAGCTTAAGGACTTCAATGACTTTATTGTCCAAAAGGATCAGGTCACGACTTATCGAGGGGAAAGCACAGCTTTTATGATTCCAACGGACAGAGCGACATACGATAAAGTGATTGAACGCATGAAACAAATGAGCACTGATTTTCAAGATTTTCTATACAAGAATCAACATAAAGACCATGTCATCCAGCAATACATCAAACTCAATGCTTTTTGCTAAGTGCTGTGCGCATTTTTTAGATGCGTTCATCCTTACAGGTTTTTTCACCACTTATTTCAACTATGAAAAACGTAGCCTAAGAAAGCGCCATTTTGAAGGGAAATCTTGCAGATAGCGTATTAAGAAAATCATTTGAAAGTTAACCCACCATTTATTCTAGAACATGTAAGAGATCCCTTGTGCGTTAAAAATACTCAATTGGTGGTAGGCTTCTGTCGGTAGAGAGAAAAGATGAACCTGCGTAAGTTCTTTAGCATAAAGTCCTTAAATGGAAAATAAGAACCATTCATTCAATGAAATGTTCATTTTCAGTTTTAGGTTGAGAAAATTAAACGACACCTGAAATTTCACCCTTTATGTTATAGCGGGGCGCGCCTTCTATAAGGCAAGCAAGGTAATCAGAACTCTCGATATACCGATACAACGCCGCCTTAATAACCAAGTTGTCGGGGTACTTGTTTTTCACATGGTATTTTTTGTAGTACGCTTTAATATCCCTGACAATGTTTACATCCAGGGCTTTATACGGCTGGGAAGGGTCAAATAAGTCTGGGAATGTCTCTTGGAGCCATTGCCAAGTTCTTTCCAGCTTTTCGTCAAAGCTCATGCTCTTTGGTTTGTGAATGATCTTCTGAGACTTTTGGCGTTTTTTTCCAAGCGCTTTGTAAGCTTCTTTCTTCATCTGCTTCAAGTATTCCTGTCGTTGCGCTAAGCGTTCTGGATCTGGGTCAATGGCATCCAGCAACGTGGCAAAAGACGTATTTTCGCTCTCAAAGTAAGGAGAATAACGAGATTTATTCGGTTTCTTGCTCATAGGACTTCATTAAAGTATTTTCAAACCTGTGACCTATACTGATGTGGCATCGACGCTCTCAGTGGCCCTCATGTCACACGAGACCGAAAAATTTGCTTGTTTCAAAGTATTAAAGCAATTTTTTCTTGATTGCCATAAGGGACTTCCTTACCCTAAAAATAGGCTTTAGGTAAGAGCAACGGCCTTGCAATTATCTAACCCTTAACTAGATCGTGGCATCTAAGCGGTTCGAAGCGCTCAAATGCCACTAACCGATAACCAACCAAAACAGAGGAGGTTGATCATGGCTGATGCTATCATAGCCCACATGGGGCCTATTTTCCAAGAACGGATCAAAAGAGTTTTCAATCAATCTGGCCCGCCAGAAGCCTATCTTTCTTAAAGCATGTTCTGATCAAAGGAAGTAAGGAATTTCCTTGCTTCAAGTATGTGATGCTTTAAGAGAACGCCTTCGGGGAACTGCTGCCTTTTGGTTTAGGTAACGGCTCACCTTGTCTTTTGCGACAAGTTGGATGCGCGTGCGTAAAATTTGGCGCACAAAACTTCTCTCAAGCATTCATGCTCCGCAATTACCGTACTCGTACGGATTAAGATAGGGAGAAACCCCATGATTGTTGTTGTATCGTTAAATAGCGATCCCGCTCAATATTTTGAAGACTATAATGAACTATTTGACTGTTTTACGGCCGTTGAAAATTTAAAGCTTGTTGCCAAGTGTCCTAACTTTAAGCGGATGAATTGGAGCTTTACAATTTACTCTCCAAAGCGGGTGGCGGCCTTTTACGCTCATATCAAAGACTCAAATGAGGCTATCAAAGAAGCTTTTTCAGAAGATTTATCCTTGATAGAGATATGCACAGGCGACTTTACCAAACCTACCTACATTGCCCTCACTCCTAACGTTGATCTGAATTACCTCAAGAAGAAATGGTGCATCGATTATTGTACGTTTCATCATTTGGTTGTGAGAGAGGCGTGAGAAAAGGCTGGGTTAAGCAATGTTCGATAACTCTCAATCCCATCAAGTTTTTCCATTCGATTTTGCCTTTCTTCTGGATGACTTTTTTATGACTTTTGATTCAGGGGGGCGATTTTCTGTACTGTTGTCTGTATTTGGAACAAAAGCGCGGCATAGCTTTTTGGTTTGATCTGACTCAAACTTGATCTTCGTTACGGGCAGATCACCAGGAAGCTTGAGATAAGCTCCCAGGTCGTTGAGGTTCATAACGTCATTAGGCGTAACGATGGGCTTAAAGTGCTTTTGCTCGTTTAAAGAAACGCCATCTCGCGTTTGATGGGCTCCATAAGAAATCCCCTCGATGGTTTCTCGGACCTCTTGTTCTCCCAGCATTTGAGACATATGCTTGGCTGTTTCTGGGTCTGTATTTCTAAAGATGACCTTAGTGTTAAACAAGCTTGTTAAAGATCTGGCTTCAGTATGGCCATAGAGTCCTTGAAGTTGGGAAACATCTTGAAGACCAATGGCGATACATCCTCCATATTTTCTGATCTCGGCTAAAGCTTTGGGGAAGGCTTCTTGCTTGTGAAGCGATGCAAATTCATCAATAATAAACCACAATCTTCTCGTTGAATCAGGCGGCGTGCTTAAAAGGCTATTGATGGCGCAAGTCATGAGACCCGTCATCAGCGGCTTTAACGTTTCCCGCTGATCAGGCGTTGAGGCGATAAACAACCATTGACCATTGGTGCCTTTTGCATTACGAGCAACTTTAGCTTTAGCATCCTTTAGGACCCAATCTCTTACGGAAAATGCGCGCTTACGGGGAGAAAAGTACCTTAAATTCTTGAGGTAAGGACTCAAATGAGAGCGAATCGACATGGCCGTGCGATCCCCTGCTGGGTCCATAAGACTAGCTGCGGGTGTGTTTTTAAGGACCTCGTATAATTGGTTGAGGGACACTTCCAGGAGAAAGTTCAATAGAATATCCATATTTTTCATGTCTTGATGAGCAAGCAGCCGCAATGTTTCAGAAAACACCGTGCGAGCTGAAGCTGACCAGAAAATATCATGGCCAGTTTGGGGAATAAAGGCGCTGGCTAACTCATCATAGTGATAGGGCAAACGACAATCAATCCAGGGGTTCCACCCAACAGATCGTTTATCGAAAGGGTTGATTAAAATGTCTTTGCCTTTCCTATAAAATCGAGAAACGAACTCACCTGTCGTATCCACAATAACGGCTCTTTGATTTTTCTCTCGAATTTGGGGCAAAAGGTGATAAAAGCAAGTGCTTTTGCCAGCGCCCGTGGTGCCGCAAATCAACATATGCTGTGTCTCGGTGTTAAGGCGTAAGCTCACGGGCCCTATTTTAAAGGAAGAAGCGATCTTTTGTTTTTCAAGAACCTTTTGTAGCTCAGCTGGCTCAACAATTCTTGATCCCGAAAGAATTTCCTTAAATTTCTTGACGTTCCCGCGCCACCTCCAAAATATGCAAATGAGCAGGAACAATCCCCCCATAAGCCAGCAAGATAAATATGCATTATGCCAGGCTTGCGCTTCAAAAGTCTCTACCCAAGCTTGTATGATGGGATTATTTTTTAACGCAAGGCATAAAACCGTTTCCTCATGACCGTTTTCGTATTGAAATACCTGACTTTCTTGCTCCTTGTCGCTAGATATAGATAACTTAATATCCGCCCACCAAGCGGAGGTAATGATGTAGCGTTGGTAGGGTGTAAAATCGAACCAAGTCTTGGCTCCCCAAAAAACCATGCCTGAGAGGACCGTAACAAGAACGGTCACAACAAACACCTGACGAAACATTCGTATGTTATGGAGGGTAATTTGTCCTCCACGGGTTACTTCTTTAATATCCATGTATGGCCTCCAAAATAGGTGAAGATATGTAAAGTCATTCAACAGAACCTCCTTTCATTTTGTTCGTATCGACTGGACGCGCTTGTCCTTTCCTGTTCCTATTACATTGTTTGTTTGCGGTTATTGGGGTTGCATTTTGAGGATCCAATGAGAGGGCGGTAACAAGCGTATTTCCAGTCATTCCAAGTCTTACCGTCGCCGTATGGCAATACTCAGGCAATATCTCTATGCCAATGGAGTGACGCCCCAAACGTTTTGCAACGCATAAAGTCGTACCGGATCCCATAAAGGGGTCAAGAATCGTGTTGTCCGCCTTGGTAAAGAGCTTAATAAACCACTCAGGAAGGCTTTCTGGAAATACGGCGCTATGCCCCCTGTTGCGGCACTCAGTTGGTAAATACAGCACGTTATCGGGATAAGCCATTTTTCGATCAATCCAGTTAGCGGGCTTCTTTCTGAAGCCACTATTTGTTTTGGAGTAGCGGGCTTCTTGGCTATTCTTTCTCAAATACTTGCAATGAGTCTTCCGCCAATCCCCCATGGGAACCATGACAGCTTCCTGGTACATGGCAAATTCCTTCTGCTTCGTAAAATGGATACAGCGCTCCCAGGCATCGCGGAAGCGATTGGGCCATTTCCCAGGGCAAGCGTTGCGTTTGTGCCAGATGTATTCTTCCGTCCATAACCAGCCTTGTTTTCTTAAAGCCAGCACAAGTTCCATCACATAGGTATGGCGCTCGCCTTTCACGGCGTGCTCCTTGATATTTAAAACAAATGAGCCTGTAGACCTTAGAACCCGATAAAGTTCGTCTGCTATGGGTAAAAACCAATTGATGTACGCATCCGCCGCAACGCCTCCATAGTCATGTGTGCGTTGTTTAGCGTAAGGGGGCGAGGTCATGATGAGATCAATGCTACCTTCAGCCAATGCTTTCAGAGCAAGAGCGCAGTCCGCATTGATAATCTTGGTGGTTACTGGCTTGAGATTGGTTCTCATGCTAGGAGAATTCTGTAAAGTAGAATGATCGGGCATGAAGTCTAAAGGCGTTTGTTGGATACCATCAGATAGATTCACGGCGTTCTCCTCCTTCAAGCATGGATAACGTGTTGAACACTGGGCACATAAAGTTCAGCCCATTGAATGTTTTTATGGGGATGTTTTTACAACAATCTGTGTTAGCCTGATCATGGAGATAAGGAGGTACGCAATGGCTTACATACGCGCCTTTTGGGAGAACGCCAAAAAGACTCTGAAGTTTATATGGCGGCATCTTTTTACATTGGGTATTTTGAGTATCTTGATTTCTGTATTTATTGAAGGTCCTGTCAATTGGAAGAATGGTTTTGTTATGGTCATTACAGCTATATTCCTGGATTGGGCTAAGCAATTTATTAAAGTTAGCTCTTATCCTTACGATGGTAGGATTCAATTTTATGATGGCAGAGATCCTTTGCATATTAGACAGCAGTGGGATTCTAGCCTTATTGGTAATTGCGCTTATGAAGTCGATCATTACCCCCGTATAAAATATGATTAATTTCATCATTTTTGCTGTGGCTCCCTTTTTCCCAGGTTGTCCAAATATTGATATGTCTCCACGCCTTCATCCCAAGCCTTGCTGACAGCTCTTTTTGCTACAGACTGCCCTTGCTGTCCTTTGACTTTTTCTTGGATTTGCTTCCCTTGGCCATAAATCTTCCCCGATACGGCATCAATATGGTCGCTGTTGGTATTCGTAAAGTTGGCAACCTCTTTTCTGAATTGACCTCCGCCTTGGTGAATAGCTGACGCTGAGGGGAGTTCTAAAGCGCCTTGTTGCTTTACGGCCTCAAGAGAATCTTTGGTGGGTTTATAAACTTTCTGACGTTGTTCAGCATTGTAATTCGCCTTAATTTGCTTGGGATTGGTAAATAATTTTATATTTGGCGTTGCCCCCGTTTTCTTCATGAACTTTTTTTCCCACTCAATGGCTTCTTGAGGGCGTGTGGCTATCATGATGGCTGCTTCTCGATAACCAATTTTGCCACTTGCGTTATCGGAAGGCTGCTCCGCCAACCAATCGATAAAATGCTGGTTATGATTAGTGTTAATGGCAGCGGAATTTGTCCGCGTATTCATGGCTTGTCGGCTCCACATCTCAGCATCTTGGAAATGCTTTGCGGCCTCAGCCTTCTCCGACATACTTTTCTCGTAAGACCCGGCAACGTTATCCGCTAACCGCTTTGATGTTTCATCTGATGTCGTGTGCGATAGGTTGATGGCCGCTTGGACGGCTTTGCGAAAAGCCTTTTGAAAATTTTCATCCGTCGAGAATTTTTGACCGGCTCTGAAAATATCTTGGTCAGACGCGCTAACGTTTACTTGTCCTCCTAAAGAACCGTTGAAAATGCCGCCTCCTTTCCCTCCTCCTATACCAATCGAGCCAGAAATGTTGGCTGTTTTATCAGTATTCATTTGGTTGTCATGGTCAGCACTGCTAATCAGCTGGGCCATCTCTTGGATAGCTTTGGATTGCTCTGAGTGAATACCCTTGTTCGCCACATCGGCTACGGATTCTAATTTAGAAAGGTTGTTACTTAATTCCACGATCTGTCGCAAACAATCACCCTCATGTTTCATAGAGCTTTTAGATTTATTCAGCCCCTTCTGACGGCTCTCGGTTGCCATTTCTGAATACTGGGCGCTTTGAGCGTCAACTGCGGTCGGGCTTACGGGAAGATTTGACGTGCCGATATTGAGCACTTTTGATCCATCGCTCATGGTGGTCATATCAATGCGTCCATCCACAAGCTGAAAAGCCGCTCCTTTATAACTTGCCACGCGGCTATGGCTCAGCATGTTGGTATTGGCAATCTGCTGGTTGCCTTCCGAGATATTCCCAAAGCTGTAATTTCCTGTAACCGCCTCGCCTGCGGCTTGAGATGCTACGCCTTGGGTCACGTTACCCAAGTGCGAAGCCATATGAACAAACGATCCAACGCCTTTAACAAGAGCTATCGCCAGAAAAGGAACGCTCATCGCCAAATACCCCGCCATGGCGGATATATCGGCATTCAAGTTCATCAATCCAACGGATGAAGCGATGGTAACGCCGTCAGGGTTGGATGCTGACAACATGCCTAAAGACCTCGAACGAGCGGACATGCCCATGATAAAGTTGAGCACGGCGTACAAGGGGCCCCACATCTGTAACCACAGAAGAGTTTGCACCCAAGAAAGCAGGATTCGAACGCCAAACGGCAGCAGAGCAAGCGGCACGAGGAAGATGAAGGAAGCGTACGCAATGGCTTCCAAAACTGCCTTCATGGTCATAAGGCTTTCCGATGCCATGGCCCCTAACGTCTCATAAGTTGACCTTTGTTGCAAATACGCTCGCCGCGCTGCAAAGTTCGGGGCGTTACCTAAAGCCGTGGACTTTTGCTCAATACCATCCACAAGAGAATGAATCATCATTTGCTGTTTAAGAATTTGGTCGGTGCTCTTAGTGAGGTCTGTTAAAAACCCATAGCTGAGCGGTAAGTATTTCAAGAATTCCTGTTTGGCCGCTGCGGGATTCATATGACCAAACATCCTTTTGCTAAAGGTCGTCTTTGCTCGATCTAATTCCGCTCCCCATAAATGATTGAACCGCCTGACGCCTTCAAAGCAGCTGATAATTTGAGGTGGGGAGCCAGCCTCTTCGGGTCTATGGGGTTGACGCCAGACAAAAGAACGGATTTTCGATGCTCTGGATGAGACGAGTCCCCAAATATCGCTTGCGTGCCGCAAATCCTCAATAGTATATTTGTGTCCCAGCATAGAGTCATAAGCGACGCACTGGCACACGAACTGGCGCATGTTTTCGGCGATGTCCTCATTAACAATCCGAAATGTTCTGGCTTGTTGAATCAGATTAGAAGCCATCAAGAAACCAGATTTGTGATACTTGAGGTCATCCACATGGGCAAAGACCCGATCGACTTGCTTGGTCACTTCATAACCAATTTGGGTAACAAAGTGCGTGACATAAGCTAAGCCATAAGGAACATGATCGACTTTTTCCCGATATCCGCTGACCTTATCGTGAATATAGACGGTAGATGAGGGCGCGAACAAAAGAGGGGGAATAAGAACAAAAGGAATAGTCGCTTTACCCCAGGCTTTTAGATAATCTCCCCAAATGGAGAAAATTGCCGCCCACAACACGCCAAAGATCATGCCAATGCGAATGAGGGGCGCATAAAGGGTTCCTGTTTCTGAATTCAAGCATATGGCGATGGCATCCAGCACGCCTTTTAAGATTTCGCCATTACCAAAAGTGATCAGTTCAAATCGCATACCAGCCTCGCAAAAATGACTCTTTCATACACCAGTTGCCGAGCTGAGAGGTATTCGGCACCTATTAGCCTTCAAGGCTATTAAAAAAAGTTTGATTCGGTGGCTATCCCTCCCATCATGACATGAAGTTGCTTTTCAATAAGTTGGGTTGATTGAATAAATGATAATACGCTGTCCATATGCTGGAAGGCGTTGTTGCGTCTTTTGGTTATGCACTCGCGTGCATGGCGGAGCTGATTTAAAAACAGCTCTACGTGGCTGTCATCGACTTGGATGGAACGCAACTGAGTTACGCTGTCATGGACGATATCAATGACTTCCAGGACGTATTTGTACAAAACGTCTATCGCGATGAGATCAGCGTATTGATCGATGTCTAACGGCGCGTGGCCTTTGCGAAAGGCTGTTAAGACGTTAAGCATTTTAAAGACAGGAAGGCGCGTGGAATTCAGAAAATCCTTTTCTTCTTCTGTGGGTTCCCCATCATCATAAATCTTGCGCACTAAAGATTCTAAAATGGTATGCACCCGCCTCTGTAAAGCATGCTGTTTTGATAGGACCACCTCACCAGAGGTCGGATGAAGACACGCCTCATCCTTGCAAACATACAAGGACATCTTTCCGCCGACGAGAAGGCCGCCGATAACGTTATCCTGGTTAGCATGGCTCTTTAACGTAATAACCTCGAAGGATTTATCGGCGACCTTGCCCTCCTTATAATAGCTGGTTTGCGGATCACCAAAGCGAACGATAATCGACCCCACAAGGGTTAAAAACAGTTGAGCAAGTTCCTTGTCCGCCTTCAAGAATGCATTGGCTTGGATAGCTTTCCAGGCTAGGTTGAATTCCCCCGCCAGCATATCCTTATAGCGAGGGTCGGATCCTCGTTCCTTTAAGATGCGCTCCCGATCTCCTCCCGCACCGCATTCATGGCGCGATGCTGACCAGTCGGAAAATGCACCCAAGTTCGACCCCATCGCTTGACATAAGTGCTTGCTGGCCTGATCGGATTTAGGCCATATGCCCCCGATTGCTGTTGCAGCAACCTCACAGGAATTGATATTGGTTTGGTTGACTTGCGTCGCAATGTTGTTCATCACATTTAAAACGTCATAGATTTGCGAAGATACGACTTGCATGCCCAACATAAAAGCATAGGCTTGTCCCGCGGAGCCGATATTGCGCAAGGTTTCCATCAATTGCTTTCCTTTAAGGTAACTAAACCCGCCCAGCCAGAGGTCAATGCCTCCGCAACCCGCTCGAAATCCCGGCGTCTGTAAGGTTGCCGGTTGAATATTACGTACAACGTTGCGGGTAACGATACTGCCGCCTGTATAAAACCCTGCGGCTTGGTCTTGATAAGAGCCAGGGGTGGTAATATTGCTGGCCATGCCAGCACTTTTAAAAAACGCCATGAGATCTTCCCCAATTCCTGCGTAAGCAGGAGTTAGGAGCCAGAAGCCAGAGATCAGGAAAGAAACCAGCAGCAAGTGAACGATTTGTCTTTTCAATTGCTTGATCATGATCGTGCCTCCGTTAAGGTCATGATTCGGTTTTCCATTTCATCCAAAGCGGTTAGTCCATAAGCAATGGGAATGGCTTCCTTTGTTGCGGGGTTAACAGCAAATAATGAAGGCAGGGCCTTAACGTTCCAGGCTTCAAATACGCCATTATCCACTTGAGCGTTTGGAAATTCCGCTATCGAACCTCCATCCACGCTAATAGCAACGACTTCCCATCCATATGTCTGTGCAAAGCGTTTGACGATGGGAGCGAATTGATGACAGTAAGGACAGTCGCTTGAGAAAAAGAAAAACAAGCCATAGGATTTAGATAAATCTTGTATGGTTTGATGAGCCTGTTGTTTTTCCAAATCGTTTTGAATATGGCGAGCTTGTTGGTTAACGGGATAGACAAGAGTATGATCGAGTTCTGGATGTTGGTAGACGTTCTGCATCCAGACTGTTGCAAACACTTTGGAGCGGTTCATTAAGTCCTGCTGTATTTCTTGGTAAGCCCTAAGATTTTGCGGGGTTGGATAAACCCAAGCTCGATGAAGGCGAGATTCCAACTCTTTCCGATAAGATTTGATGAGTTCTGTTGGCGATTGTGGAGAAGGGTTGGTCTTCTCCACTGAGTCAAGCACGTCCTGCTCTCTGTCCCCTGGTGCCTGCTCTTGACGCTCGTACCAATGCCAGCCACGCGCATGATCTTGAAAAAACGGATCCGCATAGATAGCTTGATGAAGGGAAACAACCATTAGAAATAGCTTGAAGAAAAGGTGTTTCATTCTAGAACCCCTTTTCTTTGATGGCTTGTAACTTTTGAGGCGCATCACCATCAAATGATGGCTTGGCAAGAAGCGTCATATTATCTTGCAGCCGCTCAGAGCTGATCATGGCCAAGGATTGGTCTTGACCTTTGGCAACAGTTTGGCTTTTGATATCTTCAAAGATTTCCGAAAAATTAATTTTGCTAAAATCAATTCGGCTCAACTCTTCAGGAGAAAACCCCCTCTCGCAAATAGGGTGTTCAGAAGTTCCCCACCCCAAGCCAAGTTGCGCTCGGCCATTTTCTTGGATGAGGCGGGCTAATTTTGTGCCATAACAACAAAAAGTTGTTTTTTTGCGCAAGCAGCTCTTAAATACTTTGTCTCTTTCCGCGCAATACGTGCCCACCTGAACGCATAAGTTTTTATCCCGCAAGGTTCGCAGCTCTATTTCCGCTGCGTCGCAAGATGATAAGTGAATAGTTACTCCCCATCCTTTGCTAGAACCGCAACAATCCCGAAAGTCCAAGCAATTACGCGTGCACCATCGCTTTTGGCCCCTAAAAATAACACTGGAGCTTTTAAGATCCTCTTGGGCTTCTCGCAAAGCATAGAGATGACTCATGACGCTCAAAAGCTCGCCATTTGCTTCATAAGACGCATCAGCGCAATTTCCACCCAAGCAGAATAAGCTCGTCTTATGGGAAGTTTGATAGAGTTTAGGGGACCTTTTACCCAAAGGGCAGCTATAAGTTTGCTCCCAAAGAACGCATTGGTCTGAGATTCTTTCTTTACAAACAGAGTTGACTTGATAGCAGCCTTGCTCTCTCAAGGCCGTGCAAGATTTCAGTGAGCTTTTAAAGCAAGCATAAACATATTGTTCTTCAAAGTGATCGCGGGCGACTCTTTGGCCTTGGATCATGCGCGTTTCATTGTGAGGGCTTTTCGTGAGGCTTACATAACGACACAGTCCTTTTTCCGTCAATTCTTCTAAAGCAAGGCAGTCATCCACCCACTCTTCACGAATGAGTTCAACTTTTTCTGGAACATCGACTTCCCTCTTGTGACACCCCGCACAGTGTCCTCGATAGGCATAAGTCCGAGAGATTGGCGAGGAAAGCTCATAGTGCCCAGGACAATAAGGACTCATTATTTTATGGGCGGGGGTGATCTTAAATTCAATGATAAGGCGCTTCTGGCATCTTTGAACGTACTCATCTCCTCCTTCTTCACATGTTCTGATTGCTTCCAAAATTTCGTCTGAATCAGATTCGGCCTTA
>Ga0116230_10002520_pt1 | contig 17634 bp, 9 predicted proteins | sample S1TSphfallax_3_FD_88678 | JGI IMG/M metagenome (GOLD analysis project Ga0116230, IMG submission 88678) | Host-associated microbial communities from peat moss isolated from Minnesota, USA - S1T2_Fd - Sphagnum fallax MG | ecosystem: Host-associated > Plants > Peat moss > Unclassified | place: USA...
AACTCTTTGCTACATGCTTGGCATTGTACATTTCCACAATTTTATCTATCTTGGGTTTAACTTTGAATACCCGCTTACATTTTATTATGTTATTCCCTAAAAGGAGAGTCACAAGCTTCCTAGTTTAGTTTGCATGTAATCATTTTATTTTCTCTTGCATAACCTCTTCTCATTTCTATTTATCAATTGACAACATGGTAGTTTCATATGTTTGAAGCTCATTTGGTACTCCCATCAACTCCATCAAATTAACAAAGCTAGATGATCATTCTCCCAATTATCAAAGAAAATTGGTGGTTGTCTTGTTCACCCCACATGAACTCCTTCTTGAGGAATGTTCATGTCATTGGAAAGATCAATCTTTGAATTACTTGCTTGATTAATCACTGCATGTTTGCAATGTGTATTGCTCTTGCATGCAAACAACATGTCTTCAAGTGCACTATCAAGACTAGTTACATTCCCATTTTTGGAAATTCAATTTTATTTCTCACTTTATTCTCTCTCTAAGTTAGACTGTGGATCCTCTCAAGTTCATGTATGTTAACATTGGTTCCTTCTATCACGACAAATTTTACTTGTACTATCAACATCTAATACCTTGATGGACAAGACATCTCTACTGATGATTTTTTTTCTATCTACAATATTCCAAAGAAGGTAAGCCTAACTGACTCAATACTATAACCTAGATATATCCATCTAATGTTCTTTGAAACCAACTTTACTTCAGTTCTTTTGGCACATGTGCATAAACAATGTTACCAAATACTCTTACATGATTCAATTAGTTAGGCTTCACATCACACCAAACTTCTAAGGGTTGACATGGTTACCCAACAATGCATCAAAATAGATCCAAGTCTACGATGCCATTTTCTTGACGATGCTCTTCCAATATGTTTTAAAACTTTGAGCAGGGCCACAACTTATATAACCTTCCATTGCAAATAGCTTTATCAATGACCTTACTTGAATGAATCAACCTCAACCAACAACGAATGATTTCAATGGTTTCAAACTTCAATTTTGAATGACTGATTTGTTGTTAGCTATTTCTACATGATTAGTTTCTTTATTCCAAAATTGATGCAATGTGAGCATCAATAGTAGATAAGCAAACAAAAATGATGAGATGTTCAAAGGCATCAATCTTTTCAACCATTACCATGGCCTTTACTGCAGTCATTGTGAGATGTGGCAAATAGAGAATTTTTTCCAAAAGGAGGTGCATTACATGCTACAAAGGATATGAAAATTTATCACAAAAGAACTTCAAGATATTTAAAAGAATTAGTGCCCAACAAGGCTAGAGAAAGCATGGATGGAAGGCAAACCAACCATAAGAAGGGTAAGATTCTAATAAACATGATCTCATTATTTGAAACAAGGCCAGTGACTTGGGAATTCAACACTTACCACATGAACTTCTCTTAGGCTTCCCCAATGCTTTCCTTTTACAACCTTTCATCCACAATCGAGCACCTCATGGTTTGGGTAGCACTGCCCTTGTGCAGTCTTAAGTTCATGCTCTATCAGTCACTCCTTGCAACCTTGCTTGAAGACCATGACATTTCTCCACTTCATAAAATCATCTATTGTACTCAATGCATTAGAAAATAAAGAATTCATTCTGGAGACTCAAATAAGAAAGACGAGAAAATTCTCATGTACTGAGCATTTGTTAAAGTGGAGAAGGCATTACATCTCCTAGAGCCAAAAAAAAGTTGGTTCATGTGTTGTGCAAATGAGGTTGATGTGTCCCAATGCCCATACCAGTTTTGTTCAAACACTCATCACTCATTCAAGGCTTTATTTAAGGCCAAGCAACATTTAATTCAGACAAAACTCATTGCTTATTAAAAACATGTAGCTAAAACCAGGTTTTGACAGTGTACAATTTAATGTCAATAATGTCGGACTAGAGGTGAAAATTTCAGAGAATCAAACATTTCAGTGTTGCATTGTGACTGTCATAAAGCTTCCAAGTTCATAATGAACACATGGGTTATACTGGGCTGTGTCTAGAGGGAGCTTTTGACAAGGCTCAGGACTGAGTTATCAAGAGAAAGACACATGGATGGAGTGCTGGCCCACATACATAGATGCAAGATCTTATGATGGAGCTTAAAATCATAAATCATTGTAGAATTGTGTCCCTTTCTTCCCCTGTACCATATTCCTGGCTCACACAAGCCTCTCTGTGTCAATACAGTTTCTTTGCTATACTTGGTAGGGGTACTCCAATTCCTACCCAACTCTTTTTGTACAGTAGGTTTATCCTTATAAGCTTCTCTTGATCAATACCTCATCAGTGCCACTGGGAAATCCATGCTACATAGATTTGTTAATGTAGACTGACATTTCACATGCCTAGGTGTAGAGATACCTGTCTGAAACCTCAAAAGATATGAACATATATATCCACAAGACTGCAGAGGAACTCACAATAACACTATGAATGAAAACTGCTTTCAGTTCCAACAAACCAAATAAACAAGACAAAATTAAATGCGGTCAAAAACTTCTGAGGGCCAACCACTTAGTATCCGTCCATCAACTTCATGAAAATGACCAAATGCCCTTTACTCCCCACTGGAATTATCAGCTCCTGACAGTGGCTGTTGACAAGTATATTGTAATATTGCTCCAAATGTTGAGCAAACAATTGTACAAGAATTTGTGTCCTGATTTCTAACACAATTCCCAGAAGCAACAGGCAGATTTAGAGGTGGGTTATTGAGGACATCATATGCACCTGGAACTGTATGTTCAGAAACCCATGGGTATTGATTTTCTTGATTCCCATCAGGTGGATCAGCTCCCCCAATATCCTCCATGATACTTGACTGTGCCAGTTCCACATAATGGGATGATAGTGGAGGTTCCTCTTTTCATGGTTTCTGTACACCACCTTACCAAAGTTTAGAACACTCCAAAATTGTAAATCCTATCTATTAAACCCTTTGTGATCACTCTCAGAGGGTACACACAGATATTTGACATCAATCAATCAGTGACATACATTGGATGTGAAGTGCTACTACCTTCAGCTGTCTTGCCAATTTTGCACATATCATGCATCCCAGCTGAAAGAATGACACCTGCTTGGAACAATGAAGCATTGTCAGAAATTGTAGACACACACTGACTTGAAACTGATACTCAAAAAACACAGACTTTGACAAAAACATCAGTACACTTAACAAACCTTTAGGGAAAACGGTAAACATGGTACCATCTTATCTGAAGCCCACCTAGAACCAACATGGAATGATGAAATTTGTAAATAAGGGTTCTGTGGATACAGAGAATAGGACTGCTCATTTCTTACCCAAAGTTCCAATGGTCAGAGATCTTTGGTATTTTGCAAAATAGCCTCATCACAGCTAAGAGCAAAATAGACATGAAGGGCATACCAGCTGCTGCCTTACCCAGAGACATGTGTTGAGGAACTGTGACCAAATGAGCATTTGTTGTCTTGTATCTGAATGCAGGAAAGCAGGCCACAAAAATTAGAGGCACACATTCATAGGTCCAGAGCAGCAGAAAAGGAGCCCTGAAGTCTTGAAGAAACATCAAACTCAACACAAAATTCACATTCTACATAGCTGCAGAGCTTAGTCTTGTCAAACAAAATAAAGTAGAGGTGGTTCTTTACACCAGATCCCACAAACGGAAGAAAAGATTCCTCCTGAGCTCAAACAACACCAATCCTGAGAGAATCCATGAAGCAGACACAGGTCTCAGACTCATTTGTTTATCCAACCTCTGGTGAGGCTGTGTTAAGGGTTGAAATGGCCTACTCCCTTTTGCAGAAGATTAATGCCATTCTTTTCCATTTCACACCAGATTGATGTTTTGCATACCTGCCAAAGTCAGACTCCTTAGTCCAGAGCCCAATGACTGAAGGGATTGTACTCCATATGGTGACAGGAACACTCCACCCACAAGCTACTAGCGCATATTGCAGTACGCTATATCTCAATACATCTTTCCAGACACAGCAGTTCCAGGTCGCACACTGTTGGCAACAAAAGGCACCAGCCTCTTATAGTCTCGTTTCCTTCCTGAACCATATGTGTCAAGAACACGACCAAGAGCAAGCTGTGTATTTTGCAGTGCAGTCTCCCTGCCACAATCAGCTTGCCAAGTCAGTGAAATAGGGAAAATGATCCTATAGCATTTGCTAATTACTGCAATGATTGATATTCATATACATTCATAATGGCTTTTAGACCCAATCTAAAGAAAAATAAGAGACAGAAAGTCCAGCCTGCTCTCAGAATGCTGTGCCAAATACTTACATTATGAATAAGAAAAAAAAGAGTGTGTACCTGGATGGGAGGACATCAGCAGTAGCAACAGGGCTATTTCCAGCAGCAGATGGAAGAGGCCCACCAGAACCAACCCATGAATGTTGAAGTGGGCCACTGCCACTTCTTGACTTAAAAGAGCTTTGTGAAACGAGAGCTGATGCAGGTCTTTGTGGACTATTAATATGCTCATCATCAGGGCGGCGGTATGTTGCTGGTGCACTAACAGTTCCCCCATTCTCTTGTGGCCAGATGGTGGGAACTGACTCCACCTGGCTGTTAACAGTGCTGCAGCTCTGTAGTACTGCCTCCAACACATTCAAGGCCTCCCCACAGAGTGGACTCTCCACCAGTTGTGAGACAGCAGCATACACCTGTCACAGTAAGGATTCAATTATAGTGACTTGACCACCCTCACAAAAGAATTCATGGTGGCAGTCTTGAGTAAGAACATGCTAACTTATCAATAGCTTGCTGAGGACCAAACTAATTCCAGTAAAATGTGACACAATATGGCAACAACAAAAGTTCACATGCAAGGACTGGCAAGGTTTTTGATTATTTCAGGAACTAATGAGCAGTTACCATCAGCTGCCATCCCTGATCTCTTTGTTACTGTAACAAATATATGCTTTGAGGTAGCCATGTACCCTACCTGTGGGCTCTTAGCACTATCCATGGGTGTGTGCTGCAGAAGAGCCCGAAGCATAAGTAGAATCACACGTTGATACTCAACAGGCCCTTTCTCCAGCAGGCGAAGTAAATGACCAAATGCTAAGGCCGAATGCCGGGGGAACCACTCTACACACAACAGTGGCGCTATGTGATCCAACAGATCCTCCATGGTGGATTTCCAGCCTTCAGCATATGCTAAGAAGACACTTGCTAAATCATCCAGCATCTTTGCTGCACACCACTGTGAAATGTTTGCTGCAACAGACCGAGCTTTTTGCAATTGCTGCTGTAGTGGTGAGGAGTAGATGCCCCCAGAATTCTCTCCTTTCCACAATTGCAGGCACAGCCATGGCAGCAACCCAACAATGTGCATCAACAAACGTGTATCTGAGTCTCCAAAGATTCTGTCACAAGAATGCAAAGTGATTCGAGAAAGAACTTCAATTGCTGAAGCATGACTGACTGTTGACATCAGGCCCTTGAGCACTAGGGGTTGTACACCGTCAAATATGGGTGCTTTCTCCCCATCACTACTTTCTTCTCTTGTCGAGTCAAAAGCCTTAGTATCAAACCCTTGCCTTGCAAGAGATTCAAATGTTTTACCAGCAATAAAATCAAATCCTTTGGAATCCAAATGCCCTAGGTCTCGATCCTCTTGCTCATTATCAAATTCACTACGTGGCATACTTGAAAGCAACACATTCTCTGCTGTTTGGTCATCAAAGGAAAGTCGATCAATGACTCTGGCAAAGAGCTCCAAGACCTGGGTGTAGACATGCACAAAGTCTGTATGCAGCATTGCTACACAGCCCCAAAAGACCTGGGGATACAATATCACTTTCTCGGGTTCCATAATCTCAACCATCACCTGCAATTTGCAAATAAAACTTCCCATCAGAGAAAGCTATCTTTATATCTAGAACCTAACTCATGATTTGTCTACCTGATACAAACAGCTTGAGTACACAAACATAAGGGATAATGCACCTGGAGTGTGAGCAAGATCTCCATCACAAATCCCAATACTGGTTGTGTGGGATTGCTAAAGCACCGATGAAGGCATCGGAGCAGAGACACACAGGTGTCACTGGTCACACTGGGGCGGAGTGCCCTGTATATTTGATGTGATCTGCACGCAATGTGACGGGTTGTACACTCCATCGCCCATTTCAGGGCCTCTTCTCCCCACTTTTCCCGCAGATCTCCCTGCAAGGACAATGGATGTTGACATAAGCGATGTCAAGAATCAAATTAATTTCTTCTTGACTAGAACACAGGGTACAAAGACTACTTCTTGCAGCCATAAAATGAATCCAAGGTATCGCCATTGGCATTGCATGGACACTTCTATCCATTGAATACAATACTGGAGGTGTGCCAAGTCTCTAGGGCAACAACATCAAACACAAGCTACATGTTCACAGACCTGGAAGAAGATGGCATCCACCACACTCAAGACCAATGCTGATAAGAGAGAAGCACTCGACAGCTCTGTGCAGGTTAGGCTCATGTCTTCATTTTCCCACATCATGCTGCTCTTCTTTGACTGAACATACTTAATAAGACTAACAACTTGTTGTTTATATTCACCATCACCATGGTCCCCGGCATCATACAGTTCCAGGTGGCGACCTGCGAGAGAGTAAAGCAAATTAACGAGCAACTGCTGGCAGTGCTCCAAAACAATATCTTCTGAGCTGTCCATTGACACAAAAGTTACATGGAAGAGTAAAGGAAGGTGGCCCCGAAAATCTTCATCATTTTCATATGCAATCTCAGCAAGAAGAATCAGGGCAATGTCAGCACGTGAGAGCCAATGGTGGTGGCCTTGCAAGGTTGACTGCAAATCTCCAGCACTTGCAGCAGGGACACTGGAGCGCATGTCCTCAACTGAATTAGGGGTATCAACAAAGTAGTCACCACTATCCCGTGAGAGGTGCCGACTCTTAAGGCTCCCTGTAGAGGTTCGAACACCCATAAGGGGGCCTGAAAGAGTCATCAAAGGTCCAGAACCTGTAAAAAGTTGGCCAGATCGCCCTGTATGAATAGGGTATAGGGGATCTGCCATTTGATTCAATGGCCCTGACGTGCTGCGCCCTGTGGCAGTGCGCCAGCTCAGGTTACCACTCACATTCCGAATAGCACCATCCACAGAGCTTCTGACTAGTAAAGGAGACATATGAGGCAGAGGCTCCATGCTTTGCAACGGTCCTTGAGAGAATTCAAGGACTGGTGTACTATTGTCATTATCAAATGGAGCATCTGGTCGCTTCATTTGCTCAGGTGGGTCCTCTAGCATGCACTGTGCCAGCTCATACACCAAATGATCGATAGTTTGCTGTGGGGAAATGCGAGCAAGGTAAAGGCTTATGCGTTTTGCTACGGAGAAATATGTGGCAAATGCTCCACTGATCTCACCTGAAGCATTAGAGTCACAATCTTCAATTCCCTTTGTAATCAAGAAATTAAGCACTGGGATAATGTTGCGCCATTTTGTGGCTACTGTGCTCCATAACTTCTCAATCTCATCAGGAAACTGGTCACCATGTCGCCAAGTCACATAATACAGGCTCTTCAGCAGACGCTCACTCCAACCAGAGTCCCACAATGTACCAAAATTCAGATTTTCAATCCATGGGGCCATACATGTGAGAACCTGGTGCTGTGCAATGATGTCAACTGCATCCAGTTGTCGTTGCATTATCTCCTCACACAAGAGCTCACTTAATTCAGGGTGCTCCTTGGCAAGCTTTGCTGAGAGCTGGTATTGGAATTGCTGGTATGAGTCTGGAAGGCTTCCCACAACAGCAGCCCTGTAACGCCCTGCACCTTCTCCCTCCTCGGCCCATGCACGAATGGACAAAGTCTCCAGCATTTGCAAAGCATCATCTCGAATTTGTCTTGATTGATCAACTACTTTGTATAAAATAAGACTAAGCAGACGCTGAATGTCACACTTTGGAACTTCCTGTCGCATGTAGACTTCAGCTAGAACAGTGAAATAACCATCTGCTATTGATGGATCTGATGAATAGCACTGGAACCAAGACAATCCAAGAATTAAAACAGGAAATCACCTAGTGCACAGAACAATCACAGAAACAAGAAGAGGGGACAATTCTCTCCTTTTAACAGGTTGGTAGAACTCCAAAGAGAATGCTTTCAAACTTTGGGGGATCATGGGGATGTGATCTCAGGATCATGTGATACACACACAGAGAGAACTTGCCAAGCTGCAAAATTTTAATTTACAGCTGAAAGATGTCCATATCAACCCAGTCTTGGGTATGGAACCCTCACCTGGTCAATGCATGCAGGGAAAAGGTCCAAATTGCTTTGTAGCAGATTCATGAGGGCAGTCTTGGCAAGAAGCACACGTGATGGGCTTCCACGTTGCCGGTCTCGACCAGCCCCACCTCTAAGTCCCTCTAACACTCCAGTTATCCCAAACTTTGTGTGGACAGATATAGTTCGTGAGTCAGCTGGTGAGAAGCCAACTGGAACCCTCCCTGCTTGATCCAGAAAAAGACCATTGATCCAAGACACAATCCGCCCACTCATTTTACGTGCATTATCATCAAAACAAGGGCCATAAAGAAGTGCTGCCATAGCATTCATGGCCACCCACTGGATGGCATCCACATGCTCATTGATTTCCCTCTCCACTGTCATTTTGTCCATAGAGTCTTTGTTTCGCACACTTTGTGCTGCTTTGTACCGCTCAATCTCTCGACGGTAATCACTTCCCCCATCTTGACTCCATGGACTAGTTGTGTCTTCACACCATGATGACAAAAGATCAAACAATCGCTTGCGTGTGCGCAGATCAAACCTGAACCAAACACATACAGTGATACAAAACCTGGTAAAACATCACTTGAGAAAGTTTCACCAAGAAGACCCACCTCTGTTGTACAAAAGATTGAGCTTGTAAACACCAAGCAATCAAACACAATATCCCAGACATGACTATAACTCTCAATGATGCTTGAATACTGTTTCAGAGGTCCAGGATAAGTTCTATCAGAAATTTTTCCAATACCTCTCAGAGTGAGCCTTCACCATGTCAACTGCGAGGCACCTTAACACACATGCAAGTGAATAACGTAATGGTTGTATGTCTTGGAAATTTTCAGGAGTGGCAGATGACACCTGGCGTGCAGTTTCCTCAATGAATCGCAGAAAGTGCATACGCAGGACAGGTCGTTGGGTAAGTGTACCCTGCCAGACATTCTCACCCACCATGCGATAAACATCTGCTACATGCACCCTGATATCCTCACGACGCAGCTTCTGGCTCTGCAAAAGTAGTTTGAACGAAAGTAAGAAGCTTTCCCATCAAGAAACCTGTGTCAGTTGTTAAATAGCAATCAAAGTATGTGGACTTTCTTGCATCATGCAAGCATGCAACATAAATCACCAAAGAACAATCTGTTAATAATCAATTTTCAGTCTGCAAACATGAGATAAACTGAATGTAGCCACCTTTGCAGGACAGCAGAAATTGGTGTTAGGACACAGCTTGTTGTACAAGAGCACCCAATCAAGGAGCACCATAGACTCCAAAGCAGCTTTAAATAGACTTCTAACTAACCCTACACGTTGAACTATCCAGAGAAAAGCAGACACAAAGGAGATCAGTACTAGAACAGGGAATACTGACCTTCCACTTGGGCCTACTCTCCATTTCAGAAGTCAATTCCTCAAGGAAGGTACTGAGTTCGCTCAGCATTAGCTCACAAATATCCAGACTTGAATGTCCCAGAGCCAGTGTTGCTGCATACTGCATCCTCACAAATAAATGTCACAACCTCCATTCAGAAAGTTACACCAAAATGGTTTGAATGGAACAAATCAGGACAGTATAGGAAGTGGAAGAATATTTTGGGAGTTCTCATATTTAACTCAAAACTGCTAAGATGCTCTGTCCTGTTGTGCACTGTGCCATTCACAAGGGAGAGAGCTTACAATCTGCCCATCATTCCCTGACTTCAGGTAAGGAAAGACAAGGCGGAGTAAATCCTTCACAGACTGGATGCCACCATCACTGCTGTCCTCAGGTGGGCATGAGCAAGCAAACATTGAATATATGTGCCACTGGTCTAGCTTGCTGTCACTGTCATTTGATTGTGTTGCCTTACCACCCAGGTCGACAGGTGTTATCTGTGCAAGCCTGGTGATCACTTCCAATCTGCCAAACTCGCGACATGCATGTTAGCATCCTACATGTTCTGTTTTGGGTAAGTCAGCTCATCATGGCTGAGACCATTGAGTTTTTCGTGACAAACTTTCACTATTTTGTGAAATATCATCTAAGAAGAAGCTGGAAAAAGATGTTTTCTCAGAGTAAAATGTGGCTTTGAGTCAAAGTTCTTCACCAAAATTTGAAAATGAAAAAAACAATGGGTGAGACATGGAAGTGTTCCTCTAATTTTTATGAAAGATATTCCCCTACCAGTACTCTAAGTCGAACTCCCCAAAAGTATGCACACACCAGGGCAGAAACAGGATAGTCAGTGATTTATCTTATAGAGATTCTCAAACAAAGAGATTCAACAAGCCCACCTGGCTCCCTGTATTGCATTGGGGCAGAGTTCTGCAACATAGTTCACCAGCTCACTCAAGCAACGGGGCCAGCGTCCCTTTTCAGGGCTGTCTAGGACAGACTGGAGAGATACATCAGGTGGTGCTGTATCCCATTCCCGTCGAAGGTCATACCATCGCCCAGAATCCCAATAGCATCGTTGCACAATGTCATCCTGGAAATATACAGTGTAAACAATGAGAATACATTTCTCAAATGCCATCCCACACAGTATGTGTAACCTTCAGACTGCATCACAACTTATTCTTACCCCTGTTTCTTCAAAGACATCGATGACAAATGTGGGTGGCTGCACAGATGCCTCCTTTGTGGAGAATCGAGTGATGTCATTTTGCAGAGCTCGTACACAACGCAAAAGTTCAAGAGCTGTACGTCGAATTTGAACATCCACAGAGCACAGGAAGATGAGGCCAACAGCATCCATGCCAGAGGGGTCAAAGTTGCTCCGATCTGAGTCACCTGGACGAAATGTGGTTGATGGTACTGTCCCTGCATTTGACCCTTTGCCTGGCCACCCCCTGTTATTTTGACTTTCATACTCAACACTCTCCTCAGCAATGCAGGCACGCCATGAATGTAGTAACTGGACTAACCGGCCAAGAGATGTGTGTATCAGTAAGGGGAAGTCATCTCGGATTCGCAATATGAAATTGGCCATTCCCCTCATTACAGCAAACCGACTCTGGGGCAAATCCCGCACAGTTCTGAACAGGACTTGAACTGCTTCCTCGCGCACACCTGGTTCAATGCTAATTGCATACACAGGAATGATCTCTGTCAACTTTTCAGCTCGCAACTGCTCTGGGATCAAGTGTGGCACACATTTGAGTGCCCACCGAAAAACAAGCCAACCTTGTGACTTTTCTTTTGATGCTGGTTCTGCCATCACAAGCTCTTGTCAGATATCCTCACTCCCTGACAATATCAAAAACTAAGGATAAGATATTAGAAAAAGCTAATGAACAGATGGCAAACAAAAGATCCTAAGATACATGTCCAGCAACTTCAGACCTTCAGCTATGGAACCTGAAAACTTGTCAGACAAAACAAAAAGTCCTTATTTCAAACCCCAAAATAAAAATCTGAATCATCCACACTTTTGACATCCAGAAACAGTGTTGTCAATTCCATTCAAACCTGGAATCTGAGTGTTCAAAACTTGATTCTGCATCTATAATTGATTGGGAAGTGACATATGTTTGACCTATTGAGGTTTTTGATGAAGTGAGCAGGGCATTCCCATAAGTGGCATGGCAGGCCTTGATGATGGATCCCAAGGCTGCTCGGACCTTAGGAATATAGGGGCCAATATCATGCCCTACAAAAGCCATGTCACCACTGAAAGAACCAGTGCTGATGTGTCGACCTTGGTTGGGCAACATTCCAGATGCATATGGCCAAGATGAGGCAGGGGATCCTCGAAGTGATGAGGTGGCAGATGAATGCAAGTCCTCAACTCCAAAGCTATCAGATCCATAGCGATGGTGTGAAGGGTTAGACACAACTGCCAGGAGAGCACGCAAGCCAATAACCTTGGCTTCACTCAGATTCTCAGTACGTAGAAGCTCCAAAATCATGTGGTTCATAGAAAAGTCAAGGTTGCTTTCAGCAATTGTGACACAGAAGTCCACTAGCTTGTCATGCTGCACATCTTGAGTGAGAGTTCCTTTTTTCAGACTGGCTAGCAATTGTGAAGTTATACTGTGGAGGCACACCCAGACTCGATTTTTTGGTTGGGTGTCTGCATAGACATTGAGGTAAAACCGCAGAACTCTGTGCAAACAGTCAAGTGCCATTGATCGATGATTCTTCTCCTGCCACCCCAGAAAGAAAACCGCTCACAGGTGTGCTTTACTAATAAATCCACATATCCAATTAAAAAAAGGATCCCAATGCAGTTGAATAGAGAGACCAAAACAGAGTCCTGCACACAGCTTCACCAAAATAGTAATACAGCAGAATGAAGGAGGGAGTATAAGTCCATACTCGTAAAAGTTTGTACAGTTGCTCAAGATGCTGTCCAAATGAATTATTGAAATAATGTGGATCCCCAAGGCACAGTAGCAAGGTCACTAATGGGTAGCCAACCTGCATAAGATTCTTCAAACCACGTGCTCAGATGACACACCCCTGGTGCATTTGACCACCACAATGTTCAAATATTTGACAGGCAAGCATTGTTTTAGCTAGTCATCAGCAAACGATAGCTCAGCATAGAGTCCATGACTGAAGTAACTTTAGAGAACAGGCCACTCCAATACATCGAGCACACATTATAGAACTCACAATAACGTGCTTGCTTTGCTTATCCATCCACTGAGTGAGTTGGTTCCGAATCCGAAGGACTGCCTCATACCACAGGGGCAAGGCTTGCTCAACTCCAGAGGGTGGCCAAGCCCCACGGCCCCCTTCAGCCAGGGGCGCAAGGATGCTTGACAACATGTTGCACAAGGCATGGTGCAACTCTGTCTTCTTTCTTGCAGGTGTTCGATCCAATGGGTTTGCCTTTACAACAAATGATGTTGATGCATTGAGCCCACCCAATGTTGTGACCTGAGACAAATCCCAATTATAACAGTGTTACAAACTCATAACATGTGGGGTAATGAGAAGCCTGAATACTGGAGTTTCAACAAAATCAATGAACTTGGATATGCCAGAGCTTTCTAAATAAGATAAGTATGGAACACCAAAGTTCTACAACATATTCCTTGCAATTCCTGTCATTCATCGAGAAGTGGATGTACACAGAAGACAGGGAGGATAAGGAGATTGAAACAGACCCCCAGTTTAAGATATCGCATGCCCTGCATGATACTGAGGGATTCATTCCGTGCAGTACTGGTGTCAATGCGTCGTGAATTGATCTCATTGAAGTATCGCTCTGTCACAGAACTGAATCTGCAAGACCAGTACATACGAAAATTACAGCTCTTCTAAAAGAACTCTAAACAACTGCTGAATTGCACTGTTTCATCTTCACAACACAAGCTTGTAGGTAGTCAGATTAATCATCTAGACTTACAGTTTGCAAAAAACCTGCAGAGAAACAAAAAGCACATCCAGAAAAAGATAAGAGACCTTATCCTTGAGAGGGCACCAAGCAGCTGTGCTACAAGATCAAGTAGAAGCCCTCGAAGGTCTACCAGTGACGGATACTCAGTGTGGTTCACCACTCTGGCACATGAGCCCATGAAGTAAATGTCAGACACTGGTACCAACATAACTTCCTTGTTATGAGACATGCAGGCAAAACAAGGAGAGAAGCCTAAACACATTCATGTAGTAGAGTTCAATCTAATGACAACAGTAGAAGAACAAAAAGTTACCTGTCGGCATTAATAAGCCAATCAAACACAAAATTCTCCAATCCTTCCCACAGCTTTTCTGCATCCATGACATAGCATCTAAGACCAAGAAAATTTGTGGCAGCATTACCATCAAGAAGGCAAAGATGGGTGCCCCTCACAATACCATCAGACCAAATATAGAGCAACGATGAGGCAAATCAATAGAACAGCTTGAAAGTTCACAATCCAGTGTGACATGTGTTCTCAACAACAGAGTTGTTCACAAACCTGTAAGACCCTCTTGTGGGCAGCATTCCACAAACCGGATGCAGGCTGAGCAGAAAATGCACTCCACTGCCAGCTGCATTCAAGAAAATGATAGAAACCTCTAATCAGTCCCACAATGAAAAAACATGCCACAACATTCTGCCAATGATATTATAAGATGCCACTTGGTAATGTGAGGGTTTAAGGGAACTTACCTTCCTTTGGAAAGTTGAGGCATCATTTGCTCCCTTTGGAGATTCACTGCATGCCCACAAATGACTTATAAGCACATGGTAAACAAAAATTTGCACCAAAGCTCGTTGGATCAAAAGCACAAGTGGTGCACAAGTCTACAAGTCACCTTTCTCTCCACTTAAGAAGAGCTTCCAGCAAAGGCACAGGTGTATGGTGGGCCACCATAGCCAGGGAGTCCAGCACTTGCTCGTAGGCAGGATCTGATGCTCGTAAATACTGCCCATCCTGCAACCACATTCACAGCTTTCATAAGCCCCTGCTCTCTGTTCCAATCAGCATTCCCAGCCCACACAGTCTTCATACAAGGCAAGCTCAGTTGCAAATGAAAGCTGCTTTCAGTAACTGATCACTAAATTTCGAGCCAGGCCACACAGCAGTCAAAATTCGAAGCTTACCTCAAAAAGGAAACAGATGGATTCAAATCTGGATACAGCAAAGGAAATCTCAAAACCCTATTCTACAGAGTGCTTTAGTTTGTGTAAAGCAATCTTCATGAATGCAGCATCTAACCGTGAAATTCCTGGTAGTGACAATGGATAGGCAAAAAAGGTATGAAGAACCAACCTGGGCTTGAGCAGTATCAATGCGTCGGCGAGCAAGTGGAAGAAACCGCAGTAACAATGCATCAACTATCAACTTTGCTGCACTCCCCGCCCGCATCTTTGCAGGCCTGGACCTGTATCCACTGAATGCCGAATACTTCCTAGTACTGTACCAGTTAGATCTACTTTTTATCACCACTTACCGGTGCTCTCTATAGTTCAAAGGCATGTCAAACTACCAGCTTTGCTGCATTTCTTCCCCCACAGGCTTTGATGCCCTGAACTTGTCCACTAGTGATTGCTTCCTAGTCCTATACAAGTAGATCTACTTTGTCACCACTTCCGGGTGCTCTCTATCTATATAGTTCCTCGAAGCAATCTCTCACCCACCCTGCCATGCCAATATATCAGTCGTATCGCACATCCTTCTAGATTCTCCAGCACACTCTACATACTCAATACCATGCTCTTCTCGTTACTAAAAAAATTGTGCACCAGCACTGCCTATTCTCCATTTTCCATCTTTCATATATACCGTCTTTCATGATACCGATGTTGATGATTCACCCTCCACCAGCTTCTTCATGTTCTCCTTTTCACGTTCCTCAAGTGGTCCTGCTCCTCTTTTCCTCATCCTCCGCTACTGCTGCTTTCCCCCAAGTGTGGTACATCCTCTCCTTTTCCCTCCCCACCCCCGCTACTGCGGAGGCTTCCCTATACTCCCTACTTGGTGTTCAAAACGTTTGTTGTAATAGTAGTAGTGCTGCTGCTGCTGTTGCTCCTCCTCCTCCTCAGTCGACAGTCGTCGTCGGTTGGTAACCTAACTTGAGAACACACGACTTCGCCCCCCTTGTGTCCATCTCGCACAACTGGTCCCATCATCTTTCAAAGCGCGTTTTAAAAGGGCCAAAAAAAGAAGCAACCCCCAAGTAGTCACCCACTTCGCGGAGGAATACTACTACAACAGCAGCACGACGGACGGAGAGTCTCGCCTCCGCTTTGCATGAATCGAAAGAGGAAAAAGCAAAGTAAAGCAAATGCGAAGTTTTGTGATCGGAGACATCTGACGATGACAGTGCGAGACGAAGAAGAAGACGAAGACGACCAAGGCATCATCCCGAATGATAAATGCCGCCCGCGCCTGCTTCCAGCCTGGCATGGTAGGTAGGTAGGTAAGCAGGTAGGTAGCAATGCATGTGGTAGGTAGGTGGCCATTCTTCATGATGTACCCGAACTCTCAATTTTTTTTTAAAACTTTTTACCGTCTCTACAACTAACCTAACTAGGCATGTGCTAGGGCATGTGCTAAGGTAAGGCCCTATAACAAATTATGGCACGACTTACCTAAGGTAAGGTCCTATACATAATATGGCGCAACTTACATAACTAGGTATGTTCTAGGGTAAGCCCTCTAAAAAATTGGGCACAACTTACCTACCTATGTATGTTCTAAGGTAAGCCCTCTAAAAAAAATAAGGCACAGCTTACCTAACTATGTATGTTCTAAGTTAAGCCCTCTAAAAAATAGGGCATAACTTACCTAGCTATGTATTTAGGGTAATGCCCTATCTTATATATAAATTCACTACGTCTGTGGAGCTCGGGTCCGTCAAGCCGACCGGGCCTAGCTCGGCACTCCCAACCGGTCAGTCGCCCGCCATGGGGGTGCCGGGCCGGTCTGTCACGAAAGGCCGACCGAGCCCGGCGTAACTCTTGTATGGACTACTCGAGCCTGGCCCGGCACTCCCGGTCGATCAGTCGCCCGCTGTGGGGGTGCCGGGCCGGGTCCGTCACAGAAGGCCGACCGGGCCCGGCCCGGCACCCCCCACGGCTGTGACGGAGTCCGGCGTAATTCTTGTACGGACCGACCGAGCCCGGCCCGACACTCCCGGCCGGTCAGTCACCCGCCGTGGGGGGCATTGGGCTGAGTCCGTCACAGAAGCCCGACCGGGCCCGGCTCGACACCCCCACGGCTGTGACAGAGCCCGGCATAAGAGAGCTGTGTGTTTGGCGGGGGAGGGCGGCGATGGCGGGGGCGAAAATCTCATGAGTGAGTAGTGTAAGTTGTTTGTTTTGCTCCAGTGGGCAGAGGTTGCTTGGAACTAGGAACGGTGAACAGCACGGACCCATGGAGAAAAAGAGAATTTAAGGAGGAAAAGTGTTGTAGTAATGAGGTCGGCCAGCAACGGATTTCGTGGGGGACTTTTCAAAAACAATAAATTATAAATTATAAAAAATTATAAAAATAATAATAATAATAAATTTTTTTTTTAAAACTGCTTTGCGCCTTTGTGTCTTTCTCTTGGTTTAAAGAAACCAATGGGGAGGTGCATGTGAGGAATTTGTGTGAGGGTAATAGTGGAGCAAACACAAAATGGCTCATACTCATTACATTCCATAATGCAATGGTTTTAATAATTTGCATGATAGTTAGCTCAAGTGGATTAAGAAAACTTGTCTATCTTTCCATATATGAGCATATCTCCATCACAATACATAAATGACCCTTTGATTAGTTACTTCTTGATGGTGGGGAAGAAGAGCCTATTGAGACCCCCATTGCAACATTTGTATGTTCAAGCAAAAATTGGTCTCAAAATTTTGAGCTTTCTTTTCTAACAATGAGGTGTTCTTTGTGATGATCATCAAGAGTCCTAATTTTTTTTCTTTTTTGTGTTTTTATT
>Ga0116230_10002522_pt1 | contig 17626 bp, 15 predicted proteins | sample S1TSphfallax_3_FD_88678 | JGI IMG/M metagenome (GOLD analysis project Ga0116230, IMG submission 88678) | Host-associated microbial communities from peat moss isolated from Minnesota, USA - S1T2_Fd - Sphagnum fallax MG | ecosystem: Host-associated > Plants > Peat moss > Unclassified | place...
GCAAGGTCAGGTGCTGCAGCGGACGGGTGATGGTCTTCGCAATCCAGAATGCGGCCCACGCAAAGCCCGCGAGACTCACCACGGCGATCTTGAACAGGGTGCTGGTCAGATTGTCGAACGAGGCGCTCGCTTCCTTCAGTGATCGCGACAAGGTGGCCTCGACCTGTGTACCGTCAAGACTCGAGAGCGCGATGCGCCGGGTCTTGGTGTCGCGATTGCCGGGCACGAAGTCGGGCACGGTGCTCGCCACCCGCGTCCAGCCGCCGGTGGCGCGCGTCGACAAGGTCACGCCCAGCGCGGTGATTTTCGCCAGTTCCCGGGCCGCCGCGGCGTTCAGGTCGAAACCCATCGCGATCCAGGCGACGGTCTGCGGGCTCTTCACCGGCACCGCGACCAGCTGATAGATGTGGCCGCCTTCGACGATGACCCAGGCCTGCTGGTTCGCGATCGCATGCGCGCGCTGCAGCGGTGCAATCGGGAACAGGTCGCCGGCCGCGGCGCGCGAACCGGAGGCGGCGATGACTCGTCCGTCCAGCGAGGTCAGCACCATCATGCCGGCGCCGATGCGGGTGCCATGATTTTCCAGCACGGACACCAAGGTGTCGGTGTCGCGTGCCGCCACGGCATCACGAAACCCGTAGTCGGCAGCCACCGCCGTGGCGGCCTGGGTCAGCAGCCGGTCGTTGTTCTTGAGGAAATTGGAGAAGACCGAGGCGCCGACGTCGAGCTGGCGCTCCGCTTCCTCGGCGGCGTCCTTGTTGTTGGCAGCCGACACGGCAACTAAGGCGGCGGCCAGCACGGCGGCGAGCAGCAGCAGAAAGGTCAACGCGATCCGGGTGCGCAGCGACATCGATCAGTGCGGCGGCGTGCGCTCGGCGGGTAGTCGAGTGGCCGCGGCGTGTTCCACCACATCCCGCTTCATCGGCGCGAGCAGACGCAGCAATTCATTTCTCGCGCCGAGCGCGACCCGCTGCTCCTTCAGCACGTCCTTCAAGGTCGCAACCATCGCATAGAATTGGGCCTCGGAAATGTGATGGCCGGCATGCACTTCCTTCATCGGATCACCGGAGTAATGGCACGGACCGCCGGCTAGATCGCAGATCTGTTCGGCCAACAGCCGCTTGATGCGACGCACGTCGGTGTCTTTGAAGGTCGGGCCGGTCAGGGGATCGGCGACCACCCGATCGATGAGAGTGTCGGCGATGGTGTGCACGCCGGTCGCGCCGCCCAAGCGCGCATACAGCGTCTCAGTGGCGTACGTCGCGCTGGCGCAGACGCAGCATATAACCATCAACCCAGCTCGAAGTGTGACCGCTGTCATGTGCCAATCCAAAGAGCGTTAGGTTAAACGTGCGCAGCAATCGAGGCTGTGCGCTCCGACACAATATTCCGCTGCCGCCCCGGTAGCCTTAGGCTATGACACGGCAGATCGATGTTCGTCAGAGTGAACGCCGCTGGCGGCGCACGGCCACCCGCTGGGCGACACTCTGCGCGTGCTGCTTCGCGATGCCCACGTGGGCGGGCGATCGGCTCGAATGGACGGGCGCGGTCACGCAAATCGAGGGCAGCGCCGGTGGCGGGCTGGTACCCTGGGCGCTGATCGGCGGTCTCGGCACCGACGAACAATGGGGCGCCAGCGCCTTCGCGACCTATGTGTCGACCGAGGACTTCGCGCTGCGCACGGGCGGCGCGAGCGTCGACTATGACGACCGGGTGGAACTGTCGGTGGACCGGCAGCGTTTCGCCGCCGGCTCGGTGATCCCCGGGTTGACCTTGGGCCAGGATATCGTCGGCCTCAAAGTGCGCGTGCTCGGCGATGCGGTGTTCGCCCCGGATGAGTACCTGCCGCAGATTTCCGTGGGCGCGCAGTGGAAGCGGACCCTCGATTTCGATGTGATTCCGAAGGCGGTGGGCGCAGAGCGCGGCGAGGATGTCGATCTGTACATCGCGGCGACCAAGCTGTACTTCGCGGCGCTCGCCGGGCACGACGTGATCCTCGATGCGACCGTGCGCCGCACCCGTGCGAATCAATTCGGTTTGCTCGGCTTCGGTTCATCCGCACCCGGCGGCGATGGCTATAGCTATGAGCCGGAACTATCGGCCGCCGTGTGGATCGTCGATTCGCTGTTGTTCGGCGCCGAATACCGCGATAAACCGAGCAATTTGGCCGCTTTCCACGAAACCGGTGCCGAGGACCTGTTCGTTGCCTGGGCGCCCGTCAAGAACGTCTCGTTGACCGCAGCATGGGTCGATTTGGGCGGCATTGCCGGCAAAACCGCGCAGCGCGGCGCGTATGTTTCCTTGTGGATCGGTATTTGAGGCCCGCGATCGCATAAGATACGCGGCCTCATGCCCACCGTACGTCTCGATAAAGTCTCCTTGAGCTTCGGTCTGAAGCCGCTGCTCGACAATGCCGCCCTGCAAATCCGCCGCGGCGAGCGCGTCTGTCTGCTCGGCCGCAATGGCGAGGGTAAGTCCTCGCTGATGCAGCTCATCACCCGCAGCATCGTGCCCGACAGCGGCGAGGTGTGGGTGCGGCCCGGCGCCAAGGTGGCAACCCTCGCCCAGGAGGTGTCGCCCGCCAGCGATGCGACCGTGCTCGATATCGTCATGGGCGGAGTGCACATGGCGGGAATGGACGGCGACTGGGAGGCGGAACTGCAGGTGGACCAAGTAATCGCCAGGCTGCAGCTCGACCGCGATGCGCCCATGAGTTCGCTGTCCGGCGGCTGGCGGCGGCGCGTGATGTTGGGCCGGGCGCTGGTGTCGGCACCGGACCTGTTGTTGCTCGACGAGCCCACCAATCATCTCGACATCGAGGCCATCACCTGGCTCGAGGAGCTGATGCTGGAATTCGAGGGCGCGCTGTTGTTCATCAGCCACGATCGCGCGTTCGTGCGCCGCCTGGCGACGCGGATCGTCGAACTCGATCGCGGCCAGCTGCGCGGTTGGCCCGGCAGCTACGACAATTACGTGCAGCTGAAGGCCGCGGCGCTCGAAGACGAGGCCAAACATGCCGCGCTGTTCGACAAGAAGCTGGCACAGGAAGAGGTATGGATTCGCAAGGGCGTGCAGGCGCGCCGCACCCGCAATGAGGGCAGGGTGCGCGCACTGAAGGAATTGCGCAAAGAGCGCAGCGAGCGGCGCGAACGCATCGGCCAGGTCGACGTGCGGGTTCAGGAGGCCGGGGCCTCCGGCAAGCTGGTGTTCGAGGCCGTCAACGTGACGCAGCGGTTCGGCGAGCGCACGCTCATCGAGGATTTTTCCACACGCATCATGCGCGGCGACCGGATCGGCATCATCGGTCCGAACGGCTCCGGCAAGTCCACGCTCATCAAGCTCCTGGTCGGCCAGCTCGAACCCACCGCGGGCTGGATCCGCCGCGGCACCTCGCTGCAGCCGGCGTATTTCGATCAGCAGCGCGACGCGCTCGACGTGAACGCGAGCATCGCGGACAACGTCACGGGCGGCAGCGGCGATACCATCACCATCGACGGCCAGGCGCGCCATGTGTCGAGCTATTTGCGCGACTTCCTGTTTCCGCCGGAGCGGCTGCGTGCGCCGGTGAGCATGTTGTCGGGCGGCGAGCGCAACCGCTTGTTGCTGGCGCGGTTGTTCGCCAAGCCGAGCAATCTGTTGGTGATGGACGAACCGACCAACGATCTCGATGCGGAAACGTTGGATCTGCTCGAGGAGCTGGTGGCGAACTACTCGGGCACGCTGCTCTTGGTCAGCCATGATCGGGCGTTCATCGACAACGTCGTCACCAGCACGCTGGTGTTCGAAGGCGGGGGCGCGCTCAATGAATACGTGGGCGGCTATAGCGACTGGTTGCGCCAGCGGCGGCCGGTCAGCACCAAGGTGAAACCGCCGGCGGCGCCCGCCGCGGCGGCCCCGGGGGGTGCGGCGCCGGTGAGCGCGAGCACACCGGCCAAACCGCGAAAACTGTCATACAAGGATCAGCGCGAACTCGAAGCGATTCCAAAACTCATTCAGCGTCTGGAAGCCGAACAGACCGAGCTCACCGCCGCGATCGGCGACGCCGAGTTATTTCGCTCGAGGCCGGCGGCCGCCGCGGCGGCGGTGCAACGCCTCGAGTTGGTGGTCAAGGAGCTCGAGCAGGCGTTCACGCGCTGGGAGGTATTGGAAGCCGACTCCGGTCCGCGCAACGCCTGATTAACGCCGCGAGCGACCGCGACCCAGCAGATCTCCCGGACTCGGCAGCGAGCCGCCGCCGGCATCGGGAATCACCAACGAGGAAGCTTGTTCGCGCCGCAACTCTTGCAGTTCACGCATGGTTTGTTGCACGGCCTGTTCGGCGGCCTCGCCGAATTTGGCGATGGCCCCGGAGAGGGTCGGCGAGTCGAGTTCGAAACTAATGGGCACCGCGCCCATGGGCGTCATCACTTGAGCCTGACCCAGGAAGATCACCGGCCGGGCGGCATCGGTGGCGCCGTCGGCGGTCACCGGCGTCAAGCGACGGACGGTGCCGACGCGGCGATCGGTAAAAGTCTCTTCCCGGTATAACTGGGTTGCGTCCATGGTTGCCTGGCGGGGTTCGTTGACAGAACTCATGAGTACGTCATCCGGTGAGTGAACAAGCACGGTGTCGTTCAAGTTTAACCTAAGGAAGTTTCCAACCGGAAGTGGCGCGAGTCGCAGAACCGCGGTGCACCTTAAGTTAGGGACGCCCTGATACGATACGCAGCTTGACACTTCCACACACAAATCGACGGGTCCCGGCGTGGACCACTCTGCTGGGCGCCGCGCTGTTCGGGCTTGCTTTGTTCTGGCTGCATCACGTCCTCGCCGAGTATCGGTGGACTGACATCCTAGCCAACATGCACGCGATTCCGAGCTCCCGTCTGCTCGCGGCCATCCTGCTTGCCGCCGCGGGTTATGCCAGCCTGACCTTGTATGATGCCCTCGGGCTGCGCTTTGCGGGCGCGAGCGTCCCGTATCCGAGACTTTCGCTGATTTCGTTCATGAGCTTCGCCATCGGCCACAACGTCGGCTTGAATACCCTGAGCGGCGGCGCCATCCGCTACCGTGCCTATACGCCCCTCGGCCTCAGCGCCAAACAAATCGGCACGGTGATCGCGTTCTGCACCTTGACGTTCGTGCTCGGCGCCGCGGTGCTGCTCGGCCTGTCGCTGTTATCACAGGCCGAGATGTCGCGTTCGGTGCTGCATCTGCATCCAGGTCTGGTGGCGTTGGCGGGATGCCTGCTGCTCGGCGGCGTCGGCGGCTACTTGTGGCTCGCATTTTCGCGCCACGACACCCTGCGTTATCGGATGATCGTGATCCCGGTGCCGAGCGGTCGTATCGCGCTGCTGCAGGTGCTGGTGGGTTGTACCGATCTGCTGTGCGCGGCGGGCGTGCTGTACGTGCTGTTGCCGCGGCAGGCGGCGATCGGCTTCGCGGCCTTCGCGGGGCTGTACCTGATCGCCATCGCGGCGGGCGTCATCAGCAACGTGCCCGGCGGCGTCGGCGTGTTTGAATCAGTGCTGTTGTTGATCTTTCGCGCGGTGCCGCCAGACCACTTGCTGGGCGCATTGCTCGCGTACCGGATCATCTATTATTTCGGTCCGTTCGCGCTCGCCCTGGCGCTGCTCGGCGGCCATGAATTGTGGGTGCATCGCGGACCCATGGTCCGATTGGGCCGGCTCGGGCGCAATTGGCTCTCCGCGGTGACGCCGCAGGCGAGCGCCATCGCCGTGTTCGGCGCGGGCGCGGTGCTGCTGTTCTCCGGTGCGACCCCGGGCATCGGCAATCGTCTGGATTGGATCCGGCGGTTCGTGCCGCTGTCGATCCTGGAACTCTCGCATCTGCTCGGCAGCGCGGTGGGTGTCGGCCTGTTGATTCTGGCCAACGGTTTGTATCGGCGCCTCGATGCCGCGTGGTGGCTCACCATGTGGCTGCTGTGCGCCGGTGTGCTGTTGTCGCTGCTCAAGGGATTCGACTTCGAGGAGGCGATCATCCTGGGCGCCGTGGCGGTGCTCTTGGTGTCCGCGCGGGCGCGCTTTCGTCGCCGCGCCTCGCTGATCGAACAACGCTTCTCCGGCCCATGGATCGCCGCCGTGCTGCTGGTCTTGGGCGTCGCCGTGTGGCTGGTGCTGTTCGCCTATCGGCACGTGCCCTATGAGCAGGATCTGTGGTGGGAATTCGCCTTCGAGGCTTCCGCGCCGCGCAGTCTGCGCGCATTGCTGCTCGCCGCCATGGTGGCGGCTGCGTATGGCCTCTGGCGGCTGTTGCGGCCGTCGAAACCGCCGCTATCCGCGCCTGGAAAAGACGATCTCGACCAGGCGGAAGTGCTGATCGCCAATTCGCATAATTCGTGCGCCAATCTGGCCCTGCTCGGCGACAAGCACCTGATGTTCAACGAGGATCGCACCGCCTTCATCATGTATCAGGCGTCCGGCAGCAGCTGGGTGAGCATGGGCGATCCGGTCGGACCGGCGGTGTTGTGCGAACCGCTGGCGTGGGAGTTTCTCGAATGCTGTGACGGCATGGCGGTGTCACCGGTGTTCTACCAGGTCGCCCCGGACAATCTGTCGTTGTACATCGACTTGGGATTGACCTTGAGCAAGCTCGGCGAGGAGGCGCGCGTGCCGCTGGGCACCTTTTCGCTCCAGGGACCGGCCCGCGCGGATCTGCGCCAGATGCACCGGCGCGCGGCACGCGACGGCGCGCAATTCGAAATCGTGCCGCGCGCTGACGTGCCGGCCATCCTGCCGCAATTGCGCGCCGTGTCGGATTCTTGGCTGGCGGAGAAGCAGGCCGGCGAGAAGGGCTTCTCGCTGGGATACTTCGACGAACGCTACCTCGCGAAATTCGACTGCGCCGTGGTACGGCGCGCCGGGGTGATCGTCGCATTCGCCAATCTTTGGCGCGCCGGCGTCGACACGGAGCTGTCGGTGGACCTGATGCGCTACAGCGATGCGGCGCCGAAGGGCGTGATCGATTTCATGCTGGTCGAGAGCATGCTGTGGGGCAAGGCGCAAAAATATCAGTGGTTCAACCTCGGCATGGCGCCGTTGTCGGGACTCGAGGAACATGCGCTCGCCCCGACGTGGCATAAATTGGGGCGCATGGTGCAGCGTTACGGTGAAACGTTTTATCACTTCGAAGGTCTGCGTAAGTACAAGGAGAAGTTCCTACCCGTATGGCGTCCGAGGTATCTCGCCGCCGCCGGCAAGTTCGGCGTTGCCGGGGCGCTTCTCGACGTGACGGCGCTCATTTCCGGCGGCGTCACCAAGGCGTTGAAAAAATAGGGGCAACGATGTGAGAGGGCGGCGCGGAGCCTTCGGTCTGATGGCACTCCTGCTGGCACCCGCGGCGGCATGGTCGTCCCCGTCTTTCGCGGCGGTCGCGCCGGCGCGAAATCTCGCCGAGGTGTTCAACTACGATCGGTTCGGCGCGGTCAGCATCTATCGGGGCCGCGGCCGGCCGCATGACGTGGTGCTGCTCGTGTCGGGCGACTAGGGCTGGGACGCCGCCATGACCGGTCTGGCGCAAAGTCTCGCCGCTCAGGGCAACCTCGTCGCCGGCATCGATTTCAATCACTACCGCGAGTCGCTGCAAGGAGCCACCGAAGCGTGTGTGTCGCCCGACTCCGATCTGGAAAATTTGAGTCACTATCTGCAGTCGAAATTGGCCGTCAAACAATATCTCGAACCGATTCTGGTGGGTGCGGGAGCGGGCGCCACCCTGGTCTACGCGACGCTGGTCGATGCGCCGGAGGGGCTGTTCAAGGGGGCGGTCAGCATCGGATTTTCGCCCGATCTCGCGTTGCGAAAACCGCTGTGCGACAACCCCGCCATCACGCTCCAGATGCGCCTCGATTCCAGCGGCGCGCCGCAGGGCATGACCTTCTCCGCGGCGAAGCAAATACCGGGGAAATGGCTGGTTCTGCAAGATGAGGCTGATCGGTCCGGGGCGGCAGCCGCGGTGCGCGACTTCGTGTCCGCCGTGCCGGGCGCCATGCGCATGAATTTATCCGGCAGCGGCGCCGCTGCCATTGACGCGGCGGCGGACGCGGCGGTCGCGCGGGTGGCGGCCACGCATGGCGACAGCAAGCCGGCGTCGCTACCCACGGCGCTGGCCGACCTGCCGTTGATCGTGGTGCCTGCGCGCGGCGGCGCGGGTGACGGCACCGGCGCCGGTACGGGCGCCGGTTTGGGTCAATGGTTCGGCGTGTTTCTCACCGGCGACGGCGGCTGGGTGGGTCTCGACAAGGGTGTGTCGCTGGAGCTCGCGAAGCACGATATTCCGATCGTCGGCTGGGACTCACTCAAGTATTTCTGGAAGCGGCGCACGCCCGACGGCGCGGCACACGATCTGGATCGCGTGCTCAAGTACTACGCGCATGCGTGGCGACGCTCGCACGTGTTGCTGATCGGCTATTCGCAGGGCGCCGACACCATGCCGTTCATGGTCAATCGCCTGCCTGCCGCCACCCATGCGCTGGTGGGCTTCACCACCCTCCTCGGCATCAGCGATAACGCGCTGTGGGAGTTCCACCTCGCCACGTGGCTCGGCAAACCACCGAAGGGTATCCCCACTCAGCCGGAACTCGAGCGCTGGAGCGGTGCGCCGTACTTATGCATTTATGGCGAGAGCGACGCGGATGCGGCATGCGCCGAGGAAACCGGGCATGACGGTACCGCGCTCAAAATGTCAGGGGGCCACCATTTCGGCGGCGGCTACGACAAGATCGCCGATGAGATCCTGTCGCGCCTGCCACCCACGCCTAACGAGTCAGCGTCGCGCTGAACTCTTGCTCGATCTTCGCAACCGCGTCGCGCAGCTTCGGCAAGAACTGGTCGACAGCGGTGCGTAATGGCACCGCGGTTGCGGCGTAGCGCACCGAGATGGTGGCGAGCACCCGGTCCTTCACCCGCACCGGAATGGCGAGGCTCGTCTCTTCCGAGACGCGTCGCGCGCGCTGCGCCATGCCGTAACCTTGAGTCCGTGTCTCGTTCAAGATCCGCTCGACTTCCACCCGGCTGCGGACCAGCCGATCCTCGGGGAGCGAGGAGCGGCTCAGCAATTCGAGCACGGCTTCACGTTGCTGCGTCGAGCAATAGGCCAGATAGGCGCGGCCGGCGGCCGACGTGAGCATGGGCACGCGAATGCCGGCACCGGTTTGTTCCAAGGCCAGCGGGCTCTGCATGTCGGTGGTTTCGCGAATCATCATCACCGAGCCTGACGGCGTTGCGATGGCGATAGGCCAGACGATCGCGGTGCACAACGCCGCCAGGTGCGGTTTGGCGAGGTGCGCGATCATGGCTTCATCATCGAAGCCCTCGGATAGGGCGCGCACCATGATGGTGGGACGATAACAATCATCGTGCGCGTCGCGTTCGACATAACCGCCGAGGCGCAACGTTTCCAAGATTCGATATGTGGTCGTGCGTGGTAAACCGACCGCGTTGGCGAGCGTGTTGATGGCTGCCCGTTCGAGCCGGTTCAGTTCCGTTAACACCTCAAGTCCGCGATTCAGGGCGCGGATGGGGCGTGTCGATTCCCGCCCACCTTCATCGTTGGAGGCGGCGTCCTGGGACGATCGTACCGAGGGAGTGACCTGCGCATGCATGTGAATTCGCCTTCCTTTTGTCCGTTGATATGCATTGTACAATTCAATTTTCGAACGTACGGATACACAATATGTAGGTTTTCGCTTACATACGTGTTTTCGACCGCAACTACGGAACGGATTCACACTTTGCTGAATTAAATTTTATATAGTTTTTCTGATGGCGGAGAGCGCCGCAAGCGCCCTCTTACGGGCCGCAGCGTGGTCGACGATGGGGTGCGGATACTCCGTTCCGAGGCGAATTCCGGCCGCCTCGAGGACCGCCTGGGGGGCAGCCGACGGTTGATGAATCCACTCGTTGGACAACCGGGCGAGTTCCGGCAGCCAACGGCGAACGTACTCGCCCTGCGGATCGAATTTGGCGCCCTGCGTGCTTGGATTGAAGATTCTGAAAAACGGTGCAGCATCGGCGCCGCAGCCCGCAACCCATTGCCAGCCTAGCGTATTGCTGGCGAGGTCGGCATCAACCAAGGTGTCCCAGAACCAGCGTGCACCTTGGGTCCAATCGATGAGCAGATCTTTGATTAGAAACGACGCGGCGATCATGCGCACGCGGTTGTGCATCCAGCCGGTTTGCCACAGCTGGCGCAAGCCCGCGTCGACGATCGGATAACCGGTGGCGCCGCGGGTCCAGGCGCTGTGGGCCGCGGGATCATCCGCCCATGGAAACGCGGCGAAGTTGGCGCGTAATGGCTGCTCGGGGGTGGCGGGAAAATGGTACATCAGGTGATACGCAAATTCGCGCCAGCCGAGTTCTGTTAAAAACTGCGAATCACGCCAGGCCGTGCCGTGCCGGCCACGCGAAAGCGCAGCGCCGCGTGCGGCGTGCCAGACCTCACGTGGTCCGATCTCGCCGAAATGCAGATGCGGTGACAACTGCGAGGTGCCGCGCACCGCCGGTACATCGCGCAGCGTCCGGTAGTCATCGAGCGACTCGTCCAGGAAGCGCTGCAGGGCGGCGTGCGCGCCGCCGCTACCGGGCGTCCATGTGGCGCGCATACCCGCAGCCCAATCGATGGCGGGCAGCAGGCCCAGCGACTCGAGTGGCGCGGAATGTGGCCAGCGTGCCGGCGCTGGCAAGACCGCCGGCGCGGGCAGCGGATCGGCGGGATCCTCGAGCGCCAGGCAGTGCCGCCAAAATGGTGTGAACACCTGGAACGGGCCGCCGCTCTTGGTCTTGACGGTCCACGGTTCACGCAGCAAGCGCGTGTTGTAGCTCGAGGTGGCAAGCCCCGCGTCGCTCAAGGCCGTCTTGATGCGTTGATCGCGCGCGATGATGGCAGGCTCGTAGCGCCGGTTCCAGACCACCCGGGTGGCGCCCACCTCCCTGGCGAGGCTCTCGAGCGTGGCCAGCGAATCGTCGCTCGCCCGCAGCAGCAAGCGCGAGCCGCATTGGGCGAGGGCGTCACCGAGCCGCGCCAGGCTGTGATGCAGCCACCATCGCGCGGCGCCTCCCGGCGGCCAGGCGCCTTCCTCGCGCGGTGCAAAGATATAGACCGGGATCACCGGCGAGGCGTCGGTGAGCGCCGCGCACAGCGCCGGGTTGTCGGCGAGACGCAAATCCTGTCGAAACCAGACTATCGTGGTCATGGGCGGCAGGGTGGCCCCGGACACGCCGGGGCGCAAGTAAGCTACAATTTGCGGCCGTTTTTACCGTACACCAGGAATTGCGTTCACCATGTCGGACTCCACCCCACCCACTCCTGCAGAGGTCGTCATCATCGGCGCCGGCCCGGTCGGTATCTTTCAAATCTTCGAACTGGGACTATTGGGCATCAGTGCGCACATCATCGATTCGCTCACTCAGGTCGGCGGACAGTGCACGGAGTTGTATCCGGAGAAGCCGATCTACGACATTCCGGCGCTGCCCGTCTGCGGCGCCCAGGAGCTGATCGACCGTTTGTTGGAACAGACCAAGCCGTTCAACGCGACCTACCACCTCGGGCAAGAGGTCACGGAAGTCAGCCCTTTGCCGGACGGCAAGATCCTGGTGGCGACGTCGGGCGGGACACGCCTGCTCGCGGGTGCGGTGGTGATCGCGGCGGGTGTCGGTTCGTTCCAACCGCGACGCCTCGCGCTGCCCGGCATCGAGGAGTTCGAGGGCACGAGCGTGCACTATCGGGTGAAGGCCGCCGCGGACTTTCACGGGCGTGACCTCGTCATCTGCGGCGGCGGCGATTCGGCGCTCGATTGGACCGTGGCGTTGTGTGAGAAGGCGCGTTCGCTCACCCTGGTGCATCGTCGCGCGGAATTCCGCGCCGCGCCGGCGACCGTGGCGCGTATGCGCGAACTGGTCGCGGCCGGCAAGATGCAGGTCATCGAGGGTCATGCCGCGGCGGTGCACAGCGAACACGTCGCGGGTGCGAACCGGCTCACCGGCCTGGTGCTGCAGGCCAACGACGGACAGACGACGCTCAAAGTCGCCGCCGATCACGTCCTCGTGTTCTTCGGACTGCATCCGAAGCTGGGGCCGATCGCCGAGTGGGGGCTCGAACTCGAGAAAAAGGCGTTGAAGGTGGACACCGAGAAATTCCAGACCAGCGCGCCCGGCATCTACGCCATCGGCGACATCAACACCTACCCGGGCAAGAAGAAGCTGATCCTGAGCGGCTTCCACGAGGCGGCGCTCGCTGCGTTCGCCATCCAACATCATCTGTTTCCCGAGAAACGCCAGTTCCTGCAATACACCACCACCAGTCCGATCATGCAGAAGCGACTCGGCGTCGGCGGAACCGATTCTCATTGAGCAACCAACTGCTCGACGATCTCATCAAGGTCATGACGCTCGAGCGTCTCGAGATGAATTTATTCCGCGGTGAAAGTCGCGACATCGGCAGTCCGCAGGTGTTCGGCGGCCAGGTCTTGGGTCAGGCGCTGGTCGCGGCCAGCGCCACCGTCGACCGGGGCGTGGTGCACTCGCTGCATGCCTATTTCCTGCGCCGCGGGGATTTCAACTCGCCCATCGTGTATGAAGTCGACCGCGCCCGCGACGGCCACAGCTTCACCACCCGGCGCATCGTTGCGATCCAGCACGGCGAGCAGATCTTCAACATGTCGGCATCGTTTCAGCTGGTCGAGCAGGGTATCGATCATCAGCCGTCCATGCCCCAGGTGCCGTCACCGGAGGATTTGCAAGAACAGGCCTGGCACTATCGCAACATCAAGGACAGCCTGCCTGCCGCCCTGCGCCGCATGCTCGAAATGAAACGCCCGTTCGAGTTCCGTCCGGTGCAGCCGCCGAATGTCGTCATGCCGGGCAGCACCGAGCCCAAGCGGGACGTCTGGTTTCGGGCCGTCGCGCCGTTGCCCGATGACGAAGCGCTGCACCGTTGTCTGCTCGCCTATGTGTCCGACTACGACCTGCTCGGCACGGCGTTGATGCCGCACGGGCAGCTACAGGACTTGCGGCAACTGGTGATCGCCAGCATCGACCATGCCATGTGGTTCCATCGCAACGTGCGGGTGGACGATTGGCTGCTCTATTCCACCGATAGTCCGAGCGCCTCCGGAGCGCGGGGGTTTGCCCGGGGCAGCATTTTCGCGCGCGACGGCCGGCTGGTCGCGAGCACCTGTCAGGAGGGATTGCTCAGGGTGGTGAAGCCGAAATGAAAGGCGTGGTCATCATCCTGCTGGTGGTCGCGTCGTTGATTGGCGGCATCATGACGCTACTGCGAACGCGCAGCGTTGGCATGCCGAACAAAGACGTGCTCGAGCGGAGCAAAACGCGAGCCAAGGAGCAGGCGGCGAAGGACGACGCTGACGAACCGCGTTAGGGTCGGGGCTGATCCGTCTGCCTGGCCGCCGCGTCGAGTTCCCAGACCTCGCGGGGCAGGACGAACAGATGACAATCCCACCAGCGGTTCTTGGCGCGCCGGTGTTTGCGAAATACCGCCTCCCAGCGCATGCCGATTTTTTCGAGCACGCGAATCGACGCCTGGTTGTTGACGTCGACGGTGGAGATGATCCGCTCGGCGCGCAGATCGTAGAACGCTGCATCGACGAGGGCCAGCGAGATCTCGGTCGCGTAGCCCTTGCCCCAGTCCGCGAGTCCGAGCATGTAGCCCAAATCGACCACGTTGCGTTCGATCAGCGACAGATCACACGCACCGATGACGCGCCGAGAGGCGGACTCCTCGACAGCCAACTCGAAGCGGGTGCGGGGCAGCTCCCGTTGTGACGCCAACAACCCCTCCAGATAGTCCGCGGTGCCGTCGGCATCACGGGGTCCGAAGAACAGGTACTTGGTCACCCGCGCGTCGGAGGAGTAGGCGTAAACCGCGTCGAAATCGGAGCGCACGAACTCGCGCAAGGTCAGGCGCCGGGTCACGATGGGCAGCGTCAGCTTGCGCTCGCCCCGTGGCCGGTTCACGCGAGTACTTTCCCCGGATTCAGGATGCCGAGCGGGTCGAGCGCGCGCTTCAGATCGCGCATCAGTGCGAGCTCGACCGGGTCGGCCCGCGCAGCAAATTCCTCTGCCTTCAGGCGGCCGATACCATGTTCCGCGCTGATGCTGCCACCCATGCTCTCCACCAGATCGTAGATCGCCCGCTCGAGCACTTTGCCGCCCGCAAGGAATTCGGCGGCGTTCGCGCCCGGCCGTTGACTCACGTTGAAATGCAGGTTGCCGTCACCCAAATGACCGTAGCACATGACCTCGCCCAAGGGCAGCATGTCGCGGACCAGCGCCGATCCGGCCTCGATCAGCCGGGGTACGCAGGATACCGGCACCGAGACGTCGTGCTTCAAGCTCGCACCACGATGCCGTTGGGCTTCGGGGACCGATTCACGCAGTTTCCACATCGCGGCTGCTTGGGCGAGCGAGGTGGCGATGTGTGCGTCGCGAACTGCCCCGTCCAGGGCGGCCCGCTGCAACTCCTCGGTGAGCAGGTTGGCCAGATTCTGCCGCGGGTTCGGCGAGGTGAACTCGACCAAGAGGTACCAGTCCGCCTCCTGCGACAGGGGATTGGCGACGCCCGCGATATGCTGCACGGTGAGCTCCACCGCCGCCCGTGGCACCAGTTCGAAGGCAGTGACCTGGTCGCCTGCCGCAGTGCGCAGCCGCGCCAGCAGGTCGAGCGCGCATTGCGGCGAGTCGACGCCGACCAGGGCGGTCGCGGTGTCGGCCGGCAGGGGAAACAGCTTGAGCGAGGCGGCCGTGATCACGCCCAGGGTGCCTTCGGCGCCGATGAACAGCGATTTAACGTCGTAACCGGTATTGTCCTTACGCAGGCTCTTCAGACCGGACAGGATGCGGCCGTCGGCCAGCACCACCTCGAGCCCGAATACCAGGTCGCGCATCATCCCGTAGCGCAGAACCGCGGTGCCGCCGGCATTGGTCGACAGGTTTCCGCCGATTTGCGCGGTGCCCTCCGATCCCAAGCTCAATGGGAACAGCCGGTCTGCCGCGCTGGCCGCGCGCTGTGCCTCCGCCAGCGTCACCCCCGCTTCGACGATCATCGAATAGTTGGCCGCATCGAGGTGGCGCACGCGGTTCAAGCGGCGCATCGACAACACGATCTGCGTGCCGCTCTCGTCAGGTGTGGCCGCGCCACAGTAGCTGGTGTTGCCGCCGTGAGGCACCACGGCCACCTGGTCGCGATGGCAGATTCGCAAGATGGCGGCCACGTCGGCCGTATCACGCGGCAAAAGAACCAGCGGGGCAGCGCCTTTGAACAGCCGACGGAAGTCGGCAAGATAGGGCTCCAGGTCGTGCGGTGAGTCCAACCAGGACCCGGGACCGACGGTGGCCTTCAGTTCCTCGAGGGTGGCCGACTTAAGGGGGCGCGGCATGCACGGTCGCAATGGGAGCGCGCCGCGATAAAGGCTTGGTCAGCAAGAATTGCACGTCACCCAATTGCCGTTCCTCGAAACCGCCCTCGCAATAACACAGATAATACTCCCACATGCGCACGAAGGCTTCCGGATAGCCCAGTGCGCGCACTTCGCTTTGTCGCGCCAAAAAGCGCTCCCGCCAGAGCTTCAAGGTACGGGCATAATGCGGGCCGATGTCCTCCATGTGGAAGATCTTGAAGTCGGTGGCCCGCTCCACGGAGCCGCTGATCGCCTTCACCGAGGGAATGAAGCTGCCTGGAAAAATGAAGCGCTTGATGAAGTCGACCGAGCGGCGCGCCTGGTCGTAGAACTGATCACGGATGGTGATGGCCTGGAGCAGCATGGCACCGTTCGGTTTGAGCAGGCCGCTGCACTGCCTGAAGTACGTATCGAGATACTGGTGACCGACAGCCTCGATCATTTCGATCGATACCAGTGCGTCGTACTCGCCGCTGAGATCGCGATAATCCTCGAGCAGCAAGGTGACCTGACCGGAAAGACCGGCGCGCGCCACCCGCTCCCGCGCGAGGTCGTATTGTTCCCGCGAAATGGTGGTGGTGGTGACGTGGCAGCCATAATGCTTCGCGGCATGAATGGCGAGGCCGCCCCAGCCGGTGCCGATCTCCAGCAAGTGCTGCCCCGGGCGAAGGTTCAATTTGCTGCACGCCGCGTCGAACTTTGCCGTCGAAGCCTCGAGCAGGGTGGTGTCGGCCGTGGCAAAGATGCCGCAGGAATAGGCCATGGTCTCGTCGAGGAACAGCTCGAAGAATTCGTTGCCCAGGTCGTAGTGCGCCGAGATGTTGCGCTGACTGCCGGTCTTGTCGTTGCGATTGAGCCAATGCGCTAATTTCAGCAGCGGCGCACTCAGGCGCGACCAGCCGGAATCGACATCGTCCATGAGATGCCGATTGATCACCATGAGCCGCACCAGTCCGGTCAGGTCGTCACAATGCCAGTAGCCATTCATGTAGGCCTCGCCGGCGCCCACCGTGCCGGCGAAAACCACGTCCGAGTAGAAGCGCGGACTGCGCACTCTGATGGTGACATCGAGGGGCGTCGCGTCGGTGAGACTGCCGAAGGTTTCGTCTTGGCCGACGTCGACCAGCCGCAGACGTCCGTAGCGAATCTTGCGCAGCTGCGACAGCAACAAGGTGCGCGCCAGGCGGGTCAACGGCGACATGGTTTCTTCGACGCGCTGCACCACGTCGGCGGGAATGATGTTGGGTTTCAAGAGATTCTCGGATGGTCGAAGACCGGTGTGCGTTTGACCCACAAACGCAGCGCCTGCCAATGGATGGCGGCGATCACCTTGAGGGTCATCAGCGGGAAGGTGGCGAGTATGCAGAGCAGTCCGAAGGTTGACACCGGCTGGTGTCTCAGCATCAGCGTGGCATCGAACAGCTGCTCTCCGTTCCTATGGTTCTGCATGTGCACGAACAAGCGATCCTCTGGTTGATTGAAACTCCATCGATACTGCATGTCCATCGGCAAAAAAGGCGAAACGTGAAAGTCCTTGTCGAAGCCGAAGCGTTTGAGCCTGGCACCGGCGTCGACCACCGGCAGCACGTACTGGTGACGCTCCTTCCAAGGAGTATTCGTGATTTCGGCGACGATGGTTTCAAGCGTCGCGCCGGATTCGTCGAAACAATAATAGAAGCTCACCGGATTCATGCAGTAGCCGAAATAGCGCAGGTGCGTGAGCAGCCGGATCGGACCCTTAGGTCTTGCGCCCGTGCGTGCCTCGACCAGATCGCGCACCGCGTGGTCGAGCGGCACGTCCGCGGGACCGAGATAGTCGGCGCGCTTGAACCATGCGAGCGCGGGGCGACGTGCCGACCAGCACGGCGTGCCGTCGAACAGGCGCGGCAGTTCCGCGAGATCGAGGTACATCATGAACATGCGGTAGCGAAAGTGGTTTTCCGTCGGCGCAAAACGCCGATGTTCAACCCACCCTTTGTAGATTCGACTTTGCATGGACTTGTCGCCGGTGAAAATCTTCCAACGAGGCAAGGGCGCTCTTGACGCCGTCCTCATGAAAGCCGTAACCCCAGTAAGCGCCGCAGTAGTAGGTGCGTTGGACGCCGTTGATCTCGTCGCGCCGCTTCTGAGCGGCGACGGCGGCCCGGGTGTAGATCGGATGGTGGTAGACATAACTGCCGAGTACCGTCCGGGGATCGACGTCGTGCGAACGGTTCA
>Ga0116230_10002523_pt1 | contig 17625 bp, 15 predicted proteins | sample S1TSphfallax_3_FD_88678 | JGI IMG/M metagenome (GOLD analysis project Ga0116230, IMG submission 88678) | Host-associated microbial communities from peat moss isolated from Minnesota, USA - S1T2_Fd - Sphagnum fallax MG | ecosystem: Host-associated > Plants > Peat moss > Unclassified | place...
TATATTTACTTTGGGCATAAGGATAAGGTGTTTGTTATTAACAAATAGCTAATTGTAGATGTTTTTGGAGTGTGCGTGGAAGGGTATGTAGAAAAATCGAAAGGACATGTCAGTAAGTCACTAGCAGTTTAAACATTACATAATTGTAAACTTGCACCTACAAATTCTTTTGCAGATCAATGGAATGCAAAGAATCTAGGTTTGGCATACTCTGTCAAATATCCTACCATTATATTTGTCATTTATCAAAGGGAGAAGGTATAATATATTTGCAACAAAAATGTTATTACATTGGTGAGAGCAGAGAAGGGGTAGAAGGTAGATTGGGCACAAAGTATATTCAATAGTATGTGTAGTGAGCTGCATAAGTGGTATAAGTATGTTAAGGAGAAAGAAATATACCTATCAATTTGCCTTGGTATTAGCAAAATTAATTCAATATTTGTTTGTGCATCAAAAGGACAATCCACATAAACCATCGACCAAGGTTAAAAGAACTAAAGAAGAGATATAAACAACATTATAGAACAAAAGAAAGTTATAGTAGATTATCCAATAAGTGTTATCAAAAGGAAGAACAAAGTTGAGAAATGAAGAACCTCAAGCTCAGGAGTGAAGAGGGAATAAAAGAACAAAAATTTGAGGACACAAAAAATGATGAGGGGCAAAGTGGAACCATTGGTAGTGCCAATAGTGGTAGAAATAGTTAGACAAACTGCAGCCATACCATAGATGACATGTCCATAGGAGAGATAGTCGAAGGAGCAGAAACATGAGATACCACATATGACATCGCCACAAGAGAGACAACCAAGGGAGTAGAACTAGGGAGTTAAGAGGGAACATGACATATAAGGTTTCCAAAGGGTGATGAATATCTATACTTTGAAGGGGATGTATGTGAAGATTGGATGGAGACCATTGCAAATCCAAATCATTTACAACATTTACAACAACATTTGTAACAACAACAATAACAATAGACACATGAAGGTCTACATGCTACTACATTACAAACGAAGAGAGTGGTGATACATCTTGCTTTTGAAGAGTTTAGACTAGCAAAACTACATGTACCACCTAGTAGGTTAGAATTTGTAGAGGGATTCCCATTTGAATTTGAATTAGGGAGAAGAATGGTGTAGGAGTTTGGGATCATCTACAAAAGGATATGAAGATCCTATGACACAAACAAGTATACCAAAGTCTATGGAGGAAGCAGCTACAAAAGTAATGAAAGCAGATAATGCAATTAAGTTTTTCCAGACTATGGTAATTGTGAGTCTGAATATGGGGAATTTGATTCTAGAGGTAAACACTTTGAAAAACAAATTGGTTATGTGGGAGAAGGAGAAGGCGATGTTACAAGAGGAATTGCATAAGGAGAGAGATTTCCAAAAAGGGTATAAACATAATGTGGAAATCTAGAGGAAAAACAAGTTAGAGGGTTAGTAAAAAAAAAGTATTAATTAAGAAACTAGAAGATGAGATCAAGGAGTTGAAGGGTAGCACATCACAGCTGAAGTCATAGGGTGAAAAACTGTAGAATTTAAGGCAAAAGGTTGAGATTTGGGAAACCACAAAAAGGAAATGGACATAAGCATTATTTCTTCATAAGACATAATAAGAGGCTTTGAATAGTCATGTGAAAGCATGACTAAAGAAAATAAGGAGAAAGAGAATGTTATGATAGATTTGGAATTGATAAATTTGAAGAATGTATCCTTGTTGTAGTCTAAGGAGCTTAGAAAAAAAAACCAGCAAAGGCAAAAAGATAGCAATTAATGGAAAACAAGGAGTATCAAAAAACTTTGCAACACTTACGAGCATAATTGGAGAGGGCATAGGAACATAGGAAGAGTTTGGATCTAGTTGGTATCAAAGAAAATACTAGAGGATTATGAACAGATGTTGTAGTACTATACCTTGATGAGGACGAAAAAAAGATGAAAGACTCTAAGGCAAAATCTAAAGAATGGTGGGAGGTTGTAGAGGAATATTTTACAAAGGAGTTTGAAAATAATATGGTTAAACATAGAGCTGATGAAAGAATTATGACGTACAAGTTAGAAGCTTATCAAAATATTTTTCCAATTTTCATTTGTGGTAGTCGAACAACTATAGAGGTATTGGGCCAAGATGAAGAGACAAAAGTAGGGCCCAGTGGAACAACTCAAGAGGAGGAAATAAAAACTGAGGAAGTACAGACTGAGGAATCACAAGACCTTAAAGGAGGGGTTGTGAAGAAAAAGATTAAAAAAGAATTCAAGAACACGAAAAGGTGGAGACTATTCTAGCATTAGAAGAAGAGATATTCAATATACAACATCTAGAAATAGAACCACAAACTAAATTAGTGGGGGAGGCGATTAGAATTGCAATGAAAAATGTAGATATAAAACCACTGGTTTTTATGTAAATTGGGATTACAACACTATAGTAGGGGAAACAAATGCAAAAGGATATAAAATTCTCTCATTTCATTTTTGTCATTTTACAAAAATTTCAAGGAAAAAATCCAAAGTATAGAGGGGGTAATGTTAAGGGGGTAGGATGAGTATGTGATTTTGGATGAACATGGTAGTTAGGATAGGGACTAATCAAGGAACTTTGTTAGTTTGAATTTTGAATTATTGTTGTTTGGATCATGATGAAGTGACTTGGGATGGTTCAAAAGGGGAAAGTTCTAGAGAACAAGGGGAGAGAGAAGAGGAGGAGGAGTTGGAGGTACTTGTAGTAGAAAACCACTGACTATGTTTTGATATAACACAAATTTTAAGTGTTGTTTTGGATTTTTTTCAACAAAACATGGGATCACATTATAATTTGGATTCATATTTTCAGTAATACATAGAAGCACAAACTTCTACAATGAATTCTATGTTCATCTTTTGTGTGAATTTTTTGTAGTGTTAGATTATGATGAAATGAATTATAATCTTATTTTTTGAGTTTTTTACAATGTATTTTGAAGTGTAGATTATGGTTATATGTAATAAACATGGATCTAATGTTGGAATGAATTGTATGTTAAGTTTGTTGAGATTTAAGATAGAAATATTGAACATATGCATGTGAAATGCAAATTTGTTGTTATAATAGTGTGAAGTATTCTACAAGAAAATTTCACTTCTACCATGGACCCCACTTATCCATTATAAGTAAGAAGTTTCATTCATATTTGCCTTTAACTATGTTATTTAGAGAACAACTCCACACATTTCAAGTTTCAAAAAAATTACACTACAACAATTTGTAACTCTCGTAACTTCTTCTTGTTTCATTGAAAATTTCCATCCTTCAGTGCATGTCATCTCTTAAATCAATCTTTTTGATGTATTAAATTCATCATAATCCTCAGGGAACATATCATAATCTTCCAGGTTGCTTTCGCATTTAAATAATTGGACAATGGATGGAAATTATTTCTCTTTATTGTTGCGTCTCTTCCTCAACATTCTCATATTTAGCTTTCATGTTTTCACATTAATCCTTTCTACAATTGTCTCAATCATTTCGAAATTAGTTTTCCCTTGTTTTGCATTCACATTGTTAATATCCACACCACCTTTGTTTTTTATTTTTGGTGTCTTTCGAGGAAAGTAATTCTCCTTGGTACAAACATATGTACAATAATGTTCTTCGATCTTTTGAGTTGATTGTTTCTTTTGATTGACAGTTAATATCACAAAATAAGTTCAATCGATTTTAACATCTTCTTATCAATAATGTCATGTGCTTTTGTTCATACATTTTCAAATTCTTATGAAAAATGGGATATTTATAGTCTTGTTGACAACTTTCATTTGTATGTGTTCTTGCAATATCAAACATATGATGGTGACCCCCCTTCTGTTCAATGCCACGAATTGACAATGACTCGGTTGCATGACCCAAAAGATTTTTCATCCTTACTTTCTAAGTTTTTTTCCTTCTTCAAATGTCAATTGCAATGGTGTTCTCGTCCCTCCTCCTCTAGTGTTCCTTATTTCTATTCTACTAGTGCATCATGGTTTGCATTGTATTTTAAAATAGGCAACTCATACTCGTCGTCATTTGGATTATTTTCATTTTCTGACCACTTCTTGGGTGACACTTCTACTAATGAATATTGGTTTGCTTTGTTCATCCCCAATAGATATTATGCTTGGCATAATAAATAGGTCCTATACTTGTGATTTATCAATTTGGTTGGCCATGGATTGTCTCTAGGAACTTGTCACAAGTTGTTCATAAAATCCAAATCAAACATTTATATCACTATGACATAAACTTTGTATTCATGCATGTTATTTCTTGATGCCCAATACCCAACTCGAACATTGTAGTCTACATCTATCACTTTCATTTGCCTTTGATCCATTATTGGATACAGATCCAAGTTTTGAGGAATTCTAGCAAGTTATCTCAAAATTATAAACCTAACCTTGCGATGAAATGTAATATGCCTCCATGGTGCCTCTTTCTCATTACATACAATCTATGAAGAGGTTCTTGTCCATTTTGTATTTATCATTTTTTAACATCCTTCTTAATGTGTGGGTTGTGAACATTTATGTTGGTTGGTTATTGAAGTTCTATTATTTGATTAATGACTATTTATTTTAACAATCATGGCAGATTTTTCCTGTTGAGTTTAATTAATACAAGATGTTTCAAAATGTGCCATATACTAGGAGTTCATCTCTTTGAAATTGGACGCCGTTGGTTGTTCTTTTTGCTTAGTTTTTTATTTCCTTTTCTATTTAGTGGGGGTTTTGCCTTGGGCAATGTGTATAATTTTTTCTTTGTTTTTCTCCATTTTCCCACTTTGTCCTTTTGTAGAATGCCCCATTTCTTGATTTCTAATAGTCTATGTAAAGGGTTAAATTGACTACCATCTTGAGGAATTCGCCATGGTCATTTTATTTGCTTAAAATTTTTGTCCAAAATTGAATGCAACAACGTGTTTCTTTCATGCATAGAATTGTGAATGGCATCTTGCAAGTAATTAGTGATTTATTTATCGTTGGTTGTCAAAAAACCAATTGAGATGGCAATACTGAATAAGGCAATTAAGTGTGTGAATTTATAATATTGGGTTGGAGGATACAATCATTTAATCTAGGTATTAAAATTGCAATATTTTATTAAAAAAATACCAAATGCAAGTGGAAATTGATGTATTGAAAATGCAATTAAACAATGGAAATCTAACAAATATAATTAAAAATTTATTGGAAATGTAATGATATGCAATCACTTAATGTTCTTTTTAAACTTCCTTTGGAGTTTCGGGGATTAAGTGGGTATTGTACATGTGTTATTTGGATTTCGGAAAATTAAGAATTCTTGAAGAATTTTTGGATTTTTTAAGAAGGCAAGATTTGTGTTCAACTTCAACATTAATTCATATCAAAACAGTTAATGAACCAAAAACTACTGCAAATAATGGTATTTTGGTTTTTCTTCATTTGTTACGACTTTTTTTCTGACTATCATAGACATTTTGTGGTTTTAGGGCAAGGCCTATCATCCAATGATTGACAAGTTGTTTTAACATTTTGTTCCTTAAATCTTGTGGAACCTAGGTTATCTTGCTTAGAGTTGCATAAAGTCATCTATTGGGTTAAAAAAAAAAATTTGATAAGAGGTTGTCAAGGGAAACCAAATCCTCCTTCAACAAATCCTACAATAAACTTGTGAAAAAAGTTGTAGAATTAGCTTTTTTAAACTTGTGCATTCTTGAAAGAAATCCATGGCGTGTGTAAACATTGCCCAATGGTAGTTTTCCATATCCTCCTTCAAAGTGTTTACGGTTCAATGCAAGACTTTCTTTGTCAATTTTTGCATTCGCCCATCGCCATGCAACCCATTCAATTGTTTTGTCAAATTGCCTTTTCCATTTTCTTCCCCATGTTTTGATTTTTAGCAAATTCTTAATGGGGTCTAGTAGGGTTGGATCTCTTGGATTATATATTTTTAAAGATGAGAATGAAAGTCGAAACATATGGGATAAACTTTTTAGTTACAAGTAGTTTGCAACTAAAAATGTTTAGTCACAAATGGCTTGTAACATAAAAGTTTATCCCATATGTTTTGACTTTCATTTTCATCTTTAAAAGTATATAAACAAGGTGTTTTATTTTAGATTTTCATATTTAAAAAGATGAGCACATGGGATGAGTCAATAAAAACAACTTAACCCAAAACAAAATTAAAATATTCATATACTTACACCTAACTACCTACTTCCCTAACTTGCCTACCTACTTTTCTACCTACCTACCTACTTAAGTAGGTATTTGGCCTAGGTAGGTAAATAGGTCATATTTAGATAGGTGTTTAGTTTAGATGAGTAGGTAGGTATATAGGTAGGTAGGCACCTAGTTCAACCTACATACTTTAGATATTGATTTAAATTTAATTTGGACAAATTCAATTAATATGCCACATGGCAAATTCCTATTGCACCATGTGTCGAAATCTAAACCATCCAAACATAAAAATTAAATGTTTTAGATTATTTCAAAATAATAATATATTATTTTTAATTATTAAAAGTTGGGACATGTGGCAACACATAACTTGTTCCCATTGTTCACCAAAAAAGTCGCATATTAGTTGAAAGTGACAATACGTATATGACCAGTTAAAGGATGAAAGTGTATTTCATTGATTTTTTCTTTCATCCAAAATTTGTTGTCATTTGTGATTAGTGTTAATGCGATTTGTCCAATGCGACTATTAAAATTTTAGTTGCAATTGTCATTTGCAACTAAAAATTAATCACATGGACCAATTGCAAAATGGCCATTTTCTATTAATGTAAGTTGAAAAATGCATGTTGGACAATGTAGTCAAGGCACATTAGTTGACTTAGGTAAAATGTTTTGCTCCAATTGGCTATTGACCTATGTTTGATGGTGGGTGTAATTACTTTACATGAACAATTTTTGGAATTTTAAAAAATAGTTTTTTGCAAGAAATTAGGTAGATGCTTCAAAGCAAAAAAATTGGTTTTATACAAGATTTAAATACCTTTGGGAAACAAAAAAATATTGCCTTTGATGCATACTGGTCAGTGCCTAAATTTAGGAATTAAATTAGTTCCTTTTATTTTGCAATTTTATGATGTTTATGTTGTAATCACATTATTCTAAGGAAGATTGACAAAATGAAAATGTGCAATTAAACATCCACACACACAAATCAAGATTTGTAGTAATTAATCAATTACAAAGAAATGTTACTAAAGGTTGTTTCATCCCTAATGGACCCTAGCACCCGTGCCATTGTAATTTGAACAAATTTCATGTATTCACCAAACTTGTGAAATAAGACCCAAAAATGTGTTAATTTTCAATCACATCCAAGTATCAAGGTTCAAGTTTAAAAGTTCATGCATTACCTTGTCAAAGTTTTGAAACCTAATCAACAAGTGAATAAATAAATAAATAATTACACATCATGACCTTGCAAAATATCAAGTTATGTCAAGTATTGACAAATGCACAAATAAATATTTACCAATCTCATTCAACTACTATTGAGGATGCATCATGCGCATGGTGCTCATGATCTCATATTTAAAAATTAACATTGCAAACTAATAATCAAAATTTGAGGCACTTTTACATGAAACCTATTAATTGGGTTTGCCATTTTCCATTTTATAAGTATGGTGAGTTTGAATGTAAAATCCATCTTGAACATTGGAATGTTAAGCAAATTATATCTTCTCAATAACTTGAAAGGTCAAACATTATGTCTAGGGGTAGATAGGATTAGAGTGGTAACTAATAAATGAAGGTCAAATTTTCATTGTTATGGTCAATCAAAGCATCAAAATTATTTAACATAATTTCACATCATTTAAAGAATGAGTCAATGTAAACATTACAATAAAAAGAGTTTAATTTCCACAATCTTTATAATTGGACAATGAAAAACTATACATGTTGATCATATTGAATCAAGATGTGCACCATTTCAAACACATGTAAAATCCATGGTGAACCTTTGTGTTATTCTAGGAAAGTGGAACACTCCTAGACAAAAGGGAAGTATTTGAAAATTTTAAAAAAAATCTTTCAAGATTTTCAACATGATTCCATTTTAAGAATTGGTAATTGGAATTTCTAGAAAGACATTATAGTTCATGCTAGGATTTGAGGTATGAAATTTTATCTGAATTGAATGTTTAGTGTCTCATTAAAAAAATAATGAATGACAAGTGTGAGAAAGTGCCTCAAAATTAAGTCATTTTTTGACCTCCTAACTTTAAAAACCATTTGAATATTTGGAGTGAAAATTGTTTACGTCACATCTGGTTAGAATACAATTTGAATGTGCAAATCAAGTTTTGATTGAAGAACTCAACACATCATTGAAAAACTTTTAACACAAACATAAAATAAGTTTTCTTTGAATTATTACTTTCCAAGATTACAAAACACATGCCTTTTGGAATTTGAAAGAAGATTTTTGGTGTTTTTGAAAATTTTGTCATATCACTATAGTCCCATGGGGACATATATGGTATATTGCAAGGAAAATAATGTCTCCTTTAAAAAATTTAAGTGGTGATAATTTGCATGTGAATTTGTAATGTTCCTTGAACTTAGTTTTGCTTTTAATTGCATTTAATGTCTGTTTTGTGTAATAAAGTTTAACAAAAACTATATGTCAAGCATATATTAAAAGATAAAGAATTGATGCACCCCTAGGCTGTCAAATGATATCAATGAGAAAATCTCAAATATTAATAATAGTGGAGATTATGAAAATTTAAGGCATGTTTCATAGTTTTTCATGATCAAGACTAAGGTGCAAAAACTTTGCGATGGCTAGGAAAAAACAACATGGTTCACATGTACTTCTCAATTGAGTCAACTACAAAAATAAATAGACATGGTGCTTAAATGAATAAAATTTGAATCATAGATTTGTCAAGCAGTCACATTGAATCCACTATGGCACTATAATATAGTCTCTTTATACTATATTTTGAAAGTCCTTGTGGGACTACATCCCACTGGAAAAATTCATGAGAGTTCCAAACTTTTAATTTGAAATTAGGGCATTTTGGCATCTGATGAACTTGAGGTTTCATACCTCTTGAGAAACTTAATAAATTTGAACATGTGAGTACACCATATGTAGCTTTCATTTTTAATTCCATGTCAAACTCCTCAATTAAACTTCATTTCCCCCTCCAATTTGACATTTGAATGGTCATGACTTCTTTTAACAATTTGTGTCATGATTTTTCAAATGGACACATAAATATTAAGGAACAACTTTGTTTTGGGAATGCGACCCCAATATGTTGTAACCCTTTTTAAAAAGGCCAATGAACAAGTAAGATATCTTGACTTGCATCAATTTGCCTTTCCAAACCTTGCTCCAGAAATTTGGGATTCCCATCAAATTTTAACCAATGTTGGCTAGTTATTATTATTATTATTATTTGGATGCCACACAATGTTTTAAAAAACCTATATGTTATCAATTTTGTTGTCAAACTAATACCCTTGCATTTTAGATGTGTTTGATGGGGGGCATATAATTGTAGATGATGATTATTTAATACACATTTGTGAAGATGATTGTTTAAAAAGATTTTGTAGCAAGTATAATTGGGTGCATTAGACTACTAGCCACCCTCTTGCGGATGATGGAGACCATGGACTCCATGGACTAGGTTTTGTTAGGGTCTTCTTTAGGAGAAATTGGATTGATGAATGGAATGGAATGGAATGGATGACTGAATGAATGACATGGGTAAGAACTTAGAAGAGCTTCAAATCATGGGCCATGGACATAAGATGCAAGGAACATAACTGGGGATGGTTGGAGCCTGGAGAGGTAGGAGGTTCAATAGATAAATAGTCATCTGCAAGTGGTGCTCCTAGGGGAAGGCCAACATGGCTATGGAGAAGGCTGACACCTCTCTCAAGCATGAATAGAAACTTCACAAATCCATCAGCTCAAGTATGGATTAGTATGAGGGATCTGGCATTGACACATGCAAAAACCTGACTTTGCTTACTAGTAGTATAAGTGCAGTTTCGACTTTCCAAATGCATGGAAGGTTTTGCCAAATGGAAGATATGTCAGCAAATAGCTTCTCTCCAAAGCATTCACGAGAATGTTATTTCACAGTGGTGTGGAACTCCCATCCATCATGCCTTTGTAGTAGCAGTTGCCATTTGTGTAGCCATGTGTCCTACATGATGCAAGCACACTATTCATATTTCCCACTCTCTGTGTTGATCCTTTTTCAAGGGCACTCAGTTAAGGTGGCAGTAAAACTAAGTCTCAAGAAAAATCCAAATCTAGTAAGGGTCGTGCATACCACACTCTTCTTGTCCTCATCACTTTTGTGTGTTTCCAGAGGTCCATGTTGTTTAGATTATTGTGGGTTCATTGTTCAAGTGCAGATGAAGACTCAATGTGCACATAGAATTACATCCTGATGACCAATTTTATGATTCTGTTCCTTTTTTTTGAGATCAGCTTCTGACATTGTGCTAGACTCACCATGAACCCAACGTCAATGAGATCCTGGGTTAACAATTGAAGCCTTCAGGATTTCAGCTTGGCAGGGGCAGTAAACTTGCCACAGGACCACAGATGGGACTGAGGACCAATTTTTTGAAACATCCAGATACTGCTGTAGATTCCAAAGTTCTTATAGTGTTATCAGTGGAAATCATTTGAATATGTATGTAAATCATACTAACATAGCCTCCTGTGTAGTCTTTTTAGTGAATTTCTACCTCTTCTCCTACAAGTTTGAATCTTTTAATCATTGTTTGGTCTTCTCTTTCACTTGAGTTTTGTTGAGCTAGAAGCGTCATGGTTGAGTTTTCCTGTTACTGCTGGTCTTGTGAAAGAAACTCAGTATGTTCGATAATCTTCGACATTAGCCTACACCCATTTGCCCATTGCCAGGAACTGATGAAGATAGTGGGGATGTTATTATGGTTGGTGATCATTACTCAATACCATACATCAACGTATTGAAGATCCCTGAGCATGCATATGGCGATTGCTGCCATTCAACTGCTCCTCAATTCTTCTTTGTGGTCTGGACTTCTCTTTTCTTGGGGACTGCAGTTCCTCTTTTTCATGCTTGCTGTTTGGCTTCTGTTGCATTGTCAGATCTGAAAATATCCATAACCTTATTATTGGGCATTCTCTCATTTCTTTTTAGGTTGATTTGAATTGTAAGTATTGATAAATTCTCAGTACATATGAAGATATAGATAGTTTGGATGACCCCGAGTATTTGAGGATAACAAGATACTGCTAGTTATGGGTTAGATGCTTAGTCTCACTGTAGCATATCAAGAATGCTGGGATGGTCCCACTGAATTAGGTTTTGCATGCAACAGAATGCATCACCCCCATTGCAGCAATGGTGGAGTGGGCACATAAGGTTGGAGCAAAGGTTTTAGTGGATGCATGCCAGCATGTGTCCCGCATGCCAGTTGATGTACAAGCATTGGGAGCTGATTTTTTGGTTTCATAATCCCATAAGGTGCACACTTTGTTGCACAGGTAAAGGGGTTGGTGTTGAAGGGAACAGCTTATGATTCAGATTTCTGTGTGGTTTGAGGTCCAACAATCTAACAAGATATATCATTTACTATTTACCAGCATATTAGTTCCATACAAGAACATGGGAGGGGAAACCCTACTAAGCTGATGTTTGTGAACTTCAAGATTGACTTATGCTGATGCAAGTTTCTGTGGCAGGTGGAGTGGCCCAAGTATCTTTATGAAAACCTGTCAAAGGTACCTAGTGTGAAAATCTATGGACCACCACCACTAGGGGCTAAGGGTGATCTACAAGCCTCACTTTGTGCTTTCAATGTTGAGGGTATTGATGCCACAGACCTTTTGACCTCCCTTGATCAGCAGGTAAGGTCCATCTGCTTTGTAGATTGTGTAATTCAAGTATTTTTCAAATTAAAGCAATTATCACACATTTTTGGGAGAACTTGGAAATACTTGTCATTTTGGTTTGGTTGGACCTGTTCAGCATGTGATAGCAATCCAACCTGGACATAATTGCACACAACTACTCCATCACACATAGGATTGAATGCAAGCACCCAAGCTATTACACCCTTTTACAATACCATGATGAGATTGATGTGTTTCTTAGGGGCTTGAAAGACACAATTTCATTCTTCAGTTCTTTTGATCAATGTCTGTAGCATTCCTGGGAGTTGTATATTATTCCTAAAACCTAAACAGAGTTCCAGCCCAAAAATGGATTGCTAGTAAAAACACTATGAACCAGAACAGATAAGCTAGTTTAGAGTTGTAGGAATGCTTCCAATTGTTGCTCACCTGACCAAGCAGTCTGTTTTGTTTGAAGACAGGGAAGAATGCTGTGTTTAATCCACCACTCCTTAAGACAAATCCCTATTAGGTGGTGGGTCCTGGTTGCATGATGAGCTCTACTGGTGGACCTAGCAACAAGCAATCCATGAGTTCATAGCTATCACCAGCTTGATTTTCCAGCAATTCATCATATGGTATCTATGACACAATAGCCAAAAACTGCTTGCACTCCAAAACCTTGTATAGTTAATGGCTGTATCATGTAGTCAATATCACCTGGGGTGAATCATTGTTGCTATGATGCTCAAAAGTTAAAAAGTTCAGCAAATACAAAATCTAACAACAGGATGAGTCTTGCAAACTTGAAGCACATAAGAGCTTGAACTCTGAGGTCACCCCAATCGACAATATTCCAAAAACAAAGATACTTCACCAAACCAGTTGTGACCTGACATCAATGAGAAACTCAAAAGTGGAACAAAAACAAAGTATGAGAGGTACCAGACATCTTCTTCCCACACATTTTTTGTCATCATTTTGTGGTTGATTCATAGCTCACAAATCAAGCCAGAAAGCAATCAAACAAATATTCACTGCACATCATGAAACTAGCATAATAAAAGCTCACAAACTAATAAAAATCTGTGTGAGGTGTTTTGCACCTGATCTGACCTGATCTGGTTCTGCAACAGTGTACCTTGTGTACCAAACCCTAATGCATCAGTGCAGAGCTTGCACTACATCACTTGTGACAAGTGAGTTATGGTGCACTTTTAGAAAATGATACTAGTGGGCCACCACATGCCCCCACTTGTACACAACATTTGGGGACCAAGTAATATGGGTTGGGGAAGATGTCTGTCCCAGTTGCATGTGCAAAACCTGAAACAGTTCCAGTTCCAGGGTTTACACACTTTCCAAGCATCACTCACAACCATGCTTTCCCCACCTGTAAAGTCTTGAAACCTGTTGCCACAAGTTTAAATGTCAAGTGATATTTAATATAGTATTAGTTATATTACTGACTGCCTCCATTTTGAAAACTGCAACATGACATTGCATAATATGTAGGCTAGTTCAACTCTTTTTAAACTATGACCTTGAAAATTCTTCTAACTAAAAACCCCATCCATGGCCAGGGGAAATGAAGGCTCTGGACTCATCCAAGGTTATATAGTGTCAATTCAAAAAGTCTAATATCATGCTTTAAAAAAAAAATCCAAATATTATGATTTCCGCTTGTATTAGTTGATCATATGTGACAACGAGGTAAGAATAATGATAAAGGAGATGGATGTTTATCAATTTTGAATTCATTTTTATAAATGCAAATAATTCAATTCATTTTAAAATATGAGCTTGAATTTTTTTATAATAGGTCTAAGAGTTAAACAATGGAAAAAGATTATTCCTAAAAAAATTAAAAGAGAATTTGAAGAGTGTTAGGTTGTCTAGAATGTTGGTATTAAGACTTGGCATAACAATTACACAACAAAATCACACAAGAAGTTGAGATTTACTTGCAGTTTTAAGTTGGAGGTGAAATGCAAATATTGGTAATGTAATGCCATAGTGCTGGTCTTTGTTTTAGTGGTGAAATTTCCCCCCAAAAAAAATTAAAAATTAAAAGTTCGAAAATTAAATGATTTTGGAGGGTTTCAATGACCATAGCCCACAACTGAAGGGGAAAATTAGTAAAAATTCCTTGATTTCTATACTGGGTTTTGAGTGTGTAGCCATAAATATAGAAGTTTGATTAAAGATTTGTCATAAATGTTTATATAGCCAGATTTGGGTCATTCATCCTAGGGATGATTGCCATTTTTTCTACATCTTCCAATGAATGATTGCCACTTAAGTTACATTAAAAATTTCTTAAAGAAGACATTATGCATAATCCTCTCATTACCTGTGTGAGACATTGATTTTAAAGAGAGTTTTGCAGCATTATTGGTGTTTAGGGTTGTTAGGATAAAATAACTAGTGTAGCATGTGTTGTTTGCCCAAATGTGAGTTCATTACCTAACTATTTTTTCCTTTTAAAACCATTTTTGTAATCTAATTGAATTTTTAATGACAAAAAAAATTCAAAATTCAATATCTCTCACACCTTCAATCTAAAAATTTCCAAATGACCTTCATTAAATTTTACTCATTTATGCCTTTCCAACAATACCAAGAGCATGCCCAAATTCTTTTATAAATTTGAGTTTTGATTCAAAAAAAAATTTAATTAAAATTTTGTTCAATATTCAATAACTTCTCCAATGTAGGTCAAAACATTATGAAACCAACTCGATGCACCCTTACCCATCAAGAGCTTTGCAACAATACCAAGAGCATGTCAAGAACCACCGTGGTTTGAGAGATGTGAACATGACAAACAAACAAATAAACAACCTTCATCAAAAGATAAGCACGTCAAGAATATCAACCATGCAAGCATGCAAAGTCTTCTCACTCTTATTGAGCATGAAAGATAATTTCCATGACCTCAAAAAATCTATAATAATTATGCTTGGATTTTGTTGTTGCTTGGATTGTCACGTTTGATGTGTTATGTGATATCTAATTTTTTTTCAAATGTTACAGGTTAGATTGTTGTAAATGCTAGAGAACTCCATGTCTACTAACATTTAGGAGAGTTGGACTGTATCAAAAATTTCAACGAGAACTTGATCTCCTGAGATCTTGAAGCATTCAACAGCTGTACATGTGTGTTGACGTTGGTACTTGAGCTGTTCTTTCACTACAAGTTGTAAGTTTTTAAAGCAACATACAGCTGAATGCATGTGAGAATAAGATTATAAACAGATTTTCTAAAAACCCATTTGTCAGACTTTCTTTCGAGATACATACCTGGTTTACTGTCAGCAAAATCTCATCCAGCTACGGGCAATTTGCGCACCATAATTCCACTGCCACCTTAGTTGGGTGTGGAATCTGGATAGAGGACCATGGTGTGTGACCTATTTGTAAAGAGAAAATCCACAGACCAAATATAAATCTATAGAGTATTAGATGCTTATAAACGATGGGTGTTATAAGCTCATCTGCCACATGGTCTCTATAACTTATGTGTGATAATCTAGCAGCTAGCTTTCTTGCCATCATTGGAGCGATGATCAGTTACTCTTGACTATGTGCATGGGGATGATCATGCTAATCTAGATTGCAACACTCGGCACCAGCCTTTTCTTACTGGTGACATTTCATCAAAAAGTGAGATTTCAAATGCAAAAATAAAACAACTTTGGGGGTTTTCAATAATTCAAAATTTGAAAATTTTAAGATAAGCATTGTTAGATTTATGTATTTTGGTTTGACTAGGTAGCCAAAAACATAGACTTGGACATTTTCATTTTCATTTCTCATTTATAACCAAATTTGGTTAAATCTTCATAGGGATGATTGTCAATTCGATAATCATGCTCTCACCAGAAGGAATGCAACAAAAACATTTTTATTGTTCAATTGCATCTATACATGACAAGCTTTTACAAATCATTGTGATGGTGGAAGTCTCAATTCAAGAATCAAGAAACTTCTTTCTCATGATATTCCCCAAAAATGATCTTGAATTAATTCATAACCTTGTGGGGGGTGACCTCCTAGATTATTTGTTGGGCCAACAAATTCAATCTAGTTTTATTAAGGTCATGTTTGTATGTTATCATAATAATATACATGACAATGAACATTAATGTTCTCATATGTCTTTTCAATAGGACAAATTTCATAAGGCCACATGTTCATAAATTCATACACACTTGGACATTCAATAAATGCTTAAAGTTATTTGCAATGTTATGCATCTACATGTAATGAAAGATTATGGCATGGCTATATATGAAAAAGTTTTAATTGCACTATTAAAGGTTTGGATAATGTGGTGAGTAATGTACTAGTAATGTCATATAATGAATTATTAGGTTTTTGATAGGAATCTAAGGAGTTTAATAACATGTTAAAATAGGTTATCCAACATTTTGAAGATTTAATCAACATCTATTCTAATCCATTTAGTTTTTTGGTTAATTCAAAGATACATATTTGACTATGTTATGTTGTAAAAATAACTTATGTTAAAAATAGAAATGTGTCATAAGATACCATTTGTTCACTATGTGATATTTTCTCAATGACCATAATACCATAATAACTTTACCATTCTGGCATCTTCTTGACAATTTTTTTCGTTTTTTCACTTCAACAATAAAAATAAGTTAATAGTTAACAAGACAAAAGTATCAAGTAGTTTTGCACTATTTTGGTACATTGCACCATCAAACTTTGGGACATGTAGTCAATAGTAATGTCAAAGAAATTTCTAGGACTTTGGGCATTGTGAACAATTAATCTAGAAAAAAAATCAACATTTTGTTGAAAACAATTCAATTACTATTGAAATGGTAAAGACACCATGATAACAAGTGACTATATGTATGTGTTAGGTTTGGAACAACAAGTATATAATTGTTTATGGTCTTCAAATTGTAAACTTGACATATGTACAATACTAGAATTATCATATTGTATGGGTGATTTTTTTTTCTTTTTTTATATTGATTTTAGTAACATTTAAATGTGGATAATATTGTTCATAATATATTGATGTCGACCCAAGTTCAAATTGTAATTGAAACATGTAGGTTGTTTTAATTTGTCAACTATTTAAGTGTGACATACATTTTAATTAAGTCGATCATTGTCAAATTAGTTAATTTTATTACCATATTCAATTCCACATTTGTGAATTTTTTATTTAATAAAATCTACGTACATCCAATTACGATCATGTCTAATGTGATGTATTGTTTTTGTTTCTAGGTTTTGTTTTTGGTGATATTCTACTATTAAGGAAGGTTGTTCATTTGTTTTATTTTGTCACATTGAAAACTTCCAAACCACATTCCCCTTGCTATGTTTTTGGTATCATAAAAAAACCTTGATAGGTAAAGGTGCACCAAGGTGGTTTCAGAATGTTCAAACCTATAATGCAAGACTTAATATTGAACATTGAATAAATTTTTCATTGAAAATTCAATAAAAGTTTAAGAAAAGTGGGGGATGATGTTTGTATTATTGGAAATCCCTCAATTATTAAGGTTTTATCAAGGCAATTTTGTAAATTCTTAGACCTAATGTATGGGAGATGTTGAGTTTCACTACAACAAAAAAGGGGCATATTGCGATCCAAATATCCTCGCAAACAACAAAGAAATCAGATTCCGAAAACCCGCAGTTCCGAACACGAATTCGTCGCAAACTCTTAAGCCTTTGCGA
>Ga0116230_10002524_pt1 | contig 17625 bp, 10 predicted proteins | sample S1TSphfallax_3_FD_88678 | JGI IMG/M metagenome (GOLD analysis project Ga0116230, IMG submission 88678) | Host-associated microbial communities from peat moss isolated from Minnesota, USA - S1T2_Fd - Sphagnum fallax MG | ecosystem: Host-associated > Plants > Peat moss > Unclassified | place...
AAGAAACATACATGGATCTCTAGGTTTAACAAGTAGATTTTTATAGAATGGCCCTATCGATGTGCAAAATAGGCATGTACATGGATTTACATAATGGGAAATGGACATTTTACACAATGTGGATTGACATAACATGGGCAAATGGACTTTCACAAAATGGGTATATAAAGATAATTTGCACAATGGGCATGTGGTTTAGGTCAAATGATGCACTTGTTCACATTTGATCTCAAATAATTTGCCATCTCTATCTGTGTATATTTGTTACATGAGTTACAAAAAGTGTTCACAAATGGTCAAATGAGTGTACACTTTCAAGTGATCCATCCAAGACCAAATGAATGCCTTCTATTGAGGTCAAAATATAGGTGGAGGTGACCCTAAAACCTAAACCATGAACCACAACATAAGCTAAATCCAAATCATGCCCCCTTAGATTAGAGCACTTAAATAATCGAGACCTTTAATTACAACATTTTCATGCCCATAAAAATCAATCAACTTCAGTGTAAGGCTAATGCAACAATATTGTCACATATGAAATTCCAAAAGTTTACATTTTAGGCTATGCTTTTCCTCGAAGGATACCTAGTGCACTTATAATGTAGAGTTGATAGAAATATAGTATGGCATACCTTCATTAGCAGAGTCAATTCTAACAACCTTCATTTCTTCAATACGACTAAGAGATTTTGTAATAAAAGAACTGCGATTGATGGATCGGTTTATGTGGTATATAGTTTGTTGCAATTTCAATAGCCTTAAAGTTAAGTGAAAACATAATTCATTTGTTTTAAGAATACATTACATGTAAGCCCCATCCATTCCAATGGACCCATAAACCCTACAATCAATCAATTTTTCTTTTGTGGTATTATTTATTTTGTCAAAACCCCAACCATAAGAAGTTGAGGCATGCTGGTTGGACAACCTTTTTATACAAAAGAGACTAGGATTGTACTTCAGTAATTTTGGTGACACATGTTACATGCATAGGTAAACAAACCACTTCACTTAGTTGCACCTTCATAACTTTTTGACAATGTCTAGGCCATAAACTAAGCTAAAGACATCATAATCAATTTGCAGTATTTGCATATTATAGTCAAATACTCATAATTTTAGGCAAATGGACATAAGAATGTTGCTAAAAGACCATTTAGGAAATTCCTATGTCTTGACATTCACCATATCATCCAATGATTAATAATAACATATATGAGTTCCATTATACCATGCACAATAGCTACCTCATTGGTCAAATCAATACCCTCTTGTTTCAACCATTCCAACCTGAATGTATGTTGCTACATTCATAACTCCTACACAATATCCTACATGACATTTACCTTATTAGTGTTGTCTTTTTTTGGCACCAAACTAATAGCAATTCACTCCTAACCCCAACATAAAGTTGCAGACTTGTATGGTGGTGCCTAGCTCATCGATGTTGTGTGCATCACTCTCAAATCTTGGGTGCACATCAATGTTTTGCGAAACAAGCACACAGAAAGAGAACCAACAAATTGTGGACCATTGCTAGATGGCCCAATCAATTGGATGATCAAGGCAATGGCTTGATATGAATGTTAGTTTCATCAAGTTAAGGTTTTTTTCTAGGATTTTTTGTTTGGAGCCAAAGTGGCTACCATCCATAAAAATATGTAAGAAAAATGGGGATTAATCGTAAGAAGATTTAGCCAAATTTGGCTATAATTCAAATATGAAGTACAAAAATTCAATCATTTTTCTATATTTTTGGCTACACATTGAAAACCAACTATAGAAATGTGGCAATTATTATTATTATTTTTCTCACTTTTGCTGATTGAAATCACTTCATTTTTGAGTTTTTAATTTTTAATTTTTTTCTTGGAAAAAAGTTGCTAGTAAAAAAAGGTTGCATTGGGCAACTTTCAAGCATGTTGTTTGGATGGATATTCAACATTTTGTCAAAATGGATGAATTAATTCATGTATGTATAATGGTTTTAAAAGGAAGTATATGGTTGGGTGTCAAATTTCCTTAGTCTCTTGTTATAGTGTTTGAGAGTTTGAGTTTGGCCATTGTGTTGTTGCACATAAGTAACTTTTGAACATTTGGGTAATTTACAATATAAATTTTCTTTTTGCACAAATGTGGAGGATATAGTTGGTGAGAAAGTGAGGACTATGGTTGATATATATATATTTTAATTGTGTGACGAGTTGTAAGAGTGATCAAATTGCAACTGTTCAACAATTGGACTTGGACCAATTATTATAATAAGTAAATAATAAGTAAATAGGTTGTAGGTAGATACTAGGAAGTTAATGAATTAGTTAATTAATTAGTGAATTAACTATTTAGTCCATGAATGAGTTATTTACTTATGGAGTTGACACATTTGAAAGGGAAACCAAATTGTATGGGGTAAAAATATCTAATCACAATCAAATTGCAAACTATTTGCAACTAAGTTGCAACTAATTTTTTTATCCCATATTGTTTGGTTTCCTTTTCAAGTGTGTCAATTATATAAATAGATGTTGTAAACATTAAAATACACAAGATTTGCCAAATGGGATGAGCCAATTGAAGAAGTTTAACCCTAATTTGGTTAAATCCAAAATAAAGTAAAACAAATTCAAAAATGTTCTAAGACTTACCTATTTATTTCAACCTACACACCTACCTTGGCCTACTTACCTACCTACCTACGCCTAATACCCACCTATTTTTATTTTAAATGTTTCAAAAATCATAAATGTTGTCATGTGGCACAAAACTATTTGCCCACGTGTATGAATCAAAGACCTTAAAAAACAAATGGTTGAGATAAAAATTTGGTAATAAATTTGATTTATTTAATATTCTTTTCAGGTTTTTACTTTCATCCTATATATTGACGAATTGAATCTTAAGAGTAGGTGGGTTAGGCTAGCCTTAGGTCATTTAAAACTTAAGTTAAGTCACTTAACCTAAGCTTCCTAGGTTTGGTCATGTAGGTTAAGTTAGGTCACCTAGCTTAAGGTGTTTAGCTTAGGCCACCTAGGCTAGGTCCTAAGTTGTTTTATTTGACTACGAGCTAATTACCACATGATATCATACAACTGGGCCAAAAAAAAAAAAAAACTTAAATTGCTTGGTGTTTATTCATAAATTGTTAAAAAAATCTTGAATTCATCCTAGGTTACCATTTGGCAACAAGACATTAATATAAAAAAAATTAAAATTATATTTTAAATTAAAATTTGGTTATTGAAAATGTCTTCCATGATTGTGGTAAATATGAATATAGTCACCAAGGACATAGTCACAAATGGCATTTGCAACTACGATAGTTTGCAAGCAATGGTAAATATAATGTGGACATATGGACTAGCAGTGATGTAATCATGGCCAATCATACATGTGGTGTATGACTATGGTATTGGTCCTTTATGCAGTCATATTTACCATGTTTTGGCATAGTGTAAGGACTATGTTGAATGCAATAAAATCCCCCACGACTTTTGAAAAAACATTAATGAATCTAAACATTAGAATTAAAAATTTTCAAATGTATAATTTTTTTTACTTGTGAATTTTCATTTCAATGATTTTTATGCAATTCCAAGATGTTTCATTAGTTATTTAGTGAATACAAAACAATGGATAGTTTGATGTTGATTGGGGCTAAAACTTTGAATGGCCTTTATCCTATGTAAAACTAAATTGTTAAAATTCTGAATTTTTTAGGGCCGTATATTGATGATTATGAAGCCTTAGTATTGAAAATAAATTGAATATGTGTTTTAATTTGGTTATCCATTATAATCTATTTGTTTATATTTGAATGTGCTTTCACTAGTATGATTTTAGAGAATAACAACTATGTTCACAACTAGATTTATAGTCATTTTAGATTAAATGACTATGGTCACTAAAGTTGTGTTAGACAACTTGTTTAAGCAACTCAACATGACATGTGTCAAGTCATGTCCAAAACAATTATGTATAATGTCCATATGGATAAGTAAAAGTATGTAGCAATTTTATAGTCATTTAGAACACATGAAGTCAATTACAATCATTTATGACACCATGTAGTCATATTGTAGTCATTTAAGACTAAGTTTAAAATGTCATTAGAAAGAATTGAACCTTCATTTCCATGGCCACAAACCAATTCCTTAACCATCTAACCAATACCTCAACTTGTGATATATTATGTCATTGCATAAATATAAACATGTATATTTCAAATCTTATGCATATTCATATATCATTATTTTATTATGCAAGTTCATAATAAATGAATTTAACATTTTAACGACATAATTATAATTTATTTAAATAAATATTTCTAATTTAATATTCAAATTTAATGTTTTGAAATTTTGATTTTAGTTATAAATTAAATATAAATATATATTTTAAGTTAGTTTTAATATTTAATATTTGGCATATACAATTGTCTTTTTTAATAATTAATTTAAACTGATTTAATATTTTGGTCCATAAATTAAAATTAAAATTAAGATTATGAATTAAATTTAATCCATATTTTTAAATCCATTCTTCTATAAAAATTGTAATTGTCAAATCTTTAGATGTAAATATATTATATGAATTCAAAAAATTTATTTCAAAACATTTAGTGTAAAATTTTAAACTATAAACATACACATAAATATCACATGATTTCATTTTAAAAAATTAATTTAATTATCAATGAATAGACCTTTATACATGCATCCATGCCATTTGTAAAAATAATGAATTAAAATATAACATTTTAAAAAGTCCCTAAAAAATGATTCCATTTGAATTTCATATACACATGTGTTTTCATGTAATGCATACATGACTATTGCCATTACAAAATGACTTAAGAAAAACTTTATGAATGTACATGTTGAATTACATTTTATGATGTATGATGTCAATTATTATTTACATTTTCAATATAATTCACAATATACAATTAAGTTATGATTATAATTATGTTAATTGATTACACAGTTACATTGTGTGGTAAAAAATTGCACATGTTAAATGTAAAGTAATGGACATTAATTTTTCTCATCATAGATCTTAAATGATATTATATTTTTATAGTCAGTAGTTACATAAAATACCAAATCCTTTTAATATCATATGTAATATCATAATGTCAGTTATTATTGTTGGTTAGTCACTTTAACAACTTTAGATCTTTAACTTGAGAATATATCAAATTGAATACATGCCCACATTATGCCCATTAGTCCATTAGTTGTAATAACCACTAGATTGCAACTACACATATTGCCACATAAGCTAGATTGTTGCAAATATGGTTCATCATTGTTTATTTAGTTGTTGAAGATCACTAGTTGTTTAACAAGTGGTTACATATGATATGAATTCTTCTAGTGTTTTGACCATTAATTAAACACTACAAAATTTGAACTTCATTAAATTTTTCTTTTTTTGTAATGCAAGAGAAAGCAAGGTTACATTTTCATGAAGATTGGACATGTGTTATGTGAGATTATTTGTATATATGGTGAAATTTAATTATTATATTAAATTTTATAATGATGTTGAAGAAGTTATGTTTGATAAACTTAATGTATAATGTATCATTGAAGGTTTCATATATTTATTATAAGAAACTTGAGATGTATATTTTTGTTGAAATGTACACATTTGATTTATTTAAAGAATAATCATTCTATAAACATGTTTAATTACATATTTTTGGAAAATTCATGGAAACACATGTGGATTAAATTTTGAAGTTGGCAAATTATCATCATCATATGGGCCCCAACCAAAACATGGAAGCCATTTTTCAAACATGATAAAACCTAGTCCTTAGAATCTATACATGGGCCTTGTACTAATTAAATCTTATAGTTGGATTGTACATCCTTTTGCATTTAAAACATTTTGGGGATCTTCACATTTGTCAATAACTTTAAGGGCCTTAAAACTTTAAAACAAATTTAGTAAACTCCAAAAAACATTTAGGGTTGTGAAGAAAACATGAGTAAAGATTAAATCCAACATGCAGTTAATCTAATCCATACTAAAGGGCATTTGGACAACACAACAATTGCCATTTTAGTTCAATGTGCCATGTTCTCGTCAATAAAAAAAGGAGCAAACTTAAAATTCAATTTAAATTTGCATTAATTAAAGTTTAGAACTCCACATTGAATTTGCAAACTTAAATTGAAATTAAACTTAATTTGCATTAATTAAAGTTTGGGACTCCACATCAAATTAGTCAACAACATACATCACTAGCCACCTAAAAGAATCCACAAAAAATTGAGAAAGATGCATATTTATATCTTCAATTAATACCTCAAGGCCATCCTTCAAATAGCCTTGAACCCAAGATTTAAAATCAGGAATTTCTTGTATTAGTTTGGCAATGAAGGGCCACTTTTATGAAACCATAAAAACTTCATTAAGTCTACAAATACATAGATTTTTTTTTTTCAATTTTTTTGACAAATAGCCATAGCTTCCATTAATATTTTCATCCATATGACCAAGAATAAAAAAACCCAATTGCAATGGTTTTGCACCAACAAATTGCTAAGGTGCTTTCAATGCCTTCACACATCAAAAATTCCCTTGCCTTAATTGTTTGAAAAATTTATTTTGTAATTATGATGAAACAACTTCTATGGCTCACGAACTAGGTTTTTTTCCAAAGTTTTAAACAAATGTAAAAGATATCCAATGGGGAAATTAGGGCATTTGGCTATAATTCATTGGAGTATTGAGCAAAGATTTTATCCCCATGCCAGCGAACAATCATTCCATATAGATTAATTGACAATTGATCAAATTAATTGATTGATTTTTAGTGCTAACATTATTTTTTCCAACTTTGGATATTAGGTTAAAAAATTACTCACATACTATGCATTTTGCAAAAGGCGAATACCTTCTCCACACATTCACATTGGGTGTAAATGAGATAACATGAGCCACACCTACCTACTTAGGGGACTGCTTTGGAGAGAATATTTTTGGAAATATTTTCACAAATGTTTTCAATAAAATCTTTAAAAATCTTGAAAATTTTCTTTATATTATTATGTTAAGGTGTATGTAAAAATTTTCAAAAAAGATTTCATTTTCAAAATTTTTGAACCCCATTTACAAATCATTTTTGTGTTTAAAAACAACCTTTACAATGCTTAATGAATGCTTTTGAATTTTTTTTATTCATTGGATTTTTTCAAATTAATTCACATGTTTCAATGATATATTAAAAATCTTACAATATGAAAAAATCTTATATTTTCAGCAACAAATCAAATCGGCACTTTTAAATATGAAAAATTAAACAAGCATTACACTTGCTATGGCTCCTATTTGTGTGACTGCACGCATTGGAATGATATTTCCTTCTCAACCAGCTCATCGCAAACTGAGAAATCTCATCAATATTTAATGCCTTGCTAATTTGTAATTGCAAACATACAATACAATGTCTTTTGAGAAATAATCAACTTAAAATTAAACCTATATATACAATTTAACACAAAGCAAGGACAAAAATACAAAAAAAAAACCAACATGATAAAATCATATATATGACATTAAGCACACTTTATTGCTCCGTTCTTCATATTTTTTCATATGTTTGGAATGAGAAGGCAAACATCCTATCTCCCATTCTTAATTCCCTTCATTTGATGTGGTATTATATCAACGCATTAATTAATAAGTGATTGAACATTGCATTCTGCCTATCTAGATGTGGGACATTGCTATTTCATTCCAATGTTCCCATTGGCCGTTGGATCATCCCACATTCAACAAGCATCGGTGCATTGACCTCAGGGGTGTTGCCTTTCAAAGTGGAGAACTAATTCCAAGCAGAGCCATTAATTGTGTTGTATAGGAAAGCTCAAACTTGGTTACACTTTGTAGATGGTTGTCAAGCATAGTACCAACTTGTTTCATTGGAAGGGCAGCTCTATTTTTACTCTGAAAAAGTAAACAGGCCTAAGAGTAGGTTCACTGGCACCAGTAAAGTGGGCTGTATGGTGTGCTTTGGATGAAATACATTCCTGAAGTAGTGTGCAAATGGATATGAAATTGAAAATTTCCACATTTGCAGTGGTCTCAACAACTCCCACTAAAAGCACTGACTACTTCTGATTGGCCAGCCATCATGATTGACCTTGGTTATGGCATTTAAATAGCCTCTCATTTATGATCTTTTAGTGTCCAATTTGTCATGTTTATGTGTGGGGCTTGGGAAACAATTAACACTCTAAGAGTGCATAAAAGTTTTACAAAAGCTTAAAAGTTCATATATTTTTAATCCTGGAGATTAGTGCAGAGTCCAGACTCCAGATCCAAGATGATGAATGTCCAGGGACGGTTTAAACTACTATTGTGTTGGGAAATGGTTATTGTAAAGTGGAGAGAAAGTAGACAAGCTTTTCACAAAGTGTCAAAATACAAAGTACAGAAACAGATGTTCAGGGGTGGTCTAAAATTATTGTTTTGGAAATTGTCATTGTAAAGAGTAGACAAGTAGACAAGCTTTACACAAATTAATGTCATAATGCAAAAGAATGGGAAATGATTGTGTCGTATACATGCACAGCAGGTCTGGGGGAGTCTTGGGCAAAGAACTAACTGATAATAAGGTGGGAAGATTGTGGCTCAATACATCCATATTGTGTACAACTTTCATTAGTTCATATACATTCCATGGACGGTTTCTGTTCTTTCACCCTATTAGCACTCTAGCATAGTGCTTAGGGCAACAGAAATGTCATGTGGTACAGGGCTTATTTAGAAGTACAGCAATGTAGAATGTGTGACCTTTAGAACTATAAAGGTGTGGTGCAAGTGTTGTGGTCGGTGCGCTAAATGTACCCTAACTAATTTGTAGGAGGTAGAAAGTAGAAAGCTGTCAGGCCCCATGCTTATGTTATTATCAACTTGCTGGCATAACAGGGTGAAACCTGCCAGCAAATTGTGTGAAGGAGTAGACAATTTGATGTTGGTACCAATTTTTAGTCATGGTAGTAGAACTCATTTTGTCCTTACAACTGTTATTTGGGGGGCCCAAAGTGTTGATGTGCAACTTTGATCATATATTTTAGTAGTTGCTTGTGTTCCAAGATTCGTACCAGATAACTATGCTAAGATCACATGAGATATGGAACGTCATAAGATATCAGGGGGGTGGCTCTTGTTTTGTCAAGTGAGTGGTGTAAATTGTATTTTTTTGTAATGTGTGATAAAAGGTTGCTCACACAAATGAGAGTGACGTTGTAAGTACACCCCTCAACATAGCAAATGATCACCCTACAATCAGGCTATAAAATAAACACCACAAGTTTAGAAAAATAGGTTAAGTTGGCCCTTACTTCTGAAATGCATATGGCAGATTTCAGAAAAAAGTGACCAGATAACACAAATCCTATGGCTATGTACTTGGTATGAAATAAAACCCCACAAAAGAAAAAGGAAAACCAACAAGCAACCTAGTGTATATATTGAGCCATCAGTCAAACCACGCTCTTTTGTGCTCCTTGTTCCCTCTTGCTGTTCAGGAAATGGTTCTAGATGCCAACAATTTGTTTTTCTTTACCAGGGCAGCATTCATGACTGGTAGGCAGTTCCCTGATCTAAACCAGAAACTTTAGGTTGAAAGTTTATAGTTCATAACTTGTGGGCCTCCACCCGCACCGCCTATCTGTAACTCTACTAATGTTTACCACATCTAACATTGAGGGTTAATTATCTCCCCATCTCCACCCAAAAAGGGGAGCATTGATGTATTTTACTTGTGCTCATAAGTGAGTCTCTTGCGCATGCCCTGGGCTCATAGGTGATGAATGTATAATTCTGGTGCTTCAGAAATAATGGCCTTTCCTCCCCTCCCCTCTTCCTTCATCCATGAGTACGCCATTTGTCAACACCTCCGATTTCTCACCATGCACGCAAATTGTGTCAAAAATCGAAACCTACCAGCCGGGGAGACAACTAACAATTGCCCATCCAATGAAAAAAATCAGTAGTAAAGGGCTGGATTTCTCAAATGGGAATGCAGTGTGTTGCTATAAGTGGCTACCCATGGTTGTGGATGGGTCCAAAATAAGCGTCACCCGCACCCAATGTGTAACTTCTTACCTCATACATGTACCGCCTTTGCAACAACCACAGAAAGAACATAGTGAATTTTCCTAAAGTGGAAGGTTCAGCAGGTGAGCCAATGATTTTTTGCAGTTGCTAAGATTGAAGCGTGACAAACATGTGTGGTGGAAGAATTTGGGGAAAAAAGTAAATCCAATCTGTTTAGTCGGCTGGGATCAGGTTCCCTTCTTTTCTTGACCAATTGAATTGAAGTTTCCTAGTTACAACTCCCCAACACAACAATGCCAAAGGAATGGACAGACCATATCTTGGTATAATCTGCAGGCTTTCCATTTAGGGGTTGAAGGACAAGCCTGCGCTTCGTTAGGGTACAGTTGGAGTTACCATTTTGGGCAGGGTGCGGCCAACATGGGCCAAACAAAAAATGGGCAACTCTTGGCTTTTAGCCATCCGGCTGCCCTGCCCCACCATGTGAACGTTCCTGCCTCGCCCGCATATATTGGCCGCTCACTGCCTCTTCAGTGCCATCTCCTTTCTCTGTCTCTGTCTCTCTCTCTCGCGCCTCACGGCCCCAAGCACTTCTTCGCTTACGGCCTCATGCTTTGCCTCCTCCAGCAACATGCCTGTCGGTCTCATGCCTTGGAGCGTTGCAAACAGTGACGAGCCAAGTCGCATCGAGAGCGGCTGACAGTGCGACTCGTGCGTTTGGTAATTGTGATTCATTATCTGTAGGTGTTACGTTATCGAAGTCGCATCTAGAGAGAGAGAGAGAGAGAGAGATGCCAAGTCTCTGAGTGATCCGAGTGCAGAGTACTCTGGGTCAATTGCTGGTCGTGATGAGACTATGTTATTTCGACAGTAGCATGGAGTCGCCGTTGAGTTGCAGGTCTGCACAGATAGAAGCTGCTACGTCATCCAGTTGCTGTTGTAAGTGTTTTTCCAGATGTGAAATATCCAGGCTTCAATACTGTGTTCAGATTGGTGTGGGCTGTGCAATTTGTTGGGTTTCACCTTGGAAATTAGGCTAGGAAGTCATGGGGTTTGCAATCATAAATTTCTAAGTACGTTGTGTGCGAGTGTTGTACTATAAATGTCTTCGAGGTGGCCTCCTCGTACGTGTTTAGTTAGCAATCTGATTCAGGATAACAACTTTTCATTTGTAGAAATTTTCTTAACTTGCTTTGGTCTTCAAAATTCAAAAGTTGAAGTTCAAAAATAAGGAGTGCTTTCTTTGTTTCAAGAGTTCTCAAGTTTTGACCCTTTTATCTAGCATTGCATGGAGTCTATGTCTGGAGCATTAAAAATTTTATAAAACAAATTCATATGTTCTATGTAAAGAAAATTTGTTTTCAATTTCATTTGAATGAATGAAATGAAAAAAGTTTTAATATTGAAAATGATTCGGACATAGCCTTCATGCATACTAGATGAGTGTCAGAACATGTGAATTTCTGAAACTGTTCGTACAAATCGTGTACCGACTTGTCCTTCAGCTAATAACATGAGAAATCATGTCAATTTAGGTAAGTGTATTCAAACTCAAATTTTCTCTTGACTTGTTTCTGATTTGACAATTTCCTGTGATGGTCCGGATCTGATACTATCCTCCCTGTGAAAAACTTCCAAATGACTTTGCAGCACTGCAAATTGCAGAATCATGTGCACATAGACTTCTGCTGTATAATTAGAGTGGTGATGAGAAGCTTCAGTAGCTGAGGCAGCTACAACTTCGTAATTAAATCTGGTTGTATAGATCTAGCGTGTGCAGCCTACCAGTCGGGGATTTCATGCGATGAAGAGACTGAGTAGTTGCAGCTAATGAGCTTTCCATCACACTCAGGCAACGACCTTCACCTCACTTATGTCTACCTCCAACTGTGCACTGATTGGTAGTGCTCACCGCTGTGTGAGCAGCCTCGAGTCTCGACTAAGTTTCGAAAGAGCAGGAAGGTGAACATCCTAAACTGAATCGTTTGTGAATCTGTGCAGAAGTTCATTCTTTTTATGATGATTAAACATGCAGCCAGATAACACTTGATCTCATTCTATCCTTTTTGGAAAGCGACATGATCGCGAGCCTAACGCTTAGACTGTGTTCAAACATGCAGCCGCAGTACTTGTACCACATATCTAGAGATTAGTCCGGGGGACATGATGGAGTTGAACACGCAGCAGAGGAGCTGATGATCGATAGCCACGAATTCTCGAACAACACGCTAATTTCAGAATATCTCTCGCATCATCTCGGGTGCTCTTTTGGAAAACGACTCGATTGAGACTCTAGAGTCGGTCGAACTCGTCCTTGCACGGAACTGAGTACATTTCCAGAGAGTTCTGCCGTCTCTCAGGACCAGAGCTTCAACTGAAATCGCCCAGATACATCATATTACAATTACCTTCTTCACGTGTCTTATGAAGTTTTGCAAGTCAAATTCGTTATTGAAAGGAGGTGAAAATAGCAAGGTGGAGATCATGTTTCCGCAGGAGTTTATATAATATTAGAGTTCTGGATTTCTGAGTTAGAAATAACCTGGATCCAACTCATGAACATGTAGAAGAAGCACAAGAACTCATGTCTTTTCCATACTTACAACAACAGCAGCAAACAAAAAAACTTCCCGCTATAAACATGGTGGTGAGCACCTATAGCACCATTAGCTTCCTGCTAGAACTTGAACCAACCAGTGTGCTATCTGCCCCCTTCAGGTGCAACCAACCTCCTGTACTGGAATGGGAACCTGCCTCCAGCTTCTGGTGGAACTGGCCTCCCTACTGGAACTGGAACTGCTTGCAGCGTCCTTCTGGTGCAACAGGCCTCCTACTAGAACCAGAACCTGTTGTACTGATATTGAGCTTGTGCTATGAGTCTGCTTCTGGTGCAACCAGAGCTGGAACCGGTTGCTGTGATATTGAGTTTGTAATATTAGCCTTATGGCGCAACCAGCCTGCTACTGGAACCAGAACCTGTTGTGCATTGATATTGAGCTAGTTATAGAATGACTGATATTTCAACTGAGAACTGGTAATGTCCAGAATAAAACTTTGCTAACTCACTTGTATGAAATGAAAAATCAACAAATTATTTTTATCATGTAACCAATGTACAACATCACACACAAATTGCAGTGAATTTCACCAAAAGCCAACTGTGGTACCTACACCTGCACTGAGGTAGTCTTGTAGACACCTCTAAGAGGATGAGGCGTTGTGTGGGAAAGGAATCCATAGTAATTGGAAACTACTATGAGGTGCAAAGTGAGCGAGTGAGTTAGCTATGGAAAAAAAGCTGCCACAAATTTACCAACGACATTCTAATCACTAAATCATCGAGAACTTCTAAACCTTGCTTTTCAAAAATTGGCAGCCCTTTGGTGGACACTTGGAAACAAGTTAGGCAGGTTCAATTTATTCAAAATAGACCTTCCACAGATGGATCTATTTCTCTATCCCTCTAACAATTTAACAGTGTTTCTTTCCAAAATGATTAAGTGTACTCCGGCAAGAGGAAACGCTTCCTGAAATGTTTTGGTGTCTCCCTGTCGTCCTGGAGGGTACCTCAACTAATTTGAGTTTATAATTTGGCAAAAAGCTATTCCTTTGCACAATTACAAGGGGCCAACTTGGCCACAGAAATCTGCGAAAGGATTCTCAAGTTTACTCAATTTTAGCTTGCACGCAGTGACACTCACACGCATGGTGCATTCATGTGAACACCTCCCATCTATGACATGATGATCTGTCCATTTCTCCAATCACAGAAATTAGGTGTTCCATTCACAATTGATCAAATTTTGACCTTCATTCTTAGGTGACAGTGAAAGCATAATTAAAGGGATAGTTAGGATTATCTTAATTGTAAGTTTTTCAAATTGTAGATGAAGTTAAAACTTATAAGAGTCATATTCAACATTAAGATTGTTAATGTTTTTAATTATTCATATTACAATAAAGTTTAATGAGAATCATATTTAAAATAATATGAATTCATGAGTTCTAAGACAAGAGTGGACTTATAGTGAATTTTTGAAATTAAGCATTGTCCTTATCATCAAATCAAAATTGATATGTGCACTGAAAAAATATGACATAGCATACATAGGGTCAATTTTATATATTAAAAAAAAAACATCAAATGAAGTGTTCAAAAGTAAGATGCAGTGAAACTTCCTCCTAAAAAATATTTCTGAGGTTTTATTAAATCTTGCATTTTCAGGTTTTATTAGTTTATTTCTCGTTGAAAACTTCATGTTTTTATATGAATTTTCGACCAAGTAAATGTTCATCCATATTTTTGAATGACAAAATATTAAGGAATGCATGTGAGATGCATAAGTTCTTAATTATCATATTGTAAAAGTTTTAGCTAGTGTTAAACATGGACTTTCATGAACCCAAAAAGGAGCCATTCATTTATTAACCATGTTTTGACTCATAATCTCATATAATACAATTTAATCATGTTTTTGTATTGCTTGGTATTGTTGACACCATAAATTGCACTTTTGAACATGTATTGATCAAGTTATGTTGTTATAGGTGTTATGTTTTATATTGTTTAATATGCATGTATAATAACTAGATATTGGGGTGATAAAAGGAACCATACTCATTTGCTTGGGTGATTGTTTAAAATCCAGTGGAACTATTTGCCAAGACAATGTGGTGAACTCTAATTAATTGCAAAAGGTGATGGATTAAAAATTCATTGTTTTTATAATGGTAACAAAGTTTTTTTATGGTCATGACATATTATATTTTTATGTAATTTAGGTGTGGATAATTATTATACATGATTATGGGTCATTAAATGAAGGCATTCCAAGTCTTTTGAAAAATGAAATAAACATCAAAATCATTAGTTAGAATATTTTTGGATTTATTTTATTCATCAAATTCAATTCAAATTGTTTCACATCTTATATTAAAAACAATATCATGTAAACATATTAAAAAATTTAAAACATGTAACATTTATACACTTTTTGACCTAGAAATATGCAAAACCAAACATTAGTTGTACACTTGCTTTGGCTTTTATTAGTGTGATTGCACCTACGAATATTAAACATTTGTGGAATTTCATACTAGTCTATCATGTATGTTAGTCAATATATTGTTTTTTCAATATGGAATTGATATGAATACTTAAAACTACACAATCTACATTTGTGACTCATTTGTGGATGAATCACAACTAAGTTTCATAATTCAACATAAAACATGAGGTGAATTGTGAGTTGCTTTCAATAGATTTCAATCCATGTTTTCCATGGATTGGTGGGCGTTGCATCAAAAAATCCAATGAATTGAATGTACACCAATATCATAATTGTTGATCACCTCACCACATGCCATTTCTTTTATTTCTTCTTGCTTCTTTGAACTCCTTACTTAATCTTAAATAAATTTTGTACATGATAAAGTCCTTTAAGTGCTTGAACTCAGAAGATGTTTTTTCATTGAAGTTGTTTCCATGGCAATGGTTGTGTTGCATTAACCTTTTCCTAGATCTAGTGGTGTTTTGGGAGTTTTACAAAGACCTTGCACTTGGGGAGAAGAGGTATTTCGACAAGTAATGCATCTCATTACTTGCCCAATTTGCACATGAATTGCATAGCTTTAGTTGTGGAGGAAGAAAAATGCCCAAACAACATTTGAACAATGGAATGGCACTTGAAAATGTGATTTTCATAGTGGATGCATATTGGACCTTCTATGCAACAATAATTCTTCTAGTGCTTAGACTTCATTTTGACTTGTAAGCTACTGTTGCACATCCAATGTAGTGTAGGTTGTTTCTTATGCATGGTTTAACTAGAAGCCACGTATCACTTGCTTCAACCAAATGAAGTCTTAAATTCAAAAAATGATGTTAACGAGTTTTTCTATTCCTGTCAATTTTTAATTTCTAACTTTCTCAACAATAGGTTCTAAAAATTACAACAGGTACATAAAGAAATCAAAAAATCTATCTACAATTCTTACAACATGTATTCAAATTGCAACATCTTAAAGAAAACATAATTGCAAAGAAAATAGTTGCTTTGTTCCTCAAAGTAGAAAACAAAATGGTCCAATGAAAAAAATGATAAAATGATCTAATGATAAAGTGATAATCAAAATGTGAAGTCCTCCTCACTAATTCAAAACTTAAATAGTCCAAATGGATCATTTAAACAATAATTAAATAGTACAAACATTAATAGTCCAAAAAAAGTTCAAAAAATAGTTTGTTTAACAACTTGTCCAAGTAACTACCTATTTTGCCAACGACCTGATCTACAAACTACCTGTTGACTAACTACTTATCAACATGTTTACTAGCCTAGTGTAATGCTACTTGTGAAATTCTGTAACAAGTTAGGTTAGGTCATAAGTTTAATAAAGTAACCTATTGTATATAACAACCTATTAGGTCCAATAACCGGCTAAGTTACCTGTTACAAAATTTGGGTAACAAATGACATTCCCAACTTCCATGTAAATAAATTGAAAAATTGTAAATAAACAAAACCTCAAGAAATTTTGACAATTGACAAACCATTATGACCAACTAGTTTAGTTATACCCATTGAAGATTATTACTCCTTCAATGAAAGTTGTGAGAATAAACTAAAGTAATGAAATTAGCCACCAAACTAGCCAAGGCATTTTGGCTCTCTTTTAATTTTCATAACAACAACATCAAGTTAGTTGTGACAAAATCATCCTTGATGTGCACAATGTGTGCATAATAAACTATGAACAATGACACAAACAATAATGACATAAAATTAAAGTGAAAATCTAGGAAATTGTGTACAACATTCAAAGGAAATAGATATTTGCAAGCCAAAGGAATATTTCACAATTGGGTCCAAACCAAAAACTTTCTTGTCATCAAAGGAGCAATAAAGTTGTTTGGAGGAACCTAGTGAAGCATGGTTTGGTGTGAATTATTCTCACATAGTAACACCAGTGCTTGCAAGCTTGAGTAGTATCGGTATGGCTTGCAATATTACAAAGCCCAACACCAATATTAGTCTTTAGTTTGAACAATTCAAACCCACCTTGGTATATGAATATCATCTAAGTACATACGTGAAAAGTCATACCCAACTAATATGTTCCTCAATACCAATACTCATATATTATTACTATACATTGAGGTTTCAATCTATATATACTGATTTAACACTAGTTTACACTTGCATGACATGACCATGTGTATACTTTGCTTGTTGACCTTGTTGTTGTGGTCCTTGGCAATTCAATTTTGTCATCTATGTTGTCAACTTCAGTCCATGTGATGAGGTTGAACCATATTGGACCCAATTCTGTTGGTGTGTTTACTAACATTTTCATTCTAGTTCATTCACAGGGTCTTGTCTCATCCATATCATTGAATTCATTTGTCACATAGCTTTCAGCCATTTTCATTGGTTTCATCCACATTCAATGTCAAGATTTATCAAATTCATCATTTTCATCCAAATGTTCCCATTTCATCCATGTGATGAATATGATTTAATGTGATCAATTTTTCATTTGTGT